>Ga0315534_1002452_pt1 | contig 12439 bp, 4 predicted proteins | sample SalMarSW160240MG_FD_203094 | JGI IMG/M metagenome (GOLD analysis project Ga0315534, IMG submission 203094) | Salt marsh sediment microbial communities from the Plum Island Ecosystem LTER, Massachusetts, United States - Salt Marsh Sediment SW1602-40 ... | reverse complement strand
ACTGCGGGGGCCGTTCGGCAATTTGTCCGAGGTGCAATGGCAACAACTGGTGGACGTCAATTTGTCGGCGGTTGTCCGTTTGACCCGCGCGATGCTGCCTCACTTGGAATTACGCAACGGAGTCGTTGTCAACATAGCCTCGGCCACCGCGCTGGCCGGCACGGCGGGTTTGGCCGGCTACAGTGCCACCAAGGCCGCCCTGGTCGGACTGACGCAGTCACTGGCCCTGGAACTCGCTCCGCAGGGTGTTCGCGTGGTGGGCATCGCACCGGCGGTGGTCAAAACGCCCATGGCGATGCGTCACGCGGCGTCCTTGTCGGCCGAACAGTGGGAACAGATCAAGGCGTGTCATCCCTTGGGGATCGGCACGCCACACGACGTCGCATCGGCCGTGGCATTTCTCGCATCGCGCGAAGCCAAGTGGATAACGGGCGTGATGTTACCCATGGGATGGGTGCCGAGCTTTCCGCTTCCGCCCGGTCCCGGCTGAGCGCCTATGTGTCCGTCACGAGGCGGCCAGAAAAGCGTTCACGCACCGAACGAACTCCGCCGGTTTCTCAAACGGAACCATGTGTCCACATGAGGCAAAGGTATGCATGTTAACGCGCGGGAGGTGGCTGGCGTAGTACGCACCGTGGGCAGGCGGAATCAGCCGATCGTCTTCGCCCCATAGAACGAGAGCGGGGCATTCCACGCGACGCAGATGGGCCGCCAGCCGCGGATTGTGCAGATAGGGATTCCATCCCAGCCGCGCCGTGGCCTCACGCGCCCGGATCCAGTGCAGGATGCGATCGTCGTCCAACGACGCGGGCATGGCCAGGGCAACGGCGTCGCCGTGCGGGTCGAAAAATAACAGCTCGCGCAGTTGTTGCAAATCGTCGATAAACAATTCGGCCATCGGAGCGTCGTCCAGGTGCAAACCGGCCGCGGCCGTCAGCACGAGTCGCTCCACCCGCTGGGGTCGAATAATCGCCAGTTCCACGCCCAGCCAGGCCCCCAGGGAGAACCCGACGACCGGAACCGCGTCCAGGTGCAAGGCGTCGAGCAGATCGACGGTGTGCCAAACCAGATCCGTTATGTCGTCGATCGAGTCCAGCCCCTCCGACAGCGCGAAGCCGGGATGTGCGGGCACGTACACGGTGTGGTGTTCCGCGAGACGGTCGTGGAACGGCATCCACTCGGTCTCACCGGCAGCACTGTGTAGATAAAGCAGCGGAGTTCCGCTGCCTCCGGACGTCACCTGCGTCTTCTTGCCTGCCACATCGACGAATGTCGTTTGTGGCATCGCGGACATCGCGGCGGAAGGCTTCATCCAGTCGGCACCTCGGATACCGCGCCGAGCGACTCCTCCCGGAGTGGCAGCATCACTTCGTCGGCAAACAAGGTCATGTTCTTTTTTGTCAGCTCCGCGGGGAGTGTCCCGAGTTGAAACAAGCCCAGCAGATTGCCGAACCCCATCGATTGCCGGCATTCCTTCAGGCGGTCGCGCACCGTCGCGGGACTTCCCACAATCGCATATCCACCGTCCTCAATCTGTTGCCGGCTCGTTACTTCCGTCAGAAACTTCGACATGGCCTGGTTGATGCGCGCGATCGATCGGGCACTGGTATACCCGGGCGGGAACACGGCCAGACCCTTGAGCAGGTTCTTGGCAAAATAGAACAAGTGCTCCTCGTACTCTTCCCAGGCACGGGCATCGGTCTCCGAGACATAAATGGGAACCAGCCAGCCCAACTGGTCCGGCGCTGCTTCATATCCCTCTTTCTGACAGGCCTCCTTGAACATCGTGAAATTTTTCGTCAACACGTCGGCGTGAAAGTACGGAATGCCCATGTAGCCGTAGCGGCGGCGTGCCACGAATTGAACCGTCTCCACACTGCCCGCGCCGGGAATCCAGATCGGGGGATGAGGCTTTTGAAGCGGCAGAGGCCACGGGTTAACGTATTTGAGTTTCCAGTGGTGGCCATAATGCTCAAACGGGCCCGGCTCCGTCCAGGCGCGGATCACGAGGTCGAGCGCCTCGATGAACTTGGCTCGGGCGTGGGTGGGATTGACCGTAAAGCTGTAATATTCGGGACCGCCGCCGACGACCATGCCTGCAATCAGACGTCCGCCGCTGATCACATCGATCATGGCGAACTCTTCCGCCACGCGTGTGGGCGGATTGTACAGCGGTAGAGCATTTCCGATGACGGCTATCCGTACGCGTTGAGTCTGTCGAGCCAGGATGGCGCCCATCAAATTGGGGCTCGGCATCGTGCCGTATGCCGTCTGGTGATGCTCGTTCACGCAAACTCCGTCAAAGCCCAGATCTTCGGCAAAGACCAACTCGTCCAGATACCGATTGTAGAGGTGATGGCCGTGGCCCGAGTCGTACATGCTATTGGGCAGCCACGTCCACACGGTAGAATGATCGCGAAGTGCCTCCTCATCGAGGCCGTCGTAAGGCATCAGGTGAAAACAGAAGAAGTTCATTAAACCAGCTCGATGGGCGTGCCTGTGATCATGTCAGTTCTCAGTTCGTCGCGAACGCCGAGACCGGCAAGTTCGTTCTATGATGCGCTTGCCGCCGCGGTGCAGTTGTCCGTCCATGCCGGCAGTGCCGTTCCACTGGTAAGTGTTTCACAACCGGGCCTCGCCTTCAAGGACCCCATCCGACGTTCATTGAGTGATGGAGTGCAAAAGTGCACGGCGGGGCGATATCGCACCTGGAAAGCTTTTCGTCCCGGAGCCATGGCAGCCAGTAGAGAACCAACGGGAGCAGGCGTGACCGGCTAGTGGGCGCGGCTGCTTGGCCGCATCGCGGAATCTGTAGCGGACATGCCGTAAATCCGGTTACCGAGAAGATGAACGATCGCGCTGACGACCGCACGTCGCAATCCGTGGGTGCCGTCTATCGCTGGTACTTTCCCCGATTCTGGCACGGAATGAGCGCGGCGTACTGGTGGCGCATGTTGCGGCGCAACCGGTTCGCCGTATCGCCGTCGCGGCTCGGACTGGCGACGACCGTCAGTATGGTCACGGCGAGCAATTCAGTGCTGGGTGCCGCACAGCGTCTGCTGCTCGGCCGAGCCATCGATGCCATCCAGCTGACGGCGGGTCCTCTTTTCCTGTTGGGACACTGGCGGAGCGGAACGACACTGCTTCATGAACTCATGGTTCGCGACCCGCGTTTCACTTTTCCGGATACCTATGCCTGTTTCGCCCCCAATCATTTTGTCCTGACGCGCAAGCTCTTCGTTCCTCTGCTAAAGTTCATGCTGCCGGCCGTCCGGCCCATGGATAACGTGCCTCTCGGGTGGGATCGCCCGCAGGAGGATGAGTTTGCCCTAATGAATCTGGGACTCCTTTCGCCATACGAGTCGCTGGCTTTTCCCCGACGGAACCATCCCGGTACGACATACCTGGACTGTGAAGACTGGGATGAAGAAGAAAAACAGCGGTGGTGCGCGACGCTTCACTGGTTTCTCCAATGCGTCACCTATTGCAGCCCCAAACAGGTGGTTTTGAAGTCGCCGCCGCACACGTGCCGCCTGCGGTTGCTCCACACGAACTTTCCCGATGCCCGCTTCGTGCACATTGTTCGGCACCCGTTTGCCTTGTTCGGTTCCACCATGCGGCTTTGGCAGACACTCGTTGAGAGTCAAAGGCTGCAAAACTATGGGTACGAGAACTTGGAGCAGGCGGTCATTGACGGATTGGAAATCGTGTTTTCGATCGTCGCCCGCCAGAAAGCGGACGTGCCCGCCGACCAATTCGTTGAGGTTCGATACGAAGATCTTGTGGCGGATCCAGAACAGGTGATGAAGTCGATCTACGACCATCTGAAGCTGGGGGGATTTGACGAGTACGTCCCTCGTCTGCGCCAGTATTGGCAGGACGTAGCCGGCTATCAGGCAGGAAAATACCATTTGGATCGCTCCATACGCGAAGAAATCTACCGTCGCTGCCAATTTCACTTTGATGCGCACCGGTACGATCCCGAAGATCCGCGATTCCAAGCCTGACCCAGGGTTGAGCGATATTTCTGGGGCGATCCAACCCCGCCGTTCCCCCCTGCCCTCGCGCGCGGCACGCCCGGCAGCCGTCCTGTTTCCCTGTTCCTCGGCGAGCGCGGACCGCGACAACGCTCCCCAACGACCGGAATTGCGGGACACCTGTTTGCGGTACCGGCCAGGCAACTTCTATAATCAGTGTCGTATGCACAAGCGGGCGGTAGCCCCACATTCAGATGGAAGAGGCAATGGCGGTAAAATCTCGTCCGGGACACGCCACAATCAACGGCGCGGATGAAGTAGTGGCCATCCATGCACGGTCGGCTGGGATGCGGCTCTGACGCGGTTCATCCGCAGGTGTCGGCTGTTCGTCGGTAAAACCGATCGCCTGGCCGCCCTGGATGGCTAGCATGGAGAGCCGTTGTGTCTTTCCACTGTCATTGGGTCGCGCATATTGATTGCATTGTGCGCGACATGCCGTCGCTTGGACGACCCAAAAATACGTCGCCAACAACGAACGGCAATTCATGCCCGGCCAGTTTCCAAGTCACCGTCACCTGTTTGCACCTTTTCGACGCCTGTCGCATCGCGATCGGAAACGACGCCGGCAACGCGGCCCCCGCCGCCTTTCCGGCGAATTGCTTGAACGTCGCACGATGCTGGCCGCCGCTGCCGTGATCACCGAGTTCATGGCGTCCAACTCGGAAACACTGGCCGACGAGGACGGCGACTATGCCGATTGGATCGAGGTGCACAATCCGGGACCGGAACCGCTGGACCTGGACGGCTTCTACCTGACGGACGATCCCGAAAATCTTTCGCGGTGGCAGATACCGCAGGCCTCCCTTGCGGCGGGTGGATATCTGATCGTCTTCGCCTCGGGAAAGGATCGCGCTGCGGGTGACTTGCATACGAGCTTCAAATTGAGCGCGGGAGGCGAATTTCTGGCTCTGGTCCGACCCGATGGGGAAACCGTCGAGTCCGCATTTGCGCCTGAATATCCTCCTCAGACTACGGACGTTTCGTTCGGCACGGCCGCCAACCTCGCATCGCAAGGTTTCTTTCTTACGCCCACGCCCGGCGCCGCCAATTTGGGACAACCCGTCGATGACCCCGCGCAGGCCGTGGCAATCACGGAGATCATGTACCATCCGTCGAACGACAGCGTTGAGGAGGAATTTGTTGAGCTCCTCAACATCGGGGTCTCGGACGTCGATCTTGCCGGCTGGCAATTGACAGGCGGTATCACATTTGCGTTCTCGGGGGAAACGCTCGAGACCGGAGAACGGCTCGTCGTGGCGGCCGACCGCGCCGCGTTGCAAACACGTTATCCCGGAATCACCCGCGTGACGGGCGACTGGTCCGGCAAGCTCAGCAACCGCTCGGAAGAAATCGAGTTATGGAACGCCAACGGACGCCTGGTCGACCAGGTCGTTTATGCGGACGAAGGCAATTGGGCGGAACGTGTACGAGGCCCCGACGACCGTGGGCACCAGGGATGGGTATGGCAGGCTGACCACGATGGCGGCGGCAGGTCCCTGGAATTGGTCGACCCAGTGCTCTCGAACGCCTACGGTCAGAACTGGGCCGCCAGCCTCGTCGATGGTGGAACTCCTGGCGACAGCAATTCCGTCGAGCGTGCCGATGTAGCGCCGTTGATCCTGGACGTGTCGCACACTCCCGCGGTCCCTGCTTCGGTAGACCCCGTGACGATCCGCGCACGGCTTGTGGACGAATTATCTTCGGGCGCGGACGCCTCACTCTTTTGGAGAGTCGACGGTGCCGGACAACCGTTCTCTGGACAGGCAATGCACGACGACGGTCAGCACGGAGACGGAATCGCCGGGGACGGCATCTTCGCGGCCACGATCCCGCCCCATGCGGACGAAACCGTCATTGAATTCTATATCCGTTCCACCGACGGCTACGGCAATCAGCGTACGTGGCCCGCGCCCACCCAGCCCTCGGGACTGCAGGACGCCAATCTCTTATACCAGGTCCTGGACGCCCACGCGGCAAGCACACCGTGGGACCCGGGCTCCGTTCCCGTGTATCTGCAAGTGATGACCGCGGCCGAGCGTGCCGAGTTTCAGGGGGTTAACCGGGCCAGCAATGCTCAATTCAACGCGACGTTCATCAGCATGGATGGAACGGGGACCGAAGTCCGATACAACGCCGGAGTGCGCATTCGAGGCAGTGGGAGCCGCGATCACAATCCGCCCAACAATCGCATCAATATCCCGTCGGACGATCCGTGGAACGGCGTCGACCAGATCAATATCAACGTCGTCGGAGTCAGCGACCAGATCGCGGGCAGCGCGCTCTTTCGATTGGCAGGACTTCCCGCCGCGGACGCACACGCGGTAATGATGTACAGCAATGGCCAGAATCTCAACGGCACTCAGCCCTATGCCCATCTGGAGACACTCAACCGCGATTTCGCGTCAAATCACTTCTCGGGAGACGGTGGAGGCAATCTTTACAAGGGGCGCCGTCCCAACGAATCCCCACCAGGTGGGCTGGGTGCCGGTCTGGTCTATTTCGGCTCCGATCCCGCGCCTTACGTGAGCTATCAGAAGCTCACCAACGAAGGCGCCGCTGATTGGTCGGACGTCATCCAATTGACCAACATCCTCAATAATTCGCCGGAAGACACTTTCTTGCAGGATGTGGCCGAAGTCGTGGATGTCGACGAGTGGCTGCGCTTCTTCGCTTTGAACGCGCTGCTGGACAATACGGAAGGAGGCCTCGTTAATGGTGACCGGCAGGGGGACGATTATGCGATGTACCGGGGTGTGACCGATCCGCGATTTCGCATGATCCCTCACGACCTGGATTCACTGTTCAGCAATCCACGGCGTTCTTTTTTCCGAATGACGAACGTTCCGGCGCTCGACCGGCTGATTCGCCACCCGGAAATCCTTCCGAGATACTACGCGCAGCTTACGGACCTCATCCAAAATGTCGTGTCAACCGAGAACGCGTCCGCGACGCTCGACGAGGCGCTTCGGCACGTCAGCTCGCAAACATTCATTGACCGCATCAAGCAGTTCCTCGCCGACCGGGGCGCTTGGATACTGGGCGAATTTCCGCACACGCTGACGGTCGATCCGGGTTTGCCGGTATCGGGCGAATTCTTTCACACGACGCACCCGTGGCTCAACCTCTCCGGCACGACGCCCACCGTGCAGACACGCTCCGTGCTGGTGAACGGCCTGCCGGTGACGGAGCTGCCTGGTGACGGAACGTGGTCTTTCAGCAGCGACGCCGCCACCGGTGACGACCAGGTCCTGCTTTCTGCAGGATCCGTATGGCGCTATCTCGACGACGGATCCAACCAGCAGACAGCCTGGCGTGAACCGTCCTTCGACGATACTGGCTGGGCTTCCGGCCCCGCGCCGCTGGGCTACGGCGACAATACCGAAGCGACGGTGGTCGGCTTTGTTGACACGACTCCCGAAGATCCGGGAGTGGTCACGAAGAACGCCACCACATATTTTCGCACAACGTTTCAGGTCGATGAACCGGCAACCGTGTCCGGTTTGACGGTTCGCATGCGCTATGATGATGCTGCCGCGGTGTACATCAATGGCGTGGAAGCCGTGCGAACGCCGAACCTCCCGGCAGGCGCAGCCTATGACACGTACTCGATTATCGACACGCCGGATGAGAGGGCGTTTTTTGACTTCGCCGCGACGCCCGCGGCAGTGGCAGCGCTGGCAGGCGGCCTAAATGTGATTGCCGTTGAAATGCACCAGGGAGACGCTTTCAGTTCGGATATCAAGCTCGATATGGAACTCATCGCCGAGACCACCAGCGACGTGTCGTCTGGAATCGCGCTGGTGCCGGGCATCAATCGCATCTCGGTCGAAGCCTTTGATGGCCCGCACGGTACCGGGCAACGCCTGCAACGCGAATTTATTGATATTTGGTATGAAGGCGAACCAGTTTCCAAAACCGTTGATCGTCCCATGCCCGGCGTTGCGCAATTGCGGCTGTCCGTCCGTGACACGTATCTGCCGGATATCCCCGTTCTGGTCCGCGTCGAAGCACTTGACGAGGACGGTCGAATTCAGCGCGACCTGTGGGATGCCGTCGTCACGCTCACCACGGACCGCCCGGGAATCGTGGCCCCGCCCACCGAACTTCGCCTGATCAACGGACTCGGCAGCCAACTCGTCACGTTTTCGGGGACCGGAGACCTGACGCTCACCGCGCACTTCGGATCCCATACGGAAAGCCGCACGCTATCCAGCCTGGCTGCCGCGCCCGTGACTGATGCCGCGGGTCCGCTCAGCGGCGTATCGACAACGTGGAGCGGCGTCGTTCGCGTGACGGACGATGTCACGGTACCGGTGGGCCATACGCTGCATATAGAACCAGGGGCGCTGATTTTGCTGGGCGCCGACGCCGTGGGCGCCACCGACAGCACGAGCATTCGCGTGGAAGGAACGCTCACCGCGCCCGGAACGGCCGACCAGCCCATCACGTTTACATCCGCGGATCCAATGAATCTCTGGGGACAGATCGATGTGCAGGGAGGCACGGCCGACCTGGCGTTTGTGGCCATGCATCGCGCGGGCAACGCGCCGCGAATGGGGCACACGAACACTGGCGCCGCGGTCCGGCTGCGGAACAACGCCCGCTTCTCACTGGTCGATGGAAGCATTTCCGATCTGGGTGGGAAAATTCTGCAGTCCGCATCGGGTGAGGTCACGCTGCAGCGGGCCGTGCTGGCCCGGGCCGTGATGGGGCCGGAAATCGACAACACGGCGCTGGACCTGGTCGATACGTGGATTACCGACATGCGTGGCATCTACCATCCCGATGGCACCGTCGACGACAACGACGGTATCTACCTCACGTCGCAACAGGCGGAGCAGACCATCCGGCTGCGGGATGCCGTGGTGGCCTTCGCCGACGACGACGGGATCGACACTCTCCGGTCCGACGTCTTGGTCGAGCGCACGATTGTACGTGGGATTGGGGACAAGGCGATCAGCGTATTCGATGGCGAGGTGACGGTGGACCACAGCCTGTTGGTCAACGCGGATATCGGCATCAATACGAAAGGCCAGGGCAATTCAACGCCTCACACGATCATCGACCACGTGACGGTTGCTAATGTCAATCGAGGCATTGTGGCTCAGGATAAGGACGATCCTGACCCGAACGTTAAGATCACGTACGACGTGACAAACTCGATCATCTGGACAAATCCCGGAGGCGACGCCGTTTCCACCGACTACGATCCGGCGGACATCCGCATGGACTATTCGAATGCCGGTGAGCTCTGGCCGGGCGAGGGCAATATTAACCAGGACCCCCTGTTCTTCAATCCGCCGCGGGGAGATTTTCGTTTGCAGCCCGGCTCGCCGAGCATCGATGCGGCCAGTCTTCAATCGCCTCACGATTCGGACGACACGGTGGCGGACCAGGGCTATGTGGGCGGCGGCACGGCAGGTGAATTTGCCGCTGGTGAGCTGGCTGGAATCTTGAACGGTAACACCATTCTCACGCCCTATGGCGGTCCCTATCGAGTGCGCGGTGATGTCGTCGTCGCGCCGGACGCCACGTTGGTGATTCTTCCCGGCACGTCCGTCTACTTTGATCAAGGCACCGAACTGCTCGTCCAGGGCGTGCTCAACGCGCACGGCTCCGCACACCGGCGGTTGCGGTTCACGAGCGATCCGGCAGCTCCTCCCGTCCCGGACCTGCCCGGACTGCCCGACGGTCCGCCGCGCTGGCGCGGCATCCATTTGGAAAACACCTCGTCTCCGGATAATATCCTTGCCCACGCGGATATCGAATACGCTCAAGATAACCTGAACGACCACGGTTCCGTGGGAGCGTTCCATTCCACGCTCGTCATGGACGGGCTGACGTGGCACGGCACGCACCGGAGGATGCTGCTGGCCGATCGCTCTTCGATCGTCGTTCGTAATTCCACGTTCCCCGACATGTTTGGACCCGGCGAAGATCCGGCGGCGCTCGGCTTGAACACGTCGTCTGAACACATCACTGGCGTGGGTGGTATTCCCGCCGGTGGCCAGTTTGTGATCCAGAACAATGTGTTCGGAACGAACAAGGGCCACAACGACGTCATCGATGTTAACAGCGGCCAGCGACCCGGACCGATTCTTCAGGTGCTCGACAACGTCTTTGCCGGTTCCGGCGACGAACTCATTGACCTGGGCGGCGACGCCTATATTGCCGGTAACGTGTTTGCCCATGTCGCAAAGGATCCCGTCTCAACCGATCGCGGGTACGCCAGCGCAATATCCACCAGCGACACCGGTACCGAGGCGACCGTGGTCGTCAGTCGCAATGTGTTCTGGGACGTGGACCATGCAGTCAATCTCAAACGCGGTGCGGCAACCATCTTCGAAAACAATACGGTCGTCGGAGTTCACGATGACTTCGTGGACCAGTTCGGCGCGACGAATCTGGGGTCCATGGTGAATTTATTCGTGGATGAGCCCGGCGCTCAGCCGGGAAGCGGCGCCTACCTGGAAGGCAATATTCTGTGGGATAGTCCACGCGTCTTCGGCAGCCCCGACACGCCCGATGGTGTTATGAGTGCCTTGTTCATGAACCACAATCTGCTGGAGCCCGACCTCTTGACCGAGATCGTCGGCCAGCGGTCCGGGACGGTGCTCGACTTGGGCACGCACAACTTCACGGGAGATCCCCGCTTTATCGATCCCAGTCTCGGAATCTTCGACGTTGCGACAGGGTCTGCCGCAACAGGGACCGGGCCGGAGGGACGGCCTCTTGGTGCGCACGCTTCGCCGGGCATCTTTGTCTCCGGCGAACCGCCAGTGTTCACCGACCTCCGCGCTGCCACGCTGCACGTGGGCGGACCGGGCATCTTCGCCTTGCGTTACCGCCTGGACGGCGGCCCGTGGAGCGATCCCATTGCCGTGGGCCACGGCTTCGACGCCGGCGAGACCATCCGCAGCGCGGAGCTATCGTTGGAGGGCCTGGCCGACGGGCAGCACTGGGTCGAAGTCATCGGCCAGGATTTCGCTGGAAACTGGCAACGCGCGCCGACGCGCTCGGAAACCTGGACGATAGGACCGGCCGTGGCCAGCGCGCGCATCAACGAAGTGCTGGCATCGAATCAGGGCGTTGTTGAGCATGAAGGATCCCTTCCGGACATCATCGAGCTGCACAATCCGGGTTCCCTGTCGTTCGATTTGTCGGGCCTGAGCATCAGCGACGATCCAGATCGTCCGAGACGGTTCATTTTTCCTCCCGGGACCGTAATTGGTCCCGGCTCGTATCTGACGCTCTTTGCCGACCGAGGGGAATCGACATCAGGAATACACCTTGGCTTCGCGCTGGATGCCGACGGCGAAGGTGTCTACTTGTTCGACGCTCCGGTAAATGGTTTGGCGCTGATCGACGCGGTTTCGTTTGGCCCACAATTGCCGGACCTGTCGGTTGGACGCGTCGGACACACGTCCGAGTGGCGGCTGACAGAACCGACGATAGGATTCGAAAACGTACCCATGGCGACGGCCGATCCTTCTGTACTTCAAATCAACGAATGGTATGCCAGCGGTGATGTCCGTGTCGAAGATGACTTCCTGGAACTGTACAACCCCGATTCGCTGCCGATTGCCTTGTCCGGACTGACCCTGTCGGACCGGCCCGATGCCCGGCCCGGGTTGTTCGAGATTCCACCGCTCAGTTTCATCGGCCCGGAGTCGTTCGTGCGGTTCATCGCTGATGGCAATTCCGAACAGGGACCGCACCACTTGAACTTCCGACTTTCGGCCGCCCGGGAAGTGGTGGCACTTATCGGTCCTTCTGGCGAGCAAATCGATCGCGTGCTGTACTTTTCTCAGACCACGGACGTGTCTCAAGGACGGGACCCCGACGGCGGTACGGAGCGGGCATTTTTCACGCTGCCCACGCCGGGAGCTGCCAATGCCGTGCCGGCGTCGCCCGAAACGGTCGCCTCCATCGACTGGAGCGACACCTGGCTCTACGACCAGTCCGGACAGGATCTGGGTACGTCGTGGAAGCAGGCCGACTTCGATGATGCAGTGTGGCAGGCTGGAGCGGGCCTGCTGGGCAACGATGCCGATATCCTGCCAGCTCCAATCAATACGCAATTGGAGCTGGGATTGAGTACGCATTATTTTCGAAAACATTTTACGCTCGACGTCGATCCGCAATCGGTAGCGGCCGAACTTTCCGTCATCGTCGATGACGGGGCGATTGTTTACGTAAACGGTTCGGAAGTCGCGCGAGTTCGGCTGCCGCCAGGAGACATTCCGTTCAATGAACCCGCGGAAACCGTGGTGGTTGCCGGTATTGAGGGCCCGTACGATGTACCCCGCCACTTGCTTCGGGCGGGCGATAACGTCATCGCCGTGGAGGTTCATCAGAATTCCCCCGGCAGCGCGGACATGGCGTTCGGATTGTCTCTTAGC
>Ga0315534_1002450_pt1 | contig 12441 bp, 10 predicted proteins | sample SalMarSW160240MG_FD_203094 | JGI IMG/M metagenome (GOLD analysis project Ga0315534, IMG submission 203094) | Salt marsh sediment microbial communities from the Plum Island Ecosystem LTER, Massachusetts, United States - Salt Marsh Sediment SW1602-40 ... | reverse complement strand
CCGAGATGCTCCCGCACGAGGCGGGCGGCTCGCAGCGGCTGTTGGCGCTGCTTGCCCTGCGTGACCGCGTGATGATGCGCTCGGCGGTGGCGGGCACGCTGTGGCCGGATTCATCGGAGGACCATGCGCACTCGAGCCTGCGTTCTGCGTTGGCGCGGTTGAGTGAGCTCAGCCGCGAGGCGGTGCTGGTGACCCCGCTGGACCTGTCCTTGGCCGACGGGGTCAGCGTCGACATCCGGGAATCCCGAGCTTTGGCTCTTCGCCTGCTCGCGCCGGGCGAGGCGGTCTCCGAGGCCGATCTCGGCCCGGACGCGATCTCAGCGTTGTGCGATGACCTGCTTCCTGACTGGTACGACGACTGGGTGCTCCTCGAGGCCGAGGAATGGCGCCAGCTGCGAGTCCACGCGCTCGAGGAGCTCGCCGAGCGCCTCACCGCACAAGGGCGCTTCGGACTCGCCGCCGCGGCCGCGCTGGGCGCGGTGCGGATCGAGCCCCTCCGCGAGAGCGCTCGGGCGACAGTCATCCGCGTGCACCGAGCCGAAGGCAACCCCTCGGAAGCACTACGCGAGTTCACGCGCTACACGGCCCTGCTCCAGGCCGAGCTCGGCCTGGAACCGACACCGCGCTTGCGCGACCTCGTCGCCGACCTCCAAAAGCGGTAACGCTCCGGTCATGGCACGACTCCTACGCTCGCTACATGCTCGATGACCGGACCGCCCTGCTGATCATCCGGGCCTGGGTCGAGAACGGCTCCGTCGAACCCCTCCGAGCCAACATCCGCCTCACGTCCGACGTCTCCGCCGGCTTCCAACGCACCCTCACGTTGGCCCGACCCGAGGCCATCGCGGACGCGGTCGCCGCCTGGCTCCGAGAGATCCAGACGAACTAGAGCGAACCAGGGGTCGTCGCCGTCACGCGGATGTCACGCAATCGTGTTCACGGTGGTCATGTCGACTGAGATCGAGCGTGAAGGCGAGGCGCGGTGCGAGCAACAGCCGAGAACCGTTCACACCGCAGGATGCTGCTCGCGCTCCAAGAGCTGCCTCCTCCCCGTCGACGCCCTCCCCGTCGACGTCCTCCGCCTCGAGGCCCGGTGCATCGACCCGAGTCGAACACCGGAGCTCGCCTCGCGACGTTCCAGGCACCTCCACGACCCCGGCCGCGGCCGAGCCACGACCGCGCTCGAGGCCTGCGGTTCCGCCCGGTCGTGCTCCTCGCGGCGGCCGCGCTCACCGCCTGGTCACGGACCTGGGTGGAGTGACTGTTCGGGCCAATGGCGCCGACAGCGACGCGTTGCCGGTGGACGTCGCCTTCGGCGAGGACGAGCCCACTCTGCCAACGGCCCCGCCGTTCAGCGTCGCAAGGATGCTGCTCGAACGCCGTCTGCCGTCGTTCATGCTGGACGCGCAACGGGCTCTCGAGCTCGCCCGACAAGACGGTCCGCCTCGCCGAGGACGCTTCCATCGACTCGCTGACCGGTGTGGCCACCCGCCGGCAGCTCGACCGTCTCCTTGCCCGGCTGCTGCTGGAGGACACCGTGATCATGGTCGACCTCGATCACTTCAAGGCGGTCAACGACACGCTGGGACATCCCGCAGGCGACTGCGTCCTGAGGGCTCTGGGCGCGGCGTTGTCCGCCACCCTCCGGGCGCGCTGTTCTTTGGCGGTGTGGCCAGACTCGTAAGCGCAGCCCACCTCACCGGCGTCCCCGTGATCGCCGGCGGGCGTGCACTGACGAGCGGGCATCGTGCGGTTCGGCTCGGTGCCGATGCCTGGGCGCCTGACATCGCGGCCGCCCTTGCAACTCTGCGCGACTGGGCCGACCGTTCTCCGGCACTGCTCGATCCCGCCGCCGGGGACCCGCTCGCCGTGCGACTCGACCTCGAGAGCCCGGCGCTCGCCGCCGCCGCCTTCGACACGATGATGGACTCCTATCGGCACATGCGCGGCTACACGGCCGAGCAGTTGGACCGAACCCGAGAAGACCTCGTGTCGATCGTGCGCTACAGCGCCGCCGCCCGACTCGTTGCCGACCCGAGCGTCTTCACCGACTTCCTGGACTGGCTGCGCGACCTGCTCGCCGCCCGAGACGTGCCCCTGGTCGCGCTCGCCGCCGGCCTTCACGCCCTCGCACCCGGCGTGGACGCCTTCGACGGCGACGCCGGCGAGCTGATCCGGCACGGACTGCGACATCTGGCCGACGAACCCCGAGCAGCGTACGAACCACGAACGGTGCCCGGCGAGAAGGTCTCGATCGGGTAGGAGACGACGCCTGGCGCGCCGCGAGCACCCGAGGCGCCGCCACCCCGGTGCCTTCGTCAGGGCCTCCAAGATCGCGGCGAGGAGGCGTGCCGTCGCGCGAGCGACCCCGAGCCCGCGCCTACGATTGCCCTCCACCCGATGACAGCGACGGACATCCGATCGGTCTCGCCCTCACGTTCGTGTCACACCGCATGACGACCGAACTGCGAACGGTGATCGGCCGCAACCCGCACGCAGGCGTCCCGTTCGACGACGACGACGACGCTCTCGCCGTCGCGCTGGCCGACGTGAACGTTCCGGCGCTGTTGTGCTCGCTCGTGCACATGACGGGCGACCCGTCATGGATTCGCGATCGGGCACTCGGGCAGCTGGCTTCGGCCATGGACTACCAGTGCGGGCTGACTGAGGCCGACCGGGATGAGATCAGGTCCCGTGCGCTGCCCGCGATCGCGGCCTACCGGGATGCCGGCTGCCAGCCGCACCCGCTGCCTCGTGACCTCCTGCTCGAGATGATGTCGTTCCTCGCCGGCAAGCCGCTCGAGGGGCGGATCGTCCCGATGCTGTTCGAAGACATGCAGTTCGACGGCGCGGACAGCCGCGCCATCGCTTGGGCCAATGAGATCCCCGAGGGCACGAAGGCGGCGTCACCGGTTGTGGTCATCGGCTGCGGGGAGTCGGGGATCCTGGCCGGGATCCGACTTTCGCAGGCCGGGCTGCCGTTCACGATCATCGACAAGAACGACGGCCCGGGTGGCACCTGGTGGGAGAACCGCTATCCCGGCGCCCGCGTCGACGTCGGCAGCCACCAGTACTGCTACTCGTTCGAGCCGGCCGACCACTGGAGCGAGTACTACTGCCAGCAGCCCGAGCTGCGCGACTACTTCGCCGCCGTCGTCGACAAGTACGGACTGCGGGCGCACTGCCGCTTCGGTACCACGGTCACGGCGGTCACATGGGACGACGCGACCGCCCACTGGCGGATCGATGTTCGAGGCCCGGAGGGTACGACCGAGATCCTCGAGGCGCGATTCGTCATCAGCGCGGTCGGGTCGCTCAACTTCCCGAACCTGCCCGACATCCCGGGCATGGACAGCTTCGCCGGCCCGTCGTTCCACTCCGCCCGCTGGCCCGACGGCCTCGACATCTCCGGCTCGCGGTTCGCCCTCATCGGCGCCGGCGCGAGCGGGTTCCAGATCGCGCCCACCATCGCCGACGACGTGGCGCGGCTCGCGATCTATCAGCGCACCGCACAGTGGATGTTCCCCAACCCCGTGTACCGGACCGCGGTGCCGCCGGGCGACCGGTGGGCGCAGCGCCACCTCCCATTCTACGGCCGGTGGTTCCGCTTCCTCATGACGTATCCGGGGATTGCCTCTGGGACCGCGCAGTACCGCATCGACCGGGACTACGTCGACGCGGCCGGCCGCGCCGTCAACGAGGTCAACGCCGCGCGGGCCGCGCAGCTCGAGGCGTGGATCCGCGCCGGGCTCGACGGCCGGCCCGACCTGCTGGACAAGTGCCTGCCCGACTACCCCGCGATGGGCAAGCGGATCCTCCAGGACGACGGCTCGTGGCTTCGCTGCCTGCGCAAGCCGAACGTCGAGCTGGTGCGGACGGCGATCGATCGGATCGTCCCCGAAGGCGTGGTCACCGTCGATGGCACGCTTCGGGAGGCCGACGTCCTGTGCTACGCCACCGGCTTTCGCCACAACGAGTTCCTTGCCCCGATGGCCGTCACCGGGCGCAACCGCGTCACGCTGCGGGAGCAGTGGGGCGACGAACCGACCGCGCATCTCGGCGTCACGATGCCGAACTTCCCGAACCTGTTCTGCGTGTACGGACCCGGGACGAACCTTGCCCACAGTGCCAGCCTGTTCTTCCACTCCGAATACCAGGTGAGCCACGCCATGGAAGCGATCAGGGCGGTCCTGATGTCGGGCGCGTCGAGCATCGAGGTGCGCAAGGACGTCCACGACGCCTACGCCGAGTGGCACCAACGCGAGATCAGCCAGCTGGTATGGGCCCACCCGTCGATCGCGCACAGTCACTACAAGAACCCGGCCGGCAAGGTGTACACGCTCTCGCCGTGGCCGATCGACCAGTACTGGGAGCTGACCCGGAACCTCGACCCGGCCGACTACATCCTCGCCTGACGCTTTCATCCGATTGGTCCACCGGACCGGCTGGGGACGGGATGCAATTCAGGCGATGCGGGCGTCGCCGACCGAGAAGCTCCGTGAGGGCCTCGCAGAGGGCCCCCTGCGACCCGTCCGGCGGAGCCTCCTCTGTCATGTCCTGCTTGTCACGTAGAACCCGCTGCCGAGTGCGAGAAGGGCAGCGCCGGCGATCAAGACCGGCAGCAGGTTGCCCGCTCCGGTGTTGGGAAGCGGCGGGTCGCCCGGTCGCCCGGATTCCGTGGACGTCGTCGAGAAGCGAGTCGTGGTCGTGGTCGATCCGCCCGGCAGGGTGGTAGTGCCCGTCACCCCCGGAGAAGTGGTCGTCGTGGCTACCTCGGCCGGCACCGCGGTCGTCGTGGTGGTTGGCGGCTCGGAAGTGGTCGTGGTGGTCGGCGGCTCGGAAGTGGTCGTGGTGGTCGGCGGCTCGGAAGTGGTCGTGGTGGTCGGCGCCAACGCGCACGCCGGGACGAGGAACGTGTCGCTGTCGAGGGTGACGGAGCCGTCTCGCGCCAACGCCCGTCCGCGAATCGTCGATCCGGCGCCGACGGTGATCGAGGTCTGCGCCATCATCGTTCCGTCAAGGCTCGACCCCGCACCGAGCGTCGCGGAGCTGCCGATCTGCCAGAAGACCTGACAGGACTGAGCCTCGCCGATCAGCACGGTGTTGCCAGCCGCGGCAGTCGTGAAGGTCGAACCGATCCGGAAGACGAAGAGTGCGTTCGCGTCGCCTTGGGCGTCAAGGGTCAACGTCCCGGTGATCTGGAACGTGCCCGCGGCGGAGTCGTAGACGCCCGCATTCAGAGTCGTGCCCCCGAGCTCGGTCGCCACCGTCGTCACCGGCGTACGACCCGCGGCGTCGTTGTATGCGGCCGTCAGATCAACCTGGGCCTGTGCCGCCGTCGCGTCGCCCGCGTGGGTGGTCCCGTCGACGGTCCCCGGTGGGAAGCCGGTGATCGTGGTCCCAGGGCTCACACCGAGGTCCCCCCACAGAACGCTGGCGCCGGTGTTGGTGACGGTCTGGCCACCGAGCACCGAATCGGCACCGGCCGTCCCGAGATCGACCGGAGGATCAGCCGCGTACCCCGACGGGGAGGCCCACAGGAGGCCGATGACGAGCGCCATGACCGTCATGGTCAGCAGTCCCACCAGGGCGATCGATCGCGTGCGTCGACGCGTCCTGTCCCCTCGTGCGATCGTTCCAGGGACCGGCATGACACCTCTTGATCAGCGGACCAGGTGTACTGGCGGGATCCGGCGCAGCACTGCGGTCGCGTGAACCACCTCCTCGGACGGTTCTCTCCTCCTCCTATCGGCGTCGCAGCGCGGATCTGAACCGCCCCAGGTGGGCGTCGCCGAACGTCTCGCCGCGGCCCACCAGTGCCTCGGACCGTCCCCGAGGTGCCGTTGGGGGACATTGCGTCCTTACTCGTTCTTTCCTCTATCTATCGAGTCATCTTCGACATCCATTTCCTTGCTCACAGGTCGCTTCGCGACTCTCGATCGGATGGTCGAGGTCGCGGAGCAGACGACGCGAACGCGAGATGTCGAGGAGTCGGCCCATCCTCGCATCGGACGGTCGTCCGGACGCGAGCAGCAGAGGCCGGCCCCGTCGCCAGGCATCAGCGTCGGGACGCTCGCGCTCTGGTTCCTCCGGGCGCTGCTGGTCGTCCCGTTCGTGCTCATGGGCCCCGAGATCATCTCTGCCCTGCAGGGTCGGCCGGGGGCCGTTGCCGACATCTCGGTGTCGACCGCGCTCGTCCTCGGGACGGCGTCGCTGCTGCTCTGCTTCATGATGCTCGCCGTCACGCCGGTCCACACCATGACCGGCTGGACCTGGCACCTCCCGCTGCGCCGCGACTACGGCGTCGCCATGTTCGTCAGCGCGACGCTGGACCTCGTCCTGGCCGCATTGACGACGGGCGACACCTTCTCCGGCGGGATCCTCGGACGCATCGGAGGCCGCTCGTTCCTCCTCATCGGGACGCTGGCAGTGTTCCTCCTCGTGCCGCTGGCGCTGACGTCGACGCGACGGGCCCATCGCTGGCTGGGCGCGTACTGGAAGCGGCTCCACCGCCTGGTCTACGTCATCTGGGCGCTGATCCTGTTGCACCTGTTCCTGCTCTTCGGCTTCAGCGGCCGCTTCGTACAGGCGCTCATCGTGAGCGCACCGCTCGTGGTGCTCCGGCTGCCGCCGGTGCGGCGCTGGTGGGGCCGGACGCGACGCGCGCACGCGCATCGCCTCCTTCGCGGCGGGCTCGCAGTCGTGCTGGTCGCGACGTTCGCGTACGGGATGGCGCCGTTGGCCCGTGAGCTGGTCGGCCGAGGCCAAGAGGCGTTCGTCGAGCAACCGGTGGACGACTGAGGTGACCCCCCGCTCGCGTCCCGCGACCAAGCAGAAGGTGCGCAGCCGTCGACGCGCCAAGCGGACGATGCAGATCATGACCGGCGTCTTCGTGATCGCAGCGGTCGTCATCGGGGCGATGCAGATCGGCTCGAGCGGCCTGCACGCGTTCCTCGACCGTCCGCCGGGCGTCGGGGCGACGCCCGACGACGACGACCCGACGAGCCAACCCGCTCCCACGACGCGGGGCGCGTCCCCAGCGCCTGACGACGGCTCGGCGCCCGCTGCTCCGCGCCGGCCCGATGATCCACACCGAGGATCCCGACCGGAGGCGTGTCGTCCTCCGCTGCGCCAGCGCAGCGAGCGCGGTCACGACGAGGGCTTCGGGCCTCGGCAGTCGGGCGCCGATGGCCGCGCGTGCTTCCGCCCGGATCATGGGTGAGACGCGGGTCTTCCCGTGACGTGCGGAGCACACGTGCGGCGCACGGACTGCTCCGGGTTTTCGGCTCAACCCCCGACCGGCGGCAACGTCCGGAGGTACGCCGCGCGCTCGGTGAGGAACGTGCGGTCGCGATCGAGCTCGCCGTCGAACTGCGTGGGCTCGAGCAGCCCGCGGCTCGTGGTCGCGGCCCGGATCGTAGGGGCGAGCTCGAGGAGCAGCTCGTCGGCGCGACGTGACGCCAGCAGCTGGTCGAAGAGGTCTCGGTAGGTCTGCTCGTAGAGGGCCCTGAACTTCGGCGTCTCCAGGAATCGCTTCACGAGGATGTTCTCCTCGCCGATCGCACCGCCCGGGACGAGCTCTTCGAACCCGGGGATGTTCCGAACGAATGACGGGAAGCCCGACCCGTCCTCGTAGTACGGCCGGTACTGTCCTCCCCCGAACCCGAGTCGCCCGAACGCGAGGTTCTGGTCCCAGGATGCGATCGACATCCGCTTCGTTCCCGGGTCGTAGATGAAGTAGTAGTTGTTCCCCGTTCCGGCGAACGAGTCGGGGTCGTGGACCAAGTTGTGGAATGCCAGGTAGCGCGCGAAGCCCTCGACGTCGAGTCGATCGGGCAGCTGCTGTGTGAACGCGGAGTCGCTCGAGCGCTCGACGAACTCGAGGAAGCGGATCATCGGCCGCGGGCCGATGCTCCGGGACTCGGCCTGCTGGTTGAAGACCTTCTCGTACAAGGCGGGATCGTCACCGACGTAGTGGAAGCTCGCTCCCACGATGGCCTTGTACAGCGCAGGCTCTCGCCTTCCGGGGACCATCCGCTGGGCCCAGTAGTCGTCGGGGTGCTCGATGAGCAGGTAGAAGCCCTCCGGTGAGCCATTGAACGACATCACGGTGGTCGCGGCCCGCAGGTAGGGCTGGCCCGACTCTTTGGTGAGGATGTTCGCCACCAGCTCGGTGAGCTGGGTGGCATCACCGCCGAATCCGCCCGCCGTGCGCAGCGCCATCTCGTTGACGCCGTGGTACCGCTGGTTCGGGACGAACTGGTCGAACCGCAAGAGGAACGGCATCTTGTTCGGCTCATCGGCAGTGAGGGTCCCCAAGGTCGCGGCGATGCCCGGCGCCGGTGGGCTCTCCGGGCCGCTGTAGCGAAGACCGATCAGCGTCGAGTTGCCCTTGAGCCGGATCCCGACCCGATCGATCTGCACACGGTCGATCACGACCGTGGCGGGGTGCCACGACTTCACACCGTCACGCTGATAGTCGCCGATCATGGCCTCGTACTGGTTCGGGGCCATCGTGATCGTGATCTCGTGGACGCGCGCGACGTCGAATGGAGCGATCGGATTGTCGACGTCGCGCCCCGGGCTCTCGGCAGCGGCGCGCGCGGCGCGCTTGGCCGCCGCGTCGCGCCGGGTCTGCACCGCGAGCGAGTCGCTCGACGTGTACGGGACGACGACGTCGGACCCCATGAGGGCGAGCATCGCCGCGGTGAAGACGGCCAGCGCGGCGATCGCCCACCAGTTCCGACGCCACGCGAGGTGCCGACTGCGCCAGGTCACCACTCGCTCCTAGAGATCCGTGGTGTCGTAGCCGGTGATGAGGCTGACACGCTCGTTGCCGACGCGCTCGCGTATGGCGTGGATGAACTCCTGACTCTCGCTGTCGCGCTTCAGGACCACGTTGTAGATGAGCTCGGTCACGGTCCCCGATCGAACGCTGTCGATGCTGATGAGATCGGATTCCTTCGTGTATCTCAGGAGCAGGTCGTCGAACATGCCGTCGATCTGCGCATCGTTCGGTACCTGCACCTTCAGGATCTGGCTCACGTTGTTCAGGGCGAAGAAGTTGAACTTGACCATGATCAGGATCACGAGGCAGATCGTGGTCGCGGCAACCGCGGCGAGAACGTAGAAGCGCGTTCCGGCCGCGATGCCGATGATCATCACGAAGAACACGAAGCCGACGTCGCGTGTCTCCTTCACCGCGTTCCGGAACCGCACTATCGAGAGCGCCCCGACGAGCGAGAACGCCCTGGCGAGGTTCGACCCGATGACCAACATGACGACCGACACGACCATCGACAGGATCACCAAGGTCTGCACGAAGCTCTGGCTGTACGACACTCCCTTGTGTGTCGCGCGATACACGTAGGCGATCAGCATGCCGAGCGCGAAGCTCGTCAGAAGCGTGAGGAAGATGTCACCGACGGCGAAGTTGCCCGACAGATCGTTGAAGTCGAAGAGATCTCCGGATTGCCCGAGTATGCGTTCCATGCCGATGTGTCGTTCCCCCCTCGAGGACGCGCCGTCAGCCCACGACGACGACGGACCGCGACTGGCGATCTCCCAGGCCGTACCCGGCGGCCTCGAGGCTCAGGCAGTACTTGCTGATGCGCGTCAGGTGCAGGTTGTTGCGCGCCACGAGATGCGTGAGCCAGTACGGCACGCGGTCGTTGGCCTTGATCTCGAGCACCGCGAACTGCACCGGCAGCACCTGGCGACCGGGACCCTTGGAGTCGAGGCGCAGATCGTTGACCCGGTGGCGAAGGTCGAAGTCGATGGTGAGGCGCAGCCCGGGGTCGTAGTCGCCCCCGATCCACGCCTCGCGTTGGTAGGTCGTGATGCACGCGGGTTCGAGGTTGTGGCGCACGAGCAGGCCGTAGGCCTCGTGGACCACCGGCTCGTCTTGCGCCTCGTGCTCCGGGATCATCCGCTCGTCGCACAGGTCGAGCGCGCTGCCGTACGCCAGCACCGCCCGGCGCTTCTGGGTGACTCGGTCCACCCGCTGCTTGATCTCGACGAAGACGGGCATGCTCTCGGCGAGGCGCGTGCGTTGCTCGTAGTGGCGGATCCGCAGCTTGCGTCGGAACCGGAGCCCGTCGAGCTTCGCCCAGAAGCAGTCCCGCGCCGGAGTGTCGTAGTAGAGGCTGGTCAGCGTGTAGCGGCCGGTCTCGTCGGCGTGTGGATCGCGCTGCATGTAGGCCGCGATCTCGTCGCGCAGCCGCGAGACGCTCTTCTTCGTGACGATGTACTTGAGCTCGAAGCGGTTGAAGGTGCGCAACGCGTCCAGCGACACTGCCCCTGCTCCCCGTACGGGCCCAGACTCGGTGAAACGGGAGGTTAACGCACTGGGAACGGACGCCGACGCCGTCGATCGCACCCGAAGGTAGGACGATACCGTCGCGACGTCTCAGCGCGTCGCGGTCGGTTGAGCATCTCGTCCGATGAGCAGCACCGTCTCCTCCAGGCTCGCGGGTACCCGTTCGAGCGCACCCGAGAGGCCGGCGCGCTGGAGTGCCCGGTCGACCTGCTCGAGGGTCGCGCCGACCACTCGGACGCTTGTGCCGTCGAGCGTCACCGCGAGCCCGGCAGACCGCAGGGCGTCGTAGAGAGAAGACCATGACGCTGACGACACGCTGACCGCCTGTCGGCCTCCGATGACCGCTTCGATGGTGCCGCTGGCGACCTCCCGGCCCTCGGCCATGACGACGAGACGATCGCATTGCTGTGCTTCCTGGAGGTAGTGGGTGGTGACGAGCACTCCGACGCCCTTGTCGGCCTGCTCGTGGATCTGGTCCCAGAGGCGGGCGCGCGCGAGCGGGCTCACGCCCGAGGTCGGTTCGTCGAGCACGAGCAGCTCGGGCTCGTGGGCCAGCGCACACGCGAACGCGAGCTGGCGTTGGTGGCCGAGACCGATGCTGCCGACGAGCGCGCCGCGGCTGGCGGCGAGGTCGGCCGGCAGGACCGTGCGCTGTGGCGGGCGTCCGAAGGCTCGGGCGACGAACGCGACGTTCTGGTCGACCGTGAGATCCCGGTAGAGACCGAGCCCCTGAGGCACGTACCCGAGACGGCTGCGGGTGCGACGGGACGGCGGTTCGCCGAACAGCGCCACGGATCCATCGGTCGGGACGAGCAGGCCGAGCAGCATGCGGATGAGGGTCGTCTTGCCGGCGCCGTTGGCGCCGATGAGACCGACGAGCTCACCCGCACCCACGTCGAGCGACGACGCGTCGACGGCGACCTGCGAGCCGAAGGTGCGGGTGACGCACGATGCCTCGACGAGCGCGGTCATGTGCCGCCGTCGTCTCCGTGCGAGCGCGCTCGGCAGAGGATCGCTGCGATCACCGCATCCTCGAGATCGACGTCGGCGAGGTGGGCCCTGCCGACGTTGCCGTCCGGGCGCCACTCGTGGAAGGTCCGCCCGCGCCGCCACGCGAGGCGCGCGTCCCTTGGTCGGTCGGTCTCGACGATCCGCGCCGCGTGTTCGGCGATGATCGCATGGGGCGCGCCGAGAGCGAGCGCGACGCCGTCGTCGAGGACCAGCACCTGTTCGGCCCGTTCGGCCTCGTCGAGGTAGGTGGTGGCCATGAGCACTGCCGCGCCTCGAGCGGCGGCGTCGGCGATCAGCTGCCAGAGCTCGAGGCGGCTGACCACGTCGACGCCGGTCGACGCCTCGTCGAGGACGAGCAGCTCGGGGTCGTGGAGGATCGCCAGGCAGAACCCGAGCTTCTTGCGCATCCCGCCCGAGAGGTCGCCGGCGAGCCGGTCACGCGCGTCGAGCAGGCCCGCTCGGTCGAGGGTGCGGGTCCGTCGCTCGGACGCGCTCGCGCGATCGACGCGGAACACCCGGGCGATCAGGTCGAGGTTCTCGTCGACCGTGAGATCCCGCCACGTTCCCGACGTCGAGGGCATGTAGCCGAGGAGCGACTTCTCGGGGACCGTGACCGTGCCGCGGGTCGGTCGGATCTCCCCCGCGAAGCAGTGGAGGAGGGTCGTCTTGCCCGCTCCGTCACCCCCGACGACGGCGGTGATCGAACCGGGATGCACGTCGAGGTCGATGTCTTGCAGCGCGACACCGTCGGCGAGCTCGACGGTCACGCTGCGCGCGGCAAACCTCATGACGCGCGAGGTGACGCCGTCTTCGATCGCTTCCCCCGGGGCGCGAGGTCCCGACGGAACCTCAGGATCGCACCACCGAACACGAGCGCCGCCATGGCTGTCAGGACGGCGAACGACAGCCACAGGCCGCTCCACGACTCCCCGCGCAGCAACACCCCCTGCGAGATGTTGATGAACCACGTGAGCGGCAGGAGGTACCCGACCCAGCGGATCCCCCAGGGCATCGAGCTCAACGGGAAGATCATCCCCGAGAGCAGGACCTGGGGCAGCAGGACGAAGATCGCGGTCTGGATCGACTGACCCTCCGTCCGGGAGACGGTCGAG
>Ga0315534_1002448_pt1 | contig 12447 bp, 13 predicted proteins | sample SalMarSW160240MG_FD_203094 | JGI IMG/M metagenome (GOLD analysis project Ga0315534, IMG submission 203094) | Salt marsh sediment microbial communities from the Plum Island Ecosystem LTER, Massachusetts, United States - Salt Marsh Sediment SW1602-40 ... | reverse complement strand
CCTCCTGGGTCCTCTGGTTCTGGTAGCTCCTCATGATGATGTCTTCGGTTTTGAGGACCTTCTTCGTGCCCTCGCTGACTTCGTGGGATGTGCCGCGCCACTCGCCGATGCGGAGCGGGATCTTCTCGGCGAAGTCTCCCATCTGGGGGGCCTCGGGCTTGTACGAATACGCGCCGGTGAGCAAGGCGGCGATGGTGAGCGCGCCGGCCATGCCCCAGTAGTGCGTGTCGCCCGGCTTGCCGAACTTGATCATCGCAGCGCCCATCGCAAGCGATACGGCCACCATGATGAAGCCCAACGCCCGGCCCGACCAGGCCCCCGGGTCGTCGTCGCGGCTCGCCGACACGATCAAGCCCACGGCAACCACCACTGCCAGCGCGATGATGACGCACGCGAGGATGATGCGGCTCCGTCCGGTGCGAACGTCAGGCATCCGACACCTCCGGCTCTTCGGCGCCGGCGGCGCCGCGTCGCTGGCGCTTCTCGATGTAGGTCAACAGCCGTTCCAGCGCAAACAGGCCGATGAATGCGACGACGAATATCATGATGCCGGTGAAGTCGTGCACGGGCTCGCTGGAGATCTTCCGAAGGTGCGGTACCATCGACGAGAGCGGGCCCTGCTCCATCCGGTCCCACAGCTTGGCGCCCGTCGCCGTCGGGACGTCCCAGTAGTGCGTCACCAGCGCCAGCGTCAGGATGCGGACGAGGTTGGCGATGAACGAGGCGGGTATGGCCGCAGCGAACAAGATGCACTTCTTGGTCAGCGAAATCGGCGTGATGTAGGCGAACAGCAGCCCGAACGAGATCAGCGCAATCAGCGAGCGCAGGCCGCTGCACACCGCGCCAACCGTGAGGACCTTCGGCTCATCCCCGTCGCCGGGGAACTCGATGCTCGCACCTTGCCGTTCGCAATACACCCCGAGCAGCCTCGTGTTCAGTATCCACACCGAGTTGGCTGTCGCGAACTTCTTGAGCGGCATCGTCAGTTCCTGGACCTTGTACTCGGGCAGCGGCACGGTGCTGAACAGGAAGATGAGCGGGAACGCGATAATCAGAGCGATCCGTTTCCCCAGGTAGTACAGCACCAGGCCGATGACGACGATCAGGGAGAAGAACCATCCGACCGAGACGATCTCGTGGACGCCTGCGATGGTGCACAGGACCAGCGCCGGGATGAGCACCAGGAGGCCCGGCTTCCAGGGCTCGGCCTTCAGATTGCGGAGGCAGTGCACCATGTACGCGGCGCTCGCGGTCGACAGGATGGCGAACAGCCAGCGCTTGTCCCAGTCGAAGTCCGAAAAGACGAAGTACAGGATGGCGGCTCCGATGCCGCCCGCATACAGCACCCCGGCCTCCGGCGGGTCCTCACCGGTCAATTCCTTGCGCTTTCGGAGGACGAGGTACGCGGAGATAAACGGGATCAGCGGGCCGTGGCTGTAGTAGTCCTCCGGGTCCGCCCACCGGAACCACACGAAGTAGAACGGGCTGGCGATGAGCACCCCGAGCAGCAGAAACGGCGCCGCCGCCTTGAGGGCCCACTGCCAGCCGCCGGGCTGGGAAGCCCCAAGTTCGGATTCGGTCAGTTCTTCCGTTCCGGCGCCCATCACATCCCACTGGAGAAAGCTGCTCTCAGGCCAGAGAGCCCCCCGGGGGCCTCGGCCCATATTATACCCGCACCCGCGCGGGCCGCCAATACAGTTTCGGCAGAACATCCGACCGATGCAGGGCATCGGGCAAGCCAGGAAATCACGGCCGAATGGCTGGAGGAGGCGCCCCATTTATAAAAGTCACACCTGTGACTTTTATAAATGCGCTCTCCGAGCGCGGCGAGAACTCGCACCGCCAGGCAAGGCCCAGAATCGAATTGCCCTGTCCGAAGCCCTCGCACTTGCCCGGCGCGAACAGCCCCGCTATAATGCTCGGTGGCTGGGTACCCCAAACTCGAGTCTTTTCGTTGGAGGCTATGATGACGACGATCGTTGCGGTAGTGGCACGCGAAATCCTGGACTCGCGCGGGAACCCCACGGTGGAGGTGGACGTCATGCTTGAGAGCGGCGCGACGGGCCGGGCCGCGGTGCCGTCGGGCGCCTCGACCGGGGAGCACGAGGCCGTCGAGCTGCGCGACGGCGATGAGTCCCGATACCTCGGGAAGGGGGTCCTCAACGCCGTGCGAAATGTCAACGAGGTCATCGCGCCGGAGGTGCTGGGCTTCGACGCGGCCGACCAGGTCGGCCTGGACAAGCTGATGATCGACCTCGACGGCTCGCCCAACAAGGCCAAGCTGGGTGCGAACGCAATACTCGGCGTCTCGCTCGCCGCGGCGAAGGCAGCGGCCGAGTACTTCGGCATGCCGCTGTACCGTTACATCGGCGGCACCAACGCCCACGTCCTGCCCGTCCCGATGATGAACATCCTCAACGGCGGCAAGCACGCCGACAACAACGTGGACTTGCAGGAGTTCATGGTGTCGCCCGATGGGGCGCCGAACTTCCGCGAGGGACTCCGTATGGGCGCCGAGGTCTTCCACGCGCTCAAGGCCGTGCTCAAGGGCCGTGGCCTCAACGTCTCGGTCGGCGACGAAGGCGGCTTTGCACCCAACCTCGAGTCCAACGAGGACGCGATCAAGGTGATCGTCGAGGCCATCGAGAAGGCGAACTACATCCCCGGCAAGGACGTGTTCATCTGTCTCGACCCGGCCTCGAGCGAGTTCTTCGGCCAAGACTCAAAGGGCCGCGGCATCACCGCCGAGGGCAAGTACGTCCTCGCCTCCGAGGACGTGCAACTCACCCCGGCCGAGCTGGCCGACTACTATGCCGACCTGTGCGAGAAGTACCCGATCAAGTCCATCGAGGACGGCCACGCCGAGGACGACTGGGACGGCTGGAAGGTGATGACCGAGAAGCTGGGCGACAAGATCCAACTCGTCGGCGATGACCTCTTCGTCACCAACACCGAGCGGCTGAAACGGGGCATCGACTCCGGCGTCGCCAACTCGATCCTCATCAAGCTCAACCAGATCGGCACGCTGACCGAGACACTGAACGCCATCGAGATGGCGCACAAGGCCAAGTACACGGCCGTCGTCAGCCACCGCTCGGGCGAGACGGAGGACGTAACCATCTCGGATGTCGTGGTCGCCACGAACGCCGGCCAGATCAAGACCGGCTCCGCCTGCCGCACCGACCGCATCTGCAAATACAACCAACTGCTCCGCATCGAAGAGGAGCTCGGCCCAGCAGCGGTCTACGGCTGCTGACAGCGCCGGTTCTCGGTGTTGGGTTCTCGGGGCCTCGGCTCTACGCCCGGCCTCGTGCAGACGGAGCGCCTTCCCCCATAGAATCTGTTGGCCCCATTCGCTGTGTCCGACCCCAGCCGAACAGACCGAACCATCCCGCCGGCAATCCGTTCATCAAATCGAGCCGCGCCCGAGGAGGTCACCCACATGTCCCGGCCTGATTACCGCCTTCTAGCCGCCATCGCTCTGCTAGGAGCGCTCCTCTGTGGCTGCCGCGCGCGGGAAGCGCGGATGATCAGCTCCATGGACCTCAACCGCCACTCCCGAACGGTCACCGAAGGGCTCCGCTGGCTCAAGCGCACCCAGCATCCCGGCGGCGCTTGGCGCTCCCACAGACCGGCAGAGAATCCCGGCCTCACCGCGCTCGTCCTTCTCGCCTTCCTCGGCCAAGGCAGCACCGACCGTCGCCCGGAGGAGTTCGCCAGCACCGTCGCCAAAGCCGTCGATTCCCTTGTGGCCCGGTGCGCTCGTGACGGGTCTATTGGCGAAGGCATGGCGGACCGGGCCATGTGTTCCTGGGCGCTCAGCGAGTTCACTATGATGGGCAGCGGCCCCCGCCGCGACGCCGCCCGCACCGCCGCTCAGCGCACCATCGACTCCATCGTCCGACGGCAAGGCAACAACGGGTTGTTCGACAACGGCGACGTCTACGTTACCCTGTGGCAACCGTTCGCCATCAAGAGCGCCCTGGCTGCGCGTCTCAACGTGCCCGGACCTGCCGTCGCGAAGATGAACCGGGCCCTCGACTTGACCGTCGCCAGCGGCTACGGCACCCGGCCACGCATCGACGACGCTGGGCGCCGCCACGGCGAGCCCACCATCCGCCTCACGGCAATGTCGCTGGCCGCGCGCTTCGTCTCCGGCCGGGACCGGCGCGACCCCCACTGCGTGGGACAGCTCGCCTGGCTCACGCGGGACAACGCCCACCTCAAGACTGTCCGCGCCGCCAAGGACCTCGAGACCGTTCAGTTCATCGTCAACGCTCTGTTCCACGCGGGGGGCGCTTGCTGGCGGGACATGTGGGCCGCGGCCCGCCCGGCGCTGGCCGCCCACCAGGTCAAGCACGGCCCGCTCCGCGGGAGTTGGCCCGCCGAGACGCACGCCGACCGCGTCCGCGCTACTGCCTTCGCCTGCCTCAGCCTTGAAGTCTACTTCACCGGGATCTCTGCCCCCGCCCCGTAGCCACCAGTCCCCCGCGCTCCCATGCCCCCGTGCCCCGGCGCCGGGCGGGACAGATAGACGACGCCCGCGACCAAGACAAGAAATGCGAGGACGTCCAAAACGAAGAGGAACGTGTTGTGCTTTGGGTCAATTATGAATCCGCGTTGGCCGAGGCGTCGCATTCCGCCATCCGCTTGTCGACCTCACGCAGCAGCTTCTGGCGGATGTGGATGTCGGCGATCCCTTTGCTCCGAAGCAGCGCAACTGTACTGCCGCCCGCCGCCTTCGTGTCGATGATCTCCTCGATCAGGTCGTCCCACTGCTCCACGACGAGACAGGCCTGGGCCTCGAGCTTGCGCCGGCGTCGCCGCGCGGCGACCCCGCTGCATACCAGCAGGGGCCCCATCACGGCCGCCGCGATCGGAACGCCCCAGATGACCCCGCCGCCCCACAGCACGACACACCCAACCACGCCCGCGACCAACAGCGCCACACCCGCAACGATCTGCGTGGTGGGCGTTCGATTGATTACGGACAGAAACGAATCTCGCCCAGCCCTGCGAACGTCAGCCGGCAGCATGTTGTGCAAGTTGTGGTCTCCCGAACGCGACCCCGCGGTCGCTCAGATATGCTCGCGCAGCTCGGGGCCGGCCTGTGTGTGCTCCCCAGGCGGCTCTGCCTCTACTGTCTCGAGCAGCGCCTCGACAACGGTCTTGCCGAACAGGTGGGCGCTGTCCGGGCCGTCAGCCGTGATGAGGTCGCCGTCGCGGACCACCGGCTCGTCGACCAGCTTCGCGCCCTTGGCCTTCAGGTTCTTGCGCTCCGACGAGTAGCACGTGGCTTTCTTGCCCTTCAACAGGCCGGCGTTGGCGAGGGTGGACGGCGCGATGCAAATGGCGCCGAGGAGCTTGCCCTGCGCCACCGTGTCCCGCGCGATCCGGTGCGCGGTGGGATTATCGAAGTACTCGCCGGCCCCGCTCCCGCCGACGAAAATGACCGCCGAGTAATTCGACACGTCCACGTCGGACAACAGCAGGTCGGGGGTGACCGTGTGCCCCAGCATGCCCTGGCACACGTCGCGTGAGGATGATGCCACGACGACCCCGGCCTTCGCGTGGGCCAGGGCCTCGGCCGGCTCCCGGTACTCCTCGTCGCGGAAGTTCCCGCTCGCGACCACCATCAACACGTCTATCCCTGTCAGGTCTTCCATTTTTACCTCCTGCTGCCGTCCGCGGCCCGAGAGTCAGGCCCGTCATGGGATTGACATCAAGGCAAGACCGGAAACGCGTGCCCCTCAAGTCCGCCCACAGGCGGCTCTACCGGATATTGGACTGTCAACGATGATGGACGAATCCCGCGGTCATGCGATCACACTGTAAGCTATCATACACCACGTTCTTCCGCAAGGCAAATCGGCCCGCCTGCCCGGTTTGGCGGCGGCGTGGGCCGGGAGTCCCTGAGTCATCCCCAGTTTTCGCCGGTTCTTGCCCAAGCAGCGTTTACGCTGCTTTCCGAGTCCGCCGCAGGCGGGCGAGAATAGGCCCGCGCTTTAGCGGGGGGCGAGCAGCGCCCGGCCCCCCTTCTACGCTCAGCCCCGTTTACGGGGCTTGTCCGTCTCGGCTAAAGTCCTCTAACAAGCCCCGTGAACGGGGCTTAGGGGTAAACATGAGGCCCGGCCCGCTCGACCCCGCCTGAAGGCGGGGCCTATTCTCGGAGCTGTCGCTCCTCGCGAAGGCCCGCAAACGGGCCTTTCCCATCTCGAAAACTGGGGATGACTCAGCGGGAGTCCGGCTTGAACCGCCGCCGGGGCGGCTGTAGAATGCTCCTGTCCATTCTGGCGTTTCCAATGGCAGGCGAGGGAAAAGACGTGGCGACATATCTGGTAACCGGCACCGCGGGCTTCATCGGGTTTCACGTGGCGAAGAGGCTGCTCGAAGACGGGCACAGAGTCGTCGGCTATGACAACCTGAACGACTACTACCCCGTCGTGCTCAAACAGGCGCGGCACGCGGAGTTGAAGAAGCTCGAGGGCTTCACGGCGGTCGAGGCCGACCTGTGCGAACTGGGCACGCTCGAAGAGGTGATGGACACCCATCGCCCCGAGGTGGTCTGCCACCTGGCCGCCCAGGCGGGGGTGCGGTACTCGCTCACCCACCCGTTCGTGTACGAGAAGTCGAACCTTCACGCCTTCCTCAACATCCTCGAAGTGTGCCGACACCGGAAGCTCGGCCGCCTCGTCTACGCCTCCAGCTCCAGCGTGTACGGCGGGAACACGGAGCTGCCCTTCAGCGAGGATCAGTCGGTCGATCATCCCATCAGCCTCTACGCCGCGACCAAGAAGGCCAACGAGCTGATGGCCCACGTCTACACCCACCTCTTCGGTCTCCAGACCATCGGCCTCCGGTTCTTCACCGTCTATGGCCCGTGGGGCCGCCCGGACATGGCGATGTGGCTGTTCACCGAGGCGATGACCCAGGGCGTGCCGATCAAGGTCTTCAACTACGGCAAGATGCGGCGCGACTTCACCTACATCGACGACATCGTCCAGGGCGTCGTCGCTTCGATGCAGGTGGACGGCCTTGAGCCGTACGAGATCTTCAACCTGGGCAACCACCGCTGCGAGGAGCTGATGCACCTCATCGAGCTGATGGAGCAGGAGCTGGGCGTCGAGGCGGAGAAGGAGATGCTCCCGATGCAGCCGGGCGACGTGCCGGCGACCTATGCCGACGTCGACCGCGCCCGCGAGAAGCTCGGCTACGAGCCCACCACCCCCATCGACGTCGGCGTCCCCAGGTTCATCGCCTGGTACAAGGAGCACGCCGGCCTGATCGAGCAAATCCGCGCCGCGCAGAAGCGGAGTTGAACGATGTGGTTTCTGTGGTTGGTTATTGCCCTCCTATCGATCTGGGTCGCCCTCATGCTGTTCGTTATGATCTTCCTCCCGGCGACGGCCATCAAGCTGGCGGTCGCTTGGTACGGTCTCTTCGGCATGAAGATCGACAGAAATCACTGGTGGTGGCGCGAGAGCACAGTGAGGATTATGGGGGTCGTCTTGACCGCGCTGTTCGTGTCGGCTCTGCTTTGCGTGGCTGCACGAGGTTGAGCAAGCAGAGGATGCGAGCCATTTGCGATGTTTGTGACGCGGGCATCCTGCCCGCGTGTCTCGCGGCCATCTTGGCCGCGACGTGCGTGTTTTCGAGGCCGAGACGGCCTCGAGACACGAAGGCGAGACGCCTTCGACACGCTGCGGGGCCGCATCGCAAATGCCTGGATGCAGTCCCATCTTGCCATTGATGCCCCCTGTCTCTAGAATGGCCATGGGAGAACAAGGATTTGGGGGTTGCGCAAATGTCGTGCCAGGTCGAGATTCCGATGGATCAGATCAAGGCGTTTTGCCGACGGTGGAAGATCGTCGAGTTCTCGCTGTTCGGCTCCGTGTTGCGGGAAGACTTCGGCCCGGACAGCGACGTGGACGTGCTGGTCACCTTCGCCGAGGACGCGCACCACAGCCTGTTTGATCTCGTCCACATGAAGGAAGAACTGGAGAAGATATTCGGTCGCCAGGTAGATCTCGTACAGGAGCCACTCCTGGAGAACCCGTTCCGGCGGCGGGAGATCCTCCGAACCAAGGAGCCGATCTATGCCGCAGAGCGGTCGTGATCTCGCCTGCGTTTGGGACATCCTCAAGGCGGCCCTTCTCGTCCGAGACCTGACTGCCGGCATGGATCGGGCGGCTTTTGAATCCGACGTCAGAACACACTTCGCCGTCATCGCGCAGCTTCAGATCATCGGGGAAGCAGCGAAACGGCTGACGGAGAGCTTCCGTCGCGCCCATCCTTCTTTCCCTTGGGCGGACATGGCGAAGACACGGGATTTCCTCATCCATCACTACGACCGTGTCGATCTGGAGGCGGTGTGGCGAATCGCCACCGAGTCCGTCCCCGCTCTCGTTGGGCAACTGGAGGCAATTCTCCCGTCCGAAGACGCATGAAGGTCCTGGCGCTGGAACCCCACCACGGCGGCAGCCACAAGGCGTTTCTCGATGGCTGGACCGCACACAGCCACCACGATTGGACGGCGCTCGGCCTGCCGCCGTTCAAGTGGAAGTGGCGGATGCGGCACGCGCCCATCACGTTCGCGGACCTCGTCGCCGGGCGCGTCGCCGCCGGCGAGGGATGGGACGCGCTCTTCTGCTCCGACATGCTGAACCTGCCCGAGTTCCTCGGCCTCGCACCGGAGCCGGTTCGAAGGCTCCCGGCCGTCGTCTACTTCCACGAGAATCAGCTCACCTACCCCTTCCGGCACGAAGACGAGCGCGACTATCAGTACTGCTTCTCCAACATGGCGACGGCGCTCGCCGCCACGGAGGTGTGGTTCAACTCGGCCTTTCACCGGGACGAATTCCTCGGAGCGATCCCCGATTTCCTGCGCCGCATGCCCGACCACCAGCCGTGGGACATCGCCGACCGCATCCGCCACAAGTCGGCGATCCACCCGCCCGGGATTGCCAGGCCCGCTCCGCGTGGACCGCGGCAATCTGGCCCCATGCGGATCCTGTGGGCGGCGCGCTGGGAGTTCGATAAGGACCCCGATACCTTCTTCGAAGCGCTCGGCATTGCCAAAGAGCGAGGTCTCGAATTCCGCATCAGCGTGGTCGGCCAGCAGTTCCGCGATGTGCCGCCGTGCTTCGCCCGCGCGAAGAAAGCGTTGGCCCATCACGTCGGCCGGTGGGGCTACCAGGAGAACCGCGCCGACTACGAAGCCGCGCTCGCCGACGCGGACGTGATCGTGTCGACCGCGCGGCACGAGTTCTTCGGCATCAGCATCGTCGAGGCCGTCGCCGCCGGATGCTACCCGCTTGTGCCCCGCCGCCTCGCATACCCCGAGGTGCTGGCCGGAATCCAGGAGCAGGGGCGCGGGCCGCACTTCTACGACGGCGGCGCGGAGGAACTGGCCGACATGCTGGTTCTCCTTGCCGCCCGCCTGGAGCAGGACGAGCTCTGGCAGGGCGACCCCGGCCGCGGCGTCCGCGCCGCCTCGCGCTACTTCTGGCCGGCCCTCGCTCCCCAGCTCGATGACGCGCTCGAGCGAGTCTGCGGCGACCGGGCCTGACCACCAAGGTACAAAAGGCACAAAGACACAAAGGAAGACAGGCGAGTGCGGCCCCCGGCCGCACCCGCTCTCCGTGGTTCTTCGGGCCCTTCGGGTCTTTGTGGTCGGGCCTCTAGCAGTTCGGCAGGAACGCGCCCATCTCTTTCAGGCGCCCCTGCAACTCTGAGACCTCGAAGCCGCGAGTATCAGTGTCCTTGTCGATGGCGAGCGCGGCGGCCACGCCTGCCGCCTGGCCGGTGATGTAGCAGCCGGGCATCGTGCGGACCGTCCCCTGCATCGAGCGGTCGGTGCTCACGCACCGCCCCGCCACCAGGACGTTCGACAGCCCCGTCGGCGTGAGCACCCGGTAAGGGATGCCGTAGCTCTCGCCCTTCTTGTATCGAAGGTTGGTCCATTCCTCCATGAACCTGTCGTAGCTCTCGTCATCCGGGCGGGTCGGATGGATATCGACCGGATACGAGTATCTCCCGATCTCGTCCTCGAACACGGCGCGGCTCTTGAAGTCGTCGAGGTCGAGGACGTAGTCGCCCATGACGCGCCGCGTCTCGCGGATGCCCAAGAGCGAGCCGGTTGCCATCAGCTTCATCTCCTCGAAGCCCTTCAGGTATTCCTTGTAGTACCGCTCGTATTCGAGCACGAGCTTGCGGCCCCAGATGAGCGCCTCGGTGATCGAGCGCTCATCGGTGTTGTCGACGCCGAACGTGTGGCCGATGTTGCCGCCGCCGACATTCTCGCCCACGCGCCACATCCCCGGCAGGTGCTTGTCCTGGTACGTGAAGACGCCGTCCTTGAACGCGTCTTCGAGGCGGGCGTTGCCGGTCCCGACCGCTTCGCGCTTGATCGTTGCCCAATCGACGTCCGCCCACAGGCTGCACAGCGTGCCGGGCATCATGTCGCCGTTCTCGTCGCCCTTCTCGAACGGCGCCCCGGCCCAGACAGCGAGGTCGCCGTCGCCCGTGCCGTCGACGAACATCTTCGCCCGCACCGCGAAGATCCCGCTCTTCGCGGCGCAGATCGCGTGCGAGACGTGATCGTCCGCGTCCTTCTCGACCCCGATGAGCGTCGTCTGGAACGTGAAGTCGACGCCGGCATCGGTGAGCAGGTCGTCGTACACGCGCTTGAGCACCTCCGCGTCGATGCCCACCGAGCCGATCGACGCGATCTTGGGATCGGTGCGGCCGGGCTCGGCCCCGCCGGCGGCGATGAGGCGGCAGAGGATCTCCTCGCCGACCCCCGCCGCGCACAGGTTCTCGCCGTCGCCGAACCGCATGAACGCGGGGACCAGGCCGGCCGTGCCCATGCCGCCCAGGCAGGTGTGCCCTTCGGCCAGGTACACCCTGCGCCCTTGGCGTGCCGCGGCTACCGCGGCGACTGCGCCTGCCGGGCCCCCGCCGGCAACGAACACGTCCACCTCGTGGCGGACCGGCATCTCGCGTCTTACTTCAATCGTGCCCTTGGCCATTTGGATTCATCTCCTTTCATTGGGACACATTCGCCGGCTTGCTCCTGCAGGCCCGCCGGACATTTTTCAGCAAGAAAAACGGCCCATCTGCCAACACCGGCCAATCGGCCCTCCGGTAAATTTTTTGTCGCACGTGCGACAAAACACTCACCACGCGATGACCTCGGCCGGGCGCGCTATCGGCCGTTTCGTCCGACCAGGCGCAGCCCCTCGCCGTCCCAGAGCGCCGCCAGTGTTCCAATGTTCCACAACTCGCGGCCGACGGACGGGTCCCCCACCTCGATCTTTCCGTTCCGCGTGAAGCCGAAGAGGACGACGCAGTGACCCACGCCCTGCCTCTGGAACCACTGCCGCTCGCCGCGCCGGCCCGTGCTGGCGCGCTCACCCGCGCCGACTCGCAAGACCAGCGGCCCGGTCATTCGCCGCAGGCCGTCCAGATCGCACGAGAACGCTTCGACGTCCCATCCGGTGCCCGCCGTCTTGATCTTCAGGCCGCGATATAGCCCGTGAAGCGCGGTGCCGTGCTCGGTGGTGAGGCAGAGCGCCGCCATCTCGTCTTCCGTCGCGGGAACCCCGTGCGCCCGGAGCAACGTGGCGGCTGCGGCGGCGCCGCACGAGCTGGCGGACGTCTGCATGCAGACGACGTTCTCCCACTGGTCCCCGCATTGCGGCGGCGGCGCAAGCATCCCGCCGTACGCGCAATACGTGGCCACCAGGACCAGCGGCACGACCGTCACGCATCGCCGCCAGACCCGGCCCGGGATGTGCCGCCACGCCACCCCGGCCAGAAAACCCGCGAACAACGGCAGCCAGTTGCCCAGAACGATGACGTTGGAGAACGGGAGCACCCGGGCGAGGAGCGCGCTGTCGCAGAGCGCCCGAGCATACAGCACGATGCTGATCACGATCAGCAGCTCGATCACGACCGTGACCCGGTTGGACAGCGGCCTCGTCAGCCGCAGGCCCAGCGCGAACAGGCCGACGGCGAGAACAACAACAGTGGCAATCCCGATACAGATGTCCATTGGTTACTCGAAGGCACATTGTAGCGACAACCTGCTCCAGCGCAAGCCGTACGTCTGCGGCGCTCGTGAAACGGCCGAGTCCCGCGGCGGCGGCCAAATGGGTTGACTTCGCGATCGCTTCGTGGTAGCATCACGCGACGCGGATGTGGCGCCGGGGCAGGCCGGCAGTTCCTACGAAAACGTAGGACGAGGCCGGTGTTCCCACGTGAATGTAGGACGCTTCGTCCGCCGATGCAGCCGAGTGAATCCATAACGTCTTAGAAAGTAGCAGCTTAGAGATACTGGTTATTGTTGGCACGGGAATTGCTGTGCAGCCCTGCGGTGCAGGGGCGTCGGGCGTAAGGCGCCCGGCCCAAGCTTGATTTAATCTGGATCTCTTGTGACGGAGGAGG
>Ga0315534_1002447_pt1 | contig 12450 bp, 11 predicted proteins | sample SalMarSW160240MG_FD_203094 | JGI IMG/M metagenome (GOLD analysis project Ga0315534, IMG submission 203094) | Salt marsh sediment microbial communities from the Plum Island Ecosystem LTER, Massachusetts, United States - Salt Marsh Sediment SW1602-40 ... | reverse complement strand
TGGCGCGTGGCGACGAGGAACGTGACACGTCCGCCGAAGCAGAAGCCCACGATGCCGATCGCACCATCCGCGTGGCCGGCATCGCGGAGGTGCGCCAGCGCGGCGTCGACGTCCATCAGGATGCCGTCGTCGGTCACACCCTCGAAGAGCGAGATCACCGCGGCGAAGTCCGTGTAGCCGGCCGTCCCCCCACCGGCGCGGTGGAACAACGCGGGCGCGATCGCGTGGTAGCCGGCGTCGGCGGCGCGTCGCGTCACGCCCTTGATGTGCTCGTTGACCCCGAAGGCCTCCTGGATCACCACGACGGCGCCCCGTGGCGTTCCCGCCGGCGTCGCCTCGAAGCACTCCATGGGGCCGACCCCCGTGTCCAACGAGATCGTCTGCTCGGACATCGCTCCCCCTTGACGTCAGGACCGGCTTGCAGTCAGGACCGGAAGTCGAACGCGACCTTGATCGCGCCCGAGTCGTCCTGCGTGGCGAGTGCCGTGAACGCGTCACGCCAGTCGTCGATCGAGAACCGGTGCGTGAGCATCCCCATGAGGTCGACTCGCCCGTCGCGGACGAGCTCGAGGTAGTGCTCGATGCCGTGCTTGCGGACGCCCTCGACGTCTTCGAACCCGAACGCGTTCGAGCCCACGAAGCTGAGCTCCTTGAAGTACAGCGGAGTGTCCTCCCAGTAGGTCGGGCCGTGCACACCGGCCTTCACGATCGTGCCGCGACCCTTGGCGACGCGCGCGCCGACCTCGAACGTCTCGCGTTTGCCGACCGTGTCGTACACGACGTCGATCCCTCCGGGGAAGGCCATCGGCATGCCATCGGCCGGCTGCAGCACCCCGCCCGACCACGCCGCGGCCTCTTCGATGACCTGGATGGCGGGCTCGTGCGCGATCACCGTGGCGCCGAGCGCGCGGGCCATCGTGGCCTGCGCCGCGAAGCGCGCGACGACGAGCACGTCGGTCTCGGGGTGCAGCGCCCGCAAGATCGCGGTGGCACACGTGCCGAGCGCGCCCGCGCCGTACACCATCGCCTTGCCACCCGACGGCGGTGGGTGCCGCGTGATCGCGTGCAGGCTCACGGCGAAGGGGTCTGCGAACACGGCGAGCTCGTCGGAGACGCCCTCGGGCACCTTGTAGAGCATCGAGTCGTGGGCGGGCATGAGCTCGGCGAATCCGCCGGTAGCGTCCTTCGACGTGCCGGTGTGGATGCCCGGCGCGATCGGCCCGACCGCGTAGCTCCAGCACAACGAGTAGTCGCCCCGCTCGCAGGCAGGACAGATCGGCGAGACGCCTCGCGGCGCACACGACAGCCACGGGTTCAGCACGACGCGGTCGCCGACGTCGAGGCCCTCGGCCGCGGGCCCGAGCGCGACGACGTCGGCCACGACCTCGTGACCCAGCACCTGCGGCAGCGAGAACCACGCCTTCATCGGGTTGTCGGGCGACTGCACCTCGCCCCAGTCGCCGAAGACCTGCTTCGCGTCCGACCCACAGATGCCGGTGAGACGCGGCTTGGTGACGACCCAGTCGGGGAGGAGGAAGCCGGGCTCGTCCAGGTCGGTCAGCCGCATCGGCGTCCGCGCCAGGCCCGCGAGGAGCGGGTGGGCGGGATCGTCCGGGACGTCGAGCGGTTCGGGGCGAACTCCGTACAGCAGTGCGCGCACGGTGAGAGCGTATGCGTCATCGGCCGGCACGGGTCACCGCGACGATCGTCGACCCGAGTCGCCGGGGCCTCGACGGCGATCCGGATCGCGTAGCCTGCTCGGCGTGCCGACCGAGACAGAGACACCCGTCATCGCCCCGGTGGTCGAGCCGGTCACCACGCCGACGGAGGCGCCCGGCGCTCGACCCGTCGACACCGACGACGGCGATCACGACCGCTTCGCGCACTACGCCAAGAAGGCCGACATCACCCGCGCGCTCGTCACCGGCGAGGCGATCACGGCGCTGTGTGGGAAGAAGTGGGTGCCGACCCGCGACCCGTCGCGCTATCCGGTGTGCCCGACGTGTCGCGAGCGCAAGGCCGCGGGCTGGACGCTCTGAGCGACAGCTCCCGGGCGACCCGCGCGCCCGCGGAACGGCTCCGAGCCGGGACCGTCGTCCGGACGGCGGCCCGGGTGCTGCGCGATCGGCCCCGGCGGGTCGCGGGCACCGCGGCGGTGGTGTTCGGTGCGTCCGCCTGGATCACGGCCGTCGTCGAGGTCGAGATCGTCGAGGCGGGCGCCCCGATCGAGGTCGAGGTGCTGGCGTCGGTGCTCGCCGCCGCGGTGGGCATGTACGGCATCGTGTTCTACGCGGGCCTGCTGGACCTCGTGCTCCGCACGTACCTCGACGGCGAGCCCGACGTGAGGATCGACGACGCGCTCCGGCGGCTTCCGCTGCTCCGCCTGCTCGGCGCCGATCTCGTCCTGATCGCCGCAGCCGCGATCGGCACGCTGTTGCTCGTCGTCCCCGGGGTCATCGCGTTCACGCTCCTGTGCCTGGTCGGTCCACTGATCATCTCCGAGGACCTGGGCGTGTTCGCCGGGCTTCGCCGCAGCTACGACCTCGTCCGTCCACACTTCTGGATGGCGTTCTTCCTCGTGACGATCCCGTTCACGATCGAGGACCAGCTGCTCCACGGCATCGACCTCTCCGTCTTCGGCCATCGCCTCATCGGGGCCTTCTGCATCAGCGCGCTGATCGGCGCCACCGTCGGCGCCGCAGTCGGGTTGCTCGAGGTCGTGCTCGCCCACGAGCTCCGCGAGCACGAGCGCGACGGCAACGCGAACGAAGCCGGGTGCGACTGATGCGCGGCCCGCTGCGGGTCGCGCGCCTCGGCATCGCCGAGTACGACGCGACACTCGCGCTCCAGAACGACCTCCGTCGCCGACACGGCGAGCAGTGGCTGCTGCTGCTCGAGCACCCGCACGTGTACACCCTCGGCGTGCGCGCCCGCGACGAGCACGTGCTCGTCGACCCGGGCACCGTCGGCGCGCAGCAGGTGAGAGTTCAGCGGGGCGGTGACGTCACGTACCACGGCCCGGGACAGCTTGTCGGCTACCCGATCGTCGACGTCCCGCTGCGCTCACAAGCCGTCCCGGAACACGTCGCGACCATCGAGGACGTCGTGATCGCCACGTTGTCGGAGGCGGGGCTCGAGGGGGCGCGACGGCGACGCGGCTATCCCGGCGTCTGGATCGACGACCGGAAGATCGCCGCGATCGGGGTGCGCATCGCGAGGGGCCGGTCGATGCACGGCTTCGCGATCAACGTCGATCCCGATCTCGCGATGTTCGACCACATCGTCCCGTGCGGGATCCACGGTCTTCGCGTCACGTCACTGGCCGCGGAGGGGATCACGACGTCGGTCGACGCCGTGGCCGACGTGGTCGAGCATCACGCCGCGCGCTGCTGGGGTGACGGCTCGGTGCTCAGCTCGCGCGCGACACCGGAACGTTGCTGAATCCCGCGACGTTCGACATCTGCACCCGCCGCAGCCCCGTCTCGTCGATCTCGTAGCGGGGCCACCGGTCGCGCAGCTCCTCGAACGCGACCTTGCTCTCGAGCCGGGCGAGGGCGGCGCCGAGGCACGCGTGAATGCCGTGACCCAGGCCGACGGCCAACCCCTGTTCGCGGTCGATGTCGAACCGGTCGGGATCGTCGTACTCGCGCTCGTCGCGGTTCGCCGCGCCGGTGACGAGGAACACGGGGCTCCCCTCGGGGATCGTCGTGCCGTGGAGCTCCGCCGGCCGGTGCGTGAAGCGCCCCTGGTACTGCGACGGGGCCCAGTACCGCAGCACCTCTTCGACCGCGGGCTGAGCCTTTCCCGGGTCGTCGAGGATCTTCTGCCACTCGGACGGGTTCCGCGCGAACAACACCGCTGCGTTGCCGATGAGCTTGGTGACGGTCTCGCTCCCGGCTGCCGCGAGCAAGGTCGCGAAGCCGGCGATCTCCTCGTCGTCGAGGCGATGCGTCGCACCGTCCCCACCTTCGGAGACCGGATCTTCGACTTCCACCTCGGTGAGGCGTGTGATCATGTCGTCGGCCGGATGCGCCCGCTTCTCGCCGATCAGCTCGAGGAAGTAGAGGATCTGCGACAGCCCCGCCTCCATTCCCTCTGGCGTCGGGCTCGGGTCGCCCGGCTCGCGGTGCAGCATCAGGTCGGTCCAATGGCGGATCTGCTGACGGTCGTCCTTCGGCACGCCGAGCATGATCGAGATCACCTCGACCGGGAACGGCGCCGAGAAGTCCGCGACCGCGTCGAAGGATTCCGCATCGTCGAACGGTGCCAGGTGCGACGTGACGACGTCGCGGATCATCGGCTCCAGCGCGGCCATGGCGCGCGGCGTGAAGACGCGACTGACCAGCTTGCGCATCCGGTCGTGGTCGGGTGGGTCCATCATGATGATGCTCGTGCCCTTCATGCTCGAGCTCGGGTCGGTGAGCTGGTCGATCGTGAGACCGTGCTCCGAGCTGAAGGTCTTCCAGTCGCGGTGGGCCGCGACGACGTCGGCGAAGCGCGACAACGCCCAGAACCCGTAGCGCTCGTTGTGGTACACGGGCGCCTCGTCGCGCAGCCATCGGTAGGTGTCGTACGGGTCGTCGAAGAAGTCGGCCGAGAGCGGGTCGAACTCGCGCCGCGTGCGTTGCTTCGTCATCAAAGGGAGCGTACGACGTCCACCGACGGGACCGCACGGCGCACGAGCCGCATACGCTGCTTGCCATGATCGGACCCGTGCACGAGCACGTCGAGCGGGCGCGACGCGGGAACCGAGACCGCGAACGCGAGACGGCCAAGCTCGCGAAAGCCAACAAGCTGTTCGTGCGCGACCGTCTCGCGCTCCTGCTCGACGAAGACTCCTTCGTCGAGGACGGGCTCCTCGCCAACGCGCTCGCCGACGAGCTCCCCGCTGACGGCGTCGTGACCGGCACGGGTCGTGTCGACGGGCGGCCCGTGTGCGTGATGGCGAACGACCCCACGGTGAAGGCCGGCTCGTGGGGGGCGCGCACCGTGGAGAAGATCCTCCGACTCACCGAGACGGCGCTGCGACTCGAGGTGCCCGTCGTCTACCTCGTCGACTCGGCGGGCGCGCGCATCACCGACCAGGTCGATCTGTTCCCGGGCCGTCGCGGCGCGGGACGCATCTTCGCCAACCAGGTGCGGCTGTCGGGCCGCGTCCCGCAGGTGTGCTGCCTCTTCGGCCCGTCGGCCGCCGGTGGTGCGTACATCCCCGCCTTCTGCGACGTCGTGTTCATGGTCGAGAGCAACGCCTCGATGTACCTCGGCTCACCCCGCATGGCCGAAGCGGTGATCGGCGAGCACGTCTCGCTCGAGGAGATGGGCGGCGCGCGCATGCACGCGACCGTCAGCGGCTGCGGCGACAACCTCGTCACCGACGACACCGAGGCGATCGAGTCGGCGAAGCGCTGGCTCTCGTACCTGCCGACGAGCTGGCGCGACGACCCTCCGCGCGCTCGGGCGGCGTCACCGGCTTCCCCGCCGGCGACGATCGCCGACATCGTCCCGCCAGAGGAGCGGCGCGCCTACGACATGCATCGCGTCGTGACCGCGATCGTCGACACCGACTCGTTCACAGCGGTGAAGCCGCTCTTCGCCAAGGAGCTGATCTGTGGCTTCGGGCGACTGGACGGCGCCCCGATCGGCATCGTGGCGAGCAACCCGATGCACCTCGGTGGGGTGCTGTTCGTCGACTCGGCCGACAAGGCGGCGCGCTTCGTGTGGCTCTGCGACGCGTTCAACGTGCCGCTGCTGTTCCTCGCCGACGTTCCGGGCTTCATGATCGGCACCGCGGTCGAGCGTGAGGGCATCATCCGCCACGGAGCCAAGATGATCACCGCGATCGCCGAGGCGACGGTCCCGAAGATCTCGGTGATCGTTCGCAAGGCGTACGGCGCCGGGCTCTATGCGATGTGCGGCCCCGCGTTCGACCCCGACGCGTGCCTCGCCCTGCCGAGCGCGCAGATCGCTGTCATGGGGCCCGACCCGGCGGTCAACGCGGTCTTCTACAACGCGATCCAGGAGATCGACGATCCCGACGAGCGAGCGACGTTCGTCGCCGAGAAGCGCGCCGAGTACGAGGCCGACGTCGATCTCATCCGGCTCGCGGCGGAGCTCGTCGTCGACGCCGTCGTCGAGCCGGTCGAGCTGCGCGACGAGCTCGTCCGGAGGTTCGCGCTCGCGCGGACGCGCCGTCGCGAGGTGCTCGCGCGCCGCCACGGCGTCCCCCCGGTGTGAACACGGCGTGAGCGTGCAGCCACTCACCGGCCGCGTGGCCGTCGTCACGGGCGCCGGGCGCGGGCTCGGGCGGGCCCACGCCCGTGCGCTCGCAGCGGCCGGCGCCAGCGTGGTCGTCAACAACCGGTCACCCGACGCGGCCGAAGCGGTCGCCGCCGAGATCGCGGCATCGGGAGGCGCGGCGATCGCGCACACCGGCGACGTCGCGGACTGGTCGGTCGCCGAATCGCTGCTGGGCGCCGCGGTTGCTGCGTTCGGCGACGTGCACGTGCTCGTGAACAATGCGGGGATCACCCGCGACCGCATGAGCTTCAAGATGAGCGAGCACGAGTGGGACGACGTCGTGCGCGTCAACCTCAAGGGCCACTTCGCGCCGTCGCGCTTCGTCGGCGAGCACTGGCGTGAGCGTGGCCCGGCCGCGGGACGGCGGATCGTCAACACGGTCAGCGAGGGCGGGCTGTTCCCCGCGCGGGGGCACGCGAACTACTCGGCGGCGAAGGCGGGCATCCTCGGCCTCACGCTCGAGCTGGCGGCGGAGCTCGCCAAGTACGGCGCAACCGCGAACGCGGTCGCGACGCGCGCCCGGACTCGCATGACGGAGAACGTGGAGATGTTCGTCAAGCCGGTCGACGGGCCGGATCCGTACGACCCCTCGCATGCGGCGAAGGTCGTGCGCTGGCTGTGCGACGACGAGGCGAGCGACGTGACCGGGCAGGTGCTGCTCGTGGTGGGTCGGCGGGTGGGCGTGGTCGGCCCGCTCGCGGTGCAGGGTCGCGTCGCCCTGGCCCACGACTGGACGCCCGACGACCTGTCCGCCGCCAAGCCGACGCTCTTCGCCGACACGTCCTCCGGCCTCCCGGGCCACGCCGACCTGACCTGAGGGACCGGATGGGTGCGGGGCCGGTCCCGGTCACACCGGTCCGTCAGGCCGTGCAGGCGCCGGTGCCCTTGAAGAAGCCCTTCCGGAACGCCGCGACGCGGGCGAACGCGCCCCCGTTGCCCTCGCCGAGCGACACGAACGTCGCGATGCCCTCGTCGAGGTCGCCGGGGGACAACGAGATGGCGTCGTTGCCTCGGTCTCGAGCCCGCACGCCGCGGGCAACGTCGCCGGCCCACGAGCCCGTGAGGCAGTCGGCCCTCGTGTGCGCCGCGTCGCTCGTCACCGACCGTCCCATCTGATCCAGCGCTCCCGACGACCAGGCCGCTGCGAGCACCATCCCCGCGCCGAAGTCGCCGCTCGCTTCGTAGATCCGCTCGAGCGCACCGGTGTCGTAGTGCACGACGTCATCGCTCGTGCAGTACGTGACGTCGTCGACGAGCACGCCGCCGTCGCTCGTGCCATCGCACGACGAGCCGGAGTCGGACACGACGTCCTTGACCGGCGACGCGCCGTCGAGCTCGATGCTCCAGTAGTCGTCGAGGTCGGGGCGCAGCAGCTTGATCGTCTCGTCGAGCGGGAGGTCGCCGCCGCTGGCGTACTCCTCCTGGCTGGAGAAGCCGGTCTCGGTCACCTCGGGTGGGTTCGACTCGTACCGGGCACACCGATCGGTGCCGTCGTCGAAGCCGTCCTGGAAGGCACTGACGCGGTCGAACGCGTTGCCGTGCGCTCCCTGCTGGGAGGGATCGACGCCGGGCGGGTCACGGAACTCGAGGAAGCCGGCGAGCGCGATGTCGCGGTCGACCCTGCCGATCGACAGCGACACGTCGTCGTGCTCGACGTGCCGGGCCCACGATCCGGCGAAGCAGTCGGCCTGGGTCTCGAGGTAGACGGTCGCGTTGAGCGACGTGTTGGTGCGCGCCTGGATCGCGTGGCCCCACTCGTGGGCGAGCACCAGCGCGACCGCGAACGACCCGAACTTCCTCTCGAGGCGCGGGAAGAGCACCTGCTCGTCCCACGCGATGAAGTCACCCTCGGAGCAGTAGAAGGCGTTGCCGGCGACCTCCTGGTAGGGAGTGGTGCCCCTGCCCCCGCATGCCGGCGGCGGATCGCTCTCCGAGTAGGCGATGAGCCGGTTGTCGGGGATGGGCTCGTAGTCACGGCTGTACACGTCGGGCAGCTGCTGCGCCCACCACGACTGGAGGTCGTCGATGGTCGCCGCGATCACCGACGCCCCGTCGGTCGACTGCGCGGCCGCGGTGCCCGGGGCGGCCGAGGTGGCGACCGACGGTGCCGAGGCCGGCGTATCGGCCGAGGCCAGCGGCACGGTGGTGGACCCGACGGCGAGGAGCGTCGCCAGCGACGCGATCGCGAAGAGAGCTCTGGGCATGCGACGAGAACGCCGCCACCCCCGGTGCCGGTTCCCCCCCGCCGCCCGGGCGCTCTCAGGTTCGGCTCAGGATCCGCCCGTCGCGTACCGAGCGAGGCGCGCCTGGTGAGTCGGGTTGAGCATCTCGAGAACGGCGGTGACGGGCTTCTCGGGTCCGGTCACCATGCCCAAGGCCTGGCCCCCCGCGCTCTGGCGGGTCGGCGCATCGGTGGTGAGCAGCACCAGCGGGGTGCCTGCCTCGATCTCGTTGACGACGGCAGCCTTGCCCACCGCCCTCCACAAGGTGTCGGTTCGCTTGAGGCCGGGACGAGTGCTCGTGAAGCCTCCTGACACGTCGAAGTACCACGGGTGACCGAGTCGATCGAAGGCCTTGAAGCTCACCTCGACACCACTGCCGAGCTTGACGTCCTTCTCGATGTCGGTGAAGCCGCACCGGACGAGAAGCTGCTCGGCGACGTCCTTGGCCGCGCGACCCTCTCTCGTCGCTCGTGCCTGGAGGTCCTCGGCCGGGTCGGCCGGCGACGGGATCGGGGGGACCACGAAGCGGGTGGCTGGGGTGCCACTCGCCCGCTCGTGCTCCAACCGATCGCGCTCGGCGCCGACACGCTCCCTCGCGCGCTCCAGGTACTGCTCGTCCGTGTCGTACCCGATGAAGCGTCGATCGTGGCGAACCGCGGCGACGGCGGTCGTCCCCGAGCCGACGAAGGGATCGAGGACGAGGTCGTCGTAGTACGTGTAGAGGTGGATCAAGCGCGACGGGAGCTCGATCGGGAACGGCGCCGGGTGGCCGACCCTCGTCGCGCTCTCCGCGGGGATCTCCCACACATCGGTCGTGGCCTCCATGAACTCGTCCCGAGACAACGAGACGTCTGCCGAGAGGCTCCGGCTCTCTCGCTCGGGCGCAGCGAGTGCCCTGTCGAACCGGCCCTTGCTCGCGATGACGACGCGCTCGGTGAGGTCACGCAGGACCGGATTCGCGGGTCGTTGGAACGATCCCCAAGCACACGACCCGGCCGAGCCCTTTGCCTTGTGCCAGATGACCTCGCCTCTGAGCAGGAGCTTCAGGTCGTCCTGGAGGATGTGGATGACGTCCGACGACAGGGACCGGTAGGGGCGACGGCCGAGGTTGGCCACGTTGACGGCGATCCGACCTCCGGGCTCGAGCTTTCGGGCGCACTCCGCGAACACGTCGCGCAACATCGCGAGGTAGTCGAGGTACGTCGCCGGCACATGTCCTTCACCGAGGGCCTGCTCGTACTCCTTGCCCGCGAAGTACGGGGGGGAGGTCACCACGAGCGCCACGGAGCGATCCGCGACCCGGTCCATCGACCGCGCGTCGCCACAGAAGAGCTCGTCGACCACCTCCGACTCGGCGACGTCCCCGTCTCGACTCAGATCGGGCGCGGCGAATCGAGCGTAGAAGTCGCTGGCGTCGTGGCTCTCGCGCCGCGAGACGCCGAAGTTCGACGTCGAGGTGCCCTTGGGTCTCGGAGCCATCGGTGCCTCTCCCACTTCGGCATCGTACGGAGGAGCCGACCGGTGCCGGAGGACTCGGTCCGCGACGAACGCCTGTTCGACATCGAGGGGGATGCGAGTGCCCGTTCGTGCCATCGCCCTCATCCGGAATCCACGGAGCTGAACAGGTGTTCCCCACTCGTGGAAGGCGAGGTCTCTGTGATGGCGATGACGACGAGCACGGTGCCCACCGAGCACTGGCACCTGCTCGACGACGGTCGGGTGCAGTGCGACGTGTGTCCGCGCGCCTGCAAGCTCCGGGAGGGCCAGCGCGGGCTCTGCTTCGTACGCGCCCGAGAGGGCGACGCCGTCGTCCTCACCACGTACGGGCGCTCGAGCGGCTTCTGCCTCGACCCCATCGAGAAGAAGCCCCTCAACCACTTCCTGCCGGGCTCCTCGGTCCTGTCGTTCGGAACCGCCGGGTGCAACCTCGCGTGCCGGTTCTGCCAGAACTGGGACATCTCGAAGTCGAAGGAGACCGACACGCTCGCCGACGCGGCGTCGCCCGACGTCATCGCCCGAGCCGCTGACGAGCTGGGCGCTCGCAGCGTGGCGTTCACCTACAACGACCCCGTGATCTTCCTCGAGTACGCCGCCGACGTGGCCGACGCGTGCCGCGAGCGCGGCATCAAGACCGTGGCCGTCACCGCGGGCTACATCTGCCCCGAGCCCCGCGCCCAGCTCTTCTCGCACATCGACGCGGCCAACGTCGACCTCAAGGCCTTCGACGAGGACTTCTACCACCATGTGAGCGGCGCGCATCTCCGCGACGTGCTCGACACGCTCGAGTACCTCGTGCACGAGACCGACGTATGGGTGGAGATCACGAACCTCTTGATCCCCGGCAAGAACGACTCCGACGCCGAGCTCGACGCGATGACACGCTGGGTCGTCGAGCACCTGGGTGCCGACGTGCCGATGCACTTCAGCGCGTTCCACCCCGACTTCAAGATGCTCGACGTTCCCCCGACGCCACCGTCGACGCTCACGCGTGCACGCGAGATCGCGCAGGGCAACGGCGTGCAGCACGCGTACACCGGCAACGTGCACGACCGCGACGGCGGGAGCACACGCTGCGGGGTGTGCGGCGAGGTCGTGATCGAGCGCGACTGGTACGTGCTCGGCGCCTACCGGCTCACCGACGACGGGCGTTGCCGGTCGTGCGACACGCCACTCCCTGGCCGGTTCGACGGCCCCGCCCAGCACTGGGGCGCTCGGCGCGTCCCGGTGCGCCTCGCCGACTTCGCCGGCGCGGCATGACTCCGGCGGCGACGCGCCGACGTCCCGCCGCGGTCGCCGGCGCGTTCTATCCGGGTGACGCCGGGGAGCTCGCGGCCGAGGTCGACGCGCTGCTCGACGCCGCTCCGGCCTGGGCGGGGCCTGCACCGAAGGCGCTCGTCGTCCCGCACGCCGGCTACGTGTACTCCGGACCCGTCGCCGCGTCCGGGTACGCGACCATTCGCGCGGCCCGCGGTCGCGTGACCCGAGTCGTGCTGCTCGGCCCCGCGCACTTCGTCCCGGTGCGGGGGATCGCCGCACCGGGCACGGATGCGTTCGTCACCCCGCTCGGCGACGTCCCGATCGATGCCGACGCTCGGAGCGCCGCGCTCGAGCTCCCGGGCGTGCTGGTCGACGACGCCGCGCACGCCCGCGAGCACAGCCTCGAAGTGCACCTCCCGTTCCTCCAGCGGATCCTGGGTGACGGCTTCTCGCTCGCGCCCTTCGTCGTCGGCCAGGCGAGCGCCGACACCGTGGCGTCGGTCCTCGACCTCCTCTGGGGTGGTGACGACACCCTCGTCGTGGTGAGCAGCGACCTGAGCCACTACCTCGATCACGCCACTGCGACCGCGCGCGATCGCAACACCGCCGACGCGATCGTCGCGGGCCGCGTCGACGCGCTCGAGCCCGACGCCGCGTGCGGCGCGTACCCGCTGCGCGGCTTGCTCGTCGCCGCGACCCGGCACGGCTTGCACACGATCGGCCTCGACGTCCGCAACTCCGGTGATACCGCCGGACCACTCGATCGCGTCGTCGGCTACGGCGCTTTCGCACTCACGGCGGCATGACGTGCAGACCCTGACCTCCGAGCAGCGCGGCACGCTCCTCGACGTGGCGGCTGACGCGATCCGCCAGACCCTGCAGCACGGAAGCGATGTCGCTCTCGATGTCGAGCAGGCCGACGCCGCTCTTCGCCGACCAGGCGCGACGTTCGTCACGCTCGAGCGCGAGCGCAGGTTGCTGGGATGCATCGGCTCACTCGAGGCCATGCGCCCGCTCGTGGCCGATGTGGCCCACAACGCGGTGGCTGCGGCCTTCCGCGATCCCCGACTTCCGCCGGTGAGCCCCGACGACTACTGCGAGATGTCGATCGAGATCTCGGTGCTGAGCGACCTCGAGCCGATGCACGTCACGTCGTACGCCGACCTGGCGGTCG
>Ga0315534_1002446_pt1 | contig 12451 bp, 13 predicted proteins | sample SalMarSW160240MG_FD_203094 | JGI IMG/M metagenome (GOLD analysis project Ga0315534, IMG submission 203094) | Salt marsh sediment microbial communities from the Plum Island Ecosystem LTER, Massachusetts, United States - Salt Marsh Sediment SW1602-40 ... | reverse complement strand
CCTGAAAGAGGCCGGTGCCCGCACGATCGCGATCGATATGATTTTGGCCGAGCCGGACCGCCTCTCGCCTGGTGAGTTCGCAAAACAGCTTGAGGGGGCACCGGGGCTGGAAGCACTGGCAGAGGCCGTGTCCTCACTTCCCTCAAATGACGCACAACTCGCGAGTGCCATATCGAAAGCTCCCGTCGTGTTGGGGTTTTCAGGGGAGAATCGCGCCAGCGGACTGCCTGAAAAGCCACGTGCCCGCTTCGCGTTCGCCGGTGACGATCCGCGCAGCTTCGTACCTCATTACGAGGGCGCGATCAGTACTTTGCCGGCCCTTGTCGCGCGCGCACCAGGTTTGGGCGCAGTGAATTGGATTCCGGTGCGCGACCAGATTATTCGCCGCGCACCTCTATTGGTCACTGTCGGTGATGTCCTCTATCCGTCCTTGCCGATGGAAGCTTTGCGTTTGGCTCTTGGAGAAACCACCATCTTCGTGCGCTCCTCGGGCGGCAGCGGCATCCCCGCTTTCGGGCAGCGCACCGGCGTGGAAAGTATTCGCGTTGGGCGAACCACCTTACCGACCGACGCAAACGGTGAACTTTGGTTGCGTTTCACGGAACCGGATTCACGCCGTTACATTTCAGCAAGCCGGATTCTCGATGGCACATTCGACGTGGATGGCGTAGCAGGCCGCGACATCCTGATCGGTACGAGCGCGGTGGGACTTCTGGATTTGAGGGCGACGCCACTTGCGCTATCGGTGCCCGGCGTCGAGATCCACGCCCAAGCGCTTGAGCAGATGCTTTCAGGCGAGCATCTCGTACGGCCAGCCTACGCAACCGGTGCCGAGCTCGTCTTTCTAGTGATAGCTGGTCTTTTCGTGGCGTGGCTCATTCAACATGTCGGCGCAGTTGCCGCGGCGATCGTCGGTGCATTTGCAATCGCCGCCGTCACGGCTGCCTCTTGGGGTGCTTACACGGGGCCCGGCTTCCTGTTCGATCCTGTTTATCCGGCGATCGCGATCCTGCTCGTTTATCTGGCCACATCGCTACACAGCTACATCCGAAGTGAGGTGGAGCGGCATCAGGTCCGTACCGCGTTCAGCCGTTACGTGGCGCCTCCGCTTGTCGAAGAGCTTGCGAAGAACCACGCGCGGCTAAAACTAGGCGGCGAAATGCGGGACGTCTCGGTGCTGTTTGCCGACGTGCGCGGCTTTACTAAGATCTCCGAAGGAATGAACGCAGAAGACCTTGTGAGCTTCCTCAATGCGCTTTTCACGCCACTGTCTGAGATCATCCTGAACGAGCGGGGAACCATCGACAAGTTCATGGGCGATGCGGTTATGGCCTTTTGGAACGCCCCACTGGCCGACGAGGCGCACGCACGGGACGCAGCGCGAGCAGCGCTCAAAATGATTGAGGCGGTGGAGCAGATTAATGAACGCCAGGCGGTTAATGCCAAGATGGACGGGGAGGCGCCGACACCTGTGCGCATTGGAATCGGGCTCAATACGGGCCGTTGCTGCGTCGGCAATATGGGCTCCCCGCAGCGCTTCGACTATTCGATCATCGGCGATCCTGTAAACATTGCAGCCCGGCTGGAGGAAGCCACCAAGACATACGGGGTGCCGATCATTGCGGGCGAGCGGACGGCCGAAGCGGCAAAGGACCTTGCCTTTCTTGAAATCGGCTCAGTGGCCGTGCGTGGCAAGGTGCAGCCGGAGCGCATCTTCGTTCTGGTGGGCGATGATAAGGTCGCTGTGTCCGAACGCTTTCGCGCACTGTCACGAGCGCATGATCAGTTCATGCAGACCATGAGCGCTGGCGAGAAAAGTGGGTCGCTTGCGCAGCTTCAACTTTGTCGCCGGCAAGATTGGAGGCAGCTTGCGCCCCTCTATGACCGTTTGGAGGCACTCCTGCAGGAGACATCTTGAGCGCCATGCGCTCGCTTCCGCATATGCTTGCCGAGCGAACTGCTGGCTGGCTACTTCTACCGGTAACCGCCCCTTTCGCGCCGTGGTGGGGAACGCCTTTTCTTGCCGCCACCGAAGGACTTGCCGACGGTTATTCCGATGGCGAGGCCCTGTAAGAGCCGCTTGGCGTCGTTAGAACTCGCCTTTTTCGTGCGCCTTCTCCGCTTTTTCGAGGCCTTCTTCTTCCTCGACTTGCGTTTGACTTTGGCCTTCTTCTTCCGCTTCGTGGGCTTGACCGTGGCCTTCTTCTTTCTCTTTGGTTTGGTCGCGCGCTCTCCCTCATCGCTATCGTCGATCTTGGCTTCCTGTTCGTCGCCTACGATGTCATCGCGGGTGAAGACCGGCGACGGGTCGAGGGACGGTGCCTTGACGATGAAAGGGAACGCGGAGTCGAACTTCACGTCTTGTTTCTGCGGAAGGCTGGTCCACTTGACGGGATCGCCTAGGTCACCCGCGGCCGTAACCTGGATCAACTTGCCAGGTTCATCATGCAAGCGGCATTTGCCAACTTCATTGCAGACGTTGATGGCGCCTTCGATCAGCAGAAGCCAGGTCAGGCCATTATCCTGAACGTAGATATCGAAAATCGTGCCACGTACGGTAATCGAAGCAGTTGGCGTGCGAATAACATAAGCAGGCTTTGCAGCCACGCCGGTGATGAACCGGAACGCGCCCTTGACGAGTTTGAGAACGATTGCTCCACCCGAAACGTCGGGTCTATAGACAAACTCGTCCAGCAGCAGCCGCGCTCCTGGTCCCAAGGCCAACTTGGTCTCGTCACGAAGCCTTAGTTCACCGCGCCCATCTGACGCGACCTCAATTAGCTCCTCTTGGCGCACGTCGTCGCCGGTCGTGAGCTGACGCTCGTCGGCCGCGAAATGTGCCATGACGACATTGACGATTGATACTGCGGACCCGATTGAATCGCCGGGTGCTGCGAGCGCGTGTCCTCCGCTCCAAAGCAGCGCGGAGAGACAAAGGAAGGATCTCAAAAACCGCATAACCATTGAACCTCTGCAGGCGTTCGAAATCGCCCTTTCGCTCGGCTCTGTGCGGCCCCCAGCGACGCATGGCCGGGCTAACGCTCCCCTTCGACCGAAAGTCTAACACACAAAGCTGCGCGAACGGAAGTTGAACGCCATTCTGCCATGACGAAAGGTCTTACAACTGTTCCGTACGGAACAGTCGGGAAAACAAATCGCCGCAAGACTGCAATGTTGCGCCGCCTTTGTCCCGAGATGAGAACAATTCTTTCGAACGGGTTGACGCACGGCCGACGCGCTCTAAGTCTTTTCTCGGCAATACGCATCCCAGGGACATGGTGCCAGTCACCCCAATGGACATCCGAGACACGAAATCGGGCTACGGGCTTGTCACTCGCATCGTGCATTGGCTCATGGCCGTTGCCGTCATCGGCATGTTCGTACTCGGACTTTGGATGGTGGCGCTCAACTACTACAGCCCCTACTACCAAACGGCGCCAGACATTCACCGTAGCGTGGGCATGCTCTTGCTGTTCTTGCTGGTGTTCCGTTTCGTCTGGCGGCTGGTCAACCCGAAGCCAGACGACAGCGATTTGACCCCCTTCGAGCGAACGGCATCGCGCTTCGTGCACTGGGGCTTCTACCCCCTCCTGTTCATACTCATGGTGAGCGGCTACCTCATATCCACCTCGGATGGCAGGCCGATTCAGGTCTTTGATTGGTTTTCCGTACCGGCTCTCGTGCATGATCCAGGTTTGGAAACGCCGGCGGGGCTGGTCCATGAGATTCTTTCTTATGTGACGATGGCAATCGTTGGTGTTCACACCCTTGCCGCACTTAAGCATCACTTCATCGACCACGGGCAAGCGTTGAAGCGCATTTGGTCGGGCCCACCTAGCGCCTGAAGTCACGTCACAAACGGAGCACATCACATGAAGTCTGTACGTCTCTTGGCTGCACTCATTGCCGGGTCCATTGTTCTCTCGAGCCCGGCACTATCAGCCGACTATGTTATCGATACTGAACGAGCGCATGCGTCCATCAACTTTCGCATCAAGCATCTGGGGTTCAGTTGGCTTGTGGGCCGCTTCGACGACTTCAACGGCACGTTCACGTTCGATGAGGAAGCGCCTGAGAATTCCAGCGTGAAGGTTGAGATTGACACTGCAAGCGTGAACACGAACCATTCTGAGCGCGACAAGCACCTTCGAGGCAAGGACTTCCTTAATGTGTCCAAGCATCCCAAGGCCACGTTCGAGAGCACGTCCGTCAAATTGGACGGCGACAAGGCCATAATCGTCGGCAACCTAACCTTGAACGGCGTCACCAAAGAGATCGAGATTGATGCCAACCGCGTCGGCGGAGGAAAGGATCCTTGGGGCGGCTATAGAGACGGCTTCCATGGAACGACATCGCTGCCGCTCAAGGACTTCGATATCAACTTTGATCTTGGCCCAGCTTCCAAGAACGTCGATTTGACGCTCGAGGTCGAGGGGATCCGCAAGTAACAGACGGGATGGGCAGGATCACTCGTCTGTAGGGTCCATTGGCGATGCGCCGTCGATCTGTGCCTCGTCAGAGGTAAACGTATCAGGATCGCCCGGATCCGGCAGGTTGGGATCATCCAACGGCGTGTTCATACTGTCGTCGGCAGGCGGTGAGGACTCTTGCGCGTAGGCGCTCACAGCAAACGCCTGCGCCGCGATGATCGCTGCCAGGATCCACGCGAGAATGTTCATTTGCTTCGTCATGGCCGTGCCTTTCTCAGTCTCACCGCTTCGCCCGCAACGCCAATTTAACCTAATGCGTACCGTTGCCGACTCAACATCTTGACGATCGGATCCGATGTAATCCTAAGTCGCCGATATAGTGCCCCATACGGCTATCCAGATGCGGGCAAACCGTGTCGTAGGCGCCTTCCGGGTCAAACGTATACTTTGCACGATCTTGGCAAAGTCGGTAGGGAAACCTGTAGGCTGGCGCAGCACTGACTATCGCAACAGATTGGGAACAACGCATGGCCGATGTCTCTCACGAGCCGGGTTCTTCCGACCACGGCAAGGCGGCAGAGATCTTCCGCAATCAGTGGGAGGTCTATCAGAAGTACCTCCACCACAACTACCTCTCCAACCGCGAGGCCTGCGAAGACCTGCGCCAGTTCGTGACGAATGAGTTCGGCCGACCCTATAACCTCATGGATTTGGCGTGTGGTGATGCGAGCGCCATCGCTACGGCTCTCCGCGGCACGAACATCGCGCATTACCGCGGTGTTGATCTTGCGCCCCCCGCCATTGCCCACGCCAAGCGGCATCTCGAAATGCTGCCGTGTGAGGTCGAGTTGGAGTTGGCCGATTTTGTCGAGGCCGTGCGCGATAACTCAAAGCCGGTTGATATCGCTTGGGTCAGCCTATCGCTCCACCACTTCCCGACGCCTGAAAAGCTTTCGATCATGCGTGCGGTGCGCGACCTGCTCTCAGAGGATGGTGCCTTCCTCATCTATGAACCCACGTGCCTTGATGGCGAGGATCGCGGCGATTGGCTGGACCGCTTTGAGGAGGCCGCAAGGCGTGACTGGGCAGACCTCACCCCTGAAGAGCTGGCCGAATCGTTAAACCACGTGCGCACCTGCGATCTGCCTGAATCTGTTTCGGAATGGGCGGCACTAGGGCGCCAGGCGGGGTTTTCAGGCATGGAGGAACGCTATCGAGAACCCTGGGATCTCTTCAGATTATTGTGTTATCGCCCCTAGAGAGCCTTGCTTTTGTTGCCAGGAGACGCGATATACGCCCTGCCGGTGCGATCCGAGGTGGACCGTGCCCTCAATTTTTGGATGAGATTAGCGCGCCACCGGCCGTTTGCCTTTTCCCAATCACTGAGACTCTGGATGGTGGCGTGCCATCCGGCGCTGGCTCAAACGTCACGCCAACTGGAACTGACGACTTATGGATCGTATTACTGGCACAGTGAAATTCTTCAATTTCTCCAAGGGCTATGGCTTCGTGCAGCCCGAGGACGGCTCAAAGGACGTGTTCCTTCATGTGAGCGCACTTGAGCAGGCTGGCATCAATGGCATCAATGAAGGCGACAAGATTACGTTCGTGCTTGAAGACGACCGCCGCGGGCGCGGCAAGCAGGCTGGCCAAATTGAGCTTGCCTAATTAGGCACGACTGCCGACTTAGACAATGATGCCGCCGGTCCCGACCGGCGGCATTTTTTTATCTCCACGTGTTCGGCGGGTCTCCGGATCAATGCGGCAATCTGCGGCCGTCAGAACGTTCGCGTCGTCACAATTCCGGACAAACAGTGCTGCAACTGTCGCGCGCCTGTTGGTCCCGGAAAATAAAATAGTGCCAGTGGGATCCGACAAGGCAAGAACGAACATTCAGAGGAGAGATTGCGGCCATGATGGGCAAAGTAAGTGTCGCTGCCGTAGCAGCACTATTGACGTCGGCAGTGGTTTTCAGCCCTGCCGAAGCGGCCGTCTGCAAGTCTACCAAGGTTTCGGCAATGGGCCCCTGGAGCCAAACGATGGCTGGCGCACGTGCAAAAGCGCGAACTGCGTGGAAAAAGAAAGCCAAGGCAATCTACGGTCCCAAGTGGGACACGTGGTGGCGGTCTTCCAGCAAAAGCTATGGATGCTGGCAGTATGAGAACCGTGAGCGGTGCCGCGTGACGGCCCGGCCTTGCCGCCCTGGAAATTAATTTGATCGTGTAGAGATGGCGGCACCACAGGCCGCCATTTTCACACTGGGCTTGCTCCTACCTTCGAACGGGACGCACTGCGGCCATCAAATTCGTCTGAACGATCCCCTCGATGGGCGCAATCTTTTCTAAGACAGCCTTGCTCGCGTCCGCATAGCTATCGCAGTCCAGCTGCGCGACAATCTTTTCGTCGGAGAGCGTCACGACGTTTGCAAATTTGCAGTTTGCCAGCTCGAGCGCCTTGAGTGTGTCGACGACAGTGGTTGTGTTGGCAGCTCCGAGCAACTCGATGAAGAGGTAGATGTTTACCATTAGGGATGCTCCTTCAATATGGTTGGCTCTTCGACTGACGAACGAAACAGCGGCACCGTGCAACCTTGTCTGGACGTAGGTTGTCTGTGGCTCCTCCGACCGACGCTTTGGGCAGTACAACGTCTTGCCGAGCCCAATAGTTCGCGATCATCATTGAATTCTCCACCGGCGATCTCGGACGCCGTGTTACAGGCTATTTGAGGCTTCCTGGGGCGAATTCGGGCCTATTTGGGTACCACTGACATAAAACCGTAACAGGACTCGACTAGCCGAGCCCGTTGGAAGCTTATTGGCGTTGTCCGATCGACGTGCACCGCAGCGCTGCAGCCTTAGAGGATCGGGGGAAAAATGGCCGCTACTCACGACGCCCTTGCGCGCGAGCACGTCCCGGGGCAGCGCACACGCAATCAGCGCTTGCGCCAAGCCGTTCATCGTCACAAGCCGGTTTCGCGACAGGGTATCCAGGAGCGCCTCTTCACGCTCGCTTTCAGCGGCCTGGTCTATCCGCAGATTTGGGAAGACCCTATCGTCGATCTCGAGGCTCTGCAGCTTCAGCCCGGCGAGGCGCTCATTGCGATTGCGTCAGGGGGTTGCAACGTTCTGAGCTATCTTGCCGTTGCTCCCATCATGGTGACGGCGGTCGATCTCAATCCGGCCCACGTTGCCCTTAATAAACTGAAGAACGCTGCTCTGACACACTTGCCCGACTATGCCGCGTTCTGCCGTTTCTTCGCCGACGCGGACAGTCGCGCCAATGTTGACGCCTATTTCGCCTATCTGCGCCCGCACCTCGATAATGCGACGCGCAAGTATTGGGAGTCGCGCGATCGGCTCGGTCGCCGCCGGATCGGCTACTTCGGGCGCAACGTTTATCGGTATGGGCTGCTGGGTGGGTTCATCGGCGCTGGACATATGCTGGCGCGTGTCCACGGTGCCGATCCACGCCGTCTCCTGTCGGCAAAGACTCGAACCGAACAGCGCCGCATCTTCGAGCGTGAACTCGCACCACTCTTCGAAAAGCGTCACATCCGCTGGCTTCTCGACCGACCGTCCGCACTCTTTGGACTTGGTATACCGCCTTCGCAGTTTGTTGCCCTTAAGGGTGGCGAAATCAGTATGGCAAACGTATTGCGCGCGCGCTTGGAACGTTTGGCGTGCGACTTTGATCTCTCAGATAACTATTTCGCCTGGCAGGCGTTTGGACGCCGCTATGCGAGCGGTGGGTCGGGTCCGCTTCCGCCTTACTTGCAGCGCGAGAACTACGAGGCCTTGCGTTCGCGCTCGTCAAATTTTTCAGTCGTTCATGCGTCGCTGACCGAGCTTCTGGCGAAGAAACCTGCGGCATCCTTGGACGCCTACGTCCTCCTCGACGCCCAGGATTGGATGACTGACGATCAACTCAATGCACTGTGGAGTGAAATTGCGCGCACGGCTCGGCCCGGTGCGCGTGTCATCTTCCGCACGGCCGGCGAGGAGACCATACTTCCCGGACGCGTAGCGGACGAAACTCTATCGCGCTTCAGTTATGATCGCGATGCATGCCGCACGCTCACTGCCAAGGATCGCTCTTCGATCTACGGCGGTTTTCACTGTTACGTGCTCAAAGTTTAGGGGCGCCGGTCCATGTCAAACTCGGACGCCGCCGCCCAGCATATGGACGGAATCTACCGCTACCAGCGCTACATCTACGACGCCTCGCGCAAATACTACCTCCTCGGACGAGATCGTCTGCTTGATGAAATGGAAGTCCCTGCGGGCGGCACCGTTCTGGAGGTCGCCTGCGGAACCGGCCGTAATCTCATTAGGGCGGCGAGACGCTATCCCAATGCTCGTCTCTATGGTTTTGATGTTTCCAACGAGATGTTGGCGACGGCGCGGTCCTCAATTGCACGTGCCGGTCTTTCCGATCGTATCGTTGTCGCCTATGGCGACGCGACGGACTTCGCCTGCGACGACATCTTTGGGGTGCCGGCCTTTGACAGAGTCATTGTCTCTTATGCGCTATCGATGATCCCGCACTGGCGCGGGGCCTTGGAACAGGCTGCCACCGCTGTTGCACCGGGAGGGGCACTCTATGTTGTCGACTTTGGCGATCAAGAGGGTCTGCCAAGGTGGTTCAAGAAGGGGCTACATGCTTGGCTGGCCAAGTTCTCTGTTAGGCCAAGACAAGAGCTTGAAACTGAGCTGGCACAGCTTGCGCGCCGACGCGGTCTTACCGCCTACAACAAGCGGCTCTACCGCGGCTATGCGACCTACGCAGTCGTGACGAGACAGCCAGGTACTGTCAGTGCCCAAGTAGCCATTTGATTCCGAAGAAGCTTGGTGCGATCACCCCGCCGGCCCAAAGGAATGCCGAGGTCACGTTCGCGATCTGGAAGGGAATCTGCGGCATCGAATACATGCCTGCGATCACCGGGATGACGGCGCGAATTGGACCGAAAAAGTGCCCAAGGAAAACTCCAAAGACGCCATACCGTTCAAAGAAGTCCTCCCCATGATGCATCATTGCGGGATAGTTTCGGAACGGCCACATGCCGTTGATCTGGTCCTTGAAGTAGAGGCCAATCCAATACGATGTGGCATAGCCGATTGAGCCCCCAAGCCCCGCGGCAAATACGACCGCCCACACGTCAATGCCGCTGGCGCCTAACAATCCGCCGATCGCGACGAGAATGACCGTTGAGGGCAATATCAACGAAATGAACGCAAGGCTTTCACCAAGCGCCAGTAAGAATGCGATCGGTGCTGCCCAGGCCTCATTGGCGCGGACGAATTCGACCACCGCGTCAACATACTGTTCCATGACTCTCTTTTTATCACTCCAGAAAATTGTCTGAGGATGGCGGATTACGCCAGCATAGCGAACGATGGTGGCCTGGATACGAGGGAAGGGAAAGGGCTTTTTGGCAGGGGCGGATCTTGCGCCAGGTCGGGGAAGAGAGCTGGCCACACCCATTCGCGTTGGCCTAAGTTTTCTTGCACCGCCGTTTCATTTCACGGCCAAGTTCACGCGACACCTCGCTGGCGAGCATAAGACCGCGTGACACCTGTGCGGGTGTCAAATTGGCGCCACCTGGTCCGCGCAAGACCTTCGCCGCGTTGTCGGCCTCGCGCCGTCCATGCGTAAGCTCATCGCAACTCAATTCCTTTTTCTTGTTTTTGAGCGCGAACAGGCGCACCCCCGAGGCGTATGCCTCTGGTGGCGGCTGCTGCTTGATCCAAGCCCGATTTTTGTCGTTGGTCAGATGGTTCAGCGTCGTCTGGCGCCTGTTCACGCAAGTCGCCGAATCGTCAACGCACGAAAGCCCCGCATTTGGGCCTCCCGACAGGTCGGGACCGCCGCAGCCTGTTAGCAGCGCGACGACGGTGAGGACCATTAATGGAGGCACCCGGCCGTATTGACGAAATTCGAAAATGTGCACGCTCCCTTGTCTTCGGGCGGTGAGAGCCCGTAGAAGGCCAGCATGGCAGCGTCAAGGCAAGCTGGCCAGGTCCCAGAAGCGCTGAGAGTTGGGGAAACCATGGTGCATGCAATTCGAATCCACGCTCACGGTGGGCCGGAGGCGCTGAGTTGGGACGAGGTCCACGTTGGCCAGCCCGGGCCTGGAGAGGTGCGCCTGCGCCAGCGTGCGATCGGCCTCAATTACATCGACATCTATCATCGCTCGGGGCTCTATCCGCTTCCCAGCTTGCCTGCTGTGATCGGCATGGAAGGGGCCGGCGTCGTCGATGCCGTAGGCGCAGATGTCAGCGAATTTGTTGTTGGAGATCGCGTCGCTTACGCGGGTGTGCTCGGCGGATATGGGGAAGAGCGCATCATTGCTGCAGATCGCCTCGTCAGTCTTCCCGACAACATCGACGATGTCACAGCGGCTGCAGTGATGCTGCAAGGCATGACCGTTCGGTATCTCCTACGCGAGACTTTCAAGTGCACGGCTGAGACAACGATGTTGTTTCATGCCGCGGCTGGCGGTGTTGGTTTGATTGCATGCCAGTGGGCGAAGGCGATCGGAGCAACGATCATTGGAACCGTCGGTTCCGATGCGAAGGCCGCGCTTGCCAAGAAGAACGGTTGCACGCACGTGATTAACTACCAGACGGAAGACTTTGTCGCCCGCGTTTCAGAGATCACCGGCGGTCAAGGCTGTGACGTCGTCTACGACTCAATCGGCAAGGATACCTTCCCGGCTTCGCTCGATTGCCTCAAACCAAAAGGCCTTTGGGTGAGCTTCGGTAACGCGTCAGGTCCAGTGCCACCGTTCGACCTGTCGATCCTCTCGGCCAAAGGTGCGTTATTCGCCACGCGGCCCTCGGTCATGGTCTACACCGCGCACCGAGCCGATCTTGTGGCAAATGCGCAGGAGCTTTTCTCCATGATTGCCCAGGGCGCAATCAAGGTCTCCGTCAATAAGACCTATGCATTGCGCGATACAGCACAAGCGCACCGCGACTTAGAAGCACGAAAAACGACGGGCTCGCTTGTTCTGCTGCCCTAACCATCTTGACGCGATGTTCCTCTAGACCCTACTAGCAATCACCGAAGAACGAGCTCAGACAATTCCACGTCTTCTTAACTGCATCGCCAACAGCGTTGCCAGCGTTTTTTGCCGTGTCGCCGACGGCGTCACCTGCCTTTTTGAGATTTTCGCCAGACGCCTTGGCAAGATCCTCAAGCGTGTCGGGTGATTGTTCTGGTGAGGGCTCAGTACCCTCCACGACAGGCGCGCCTGGCACCGTGTCGATTGTGGGCTCATAGGGTGCAGGCGTTGGTGTGTCATCTTGCCCGGCAAAAGTGGCCGGCTGTTCATCCGGGAGCGGAGCTGCGAGCGGTGGGCTTGCTGGCAACATCACGGTGCGCAATTCGCCCAAGCATGGCTCGTTCTCGCCGCCCCGCCGGACGCTGCAAGTGGCATGAGGACCGCTTTGGGCGAGCTCCTTTATGCACAGCAGCTTACCCGGCGTTCCGCGCGTCGCGGCAACCGGCTCGCCGGAAACTATGCACCTGTAAGTGGCGTCAGGACCATTGCAGGCGACGCAGAACTCCTGGGACGACGCAGCTGTTCCTGCGCCGGCGAGCAATCCAGCGAGAAGTACAAATTGGACGGGCCTTGGCATTCGTCAGCTCCCAATTCTTCCCATGGGATTACCCCCGCGACGTGCCGCTATTTGTCACGATGCGGCTGGCAAATGCGGCCGTCAAGGGGGGCCGATATGGTGATTGGCGCCGAATTCCCGTTTGCTTGCAATCCGGGCACCTCGCATCTATTAGGGGTCTCGCCAGGATGGAGACGTGGCCGAGAGGCTGAAGGCGGCGGTTTGCTAAACCGTTATACGCTTTAAGGGCGTATCGAGGGTTCGAATCCCTCCGTCTCCGCCATTTTCATTTCCCGCATCTTTAGCGTATCCTTACCCCCGCGATGCTAAGTTCGCGGGGCGGTTACCAATTGGGGGTCCGGTTCGCGGCTATTTGAGCTCACCGATCAGCCGGTGTCGCCA
>Ga0315534_1002445_pt1 | contig 12453 bp, 9 predicted proteins | sample SalMarSW160240MG_FD_203094 | JGI IMG/M metagenome (GOLD analysis project Ga0315534, IMG submission 203094) | Salt marsh sediment microbial communities from the Plum Island Ecosystem LTER, Massachusetts, United States - Salt Marsh Sediment SW1602-40 ... | reverse complement strand
AATGCACGCTGATCTCGACAATGCCGTCGCGGCAGGACAGCAGCTGCAGATCGTGAATGGTGACGGTACGCGGCTCCCGCTCCACCTCGACACCCTGTCGAGCCAGTTTGTAGAGACGCTCGCCCTTGTGCTTGAGGGCCGAGTACATGGGCGGCACCTGCTCGATATCGCCCAGGAACCCCTCCATGACGGTGCGCACCCGTGCCTCGGTCACGGCATCGGTCGGCAGCCGCTCGATAACCTCACCCTCGGAGTCGCCGGTCACGGTCCGCTCGCCGAGCTTGCAGAACACGTGATAGCGCTTGTCCGCATCCAGCAGGAAACCGGAAATCTTGGTCGCCTCGCCAAAACAGATCGGCAGCAGGCCGGTGGCCAGCGGATCGAGGCTGCCGGTATGGCCAGCCTTGCGCGCCTGGTAAAGTTTCTTGACAACCTGCAGGGCCGCATTCGAGGTCAGCCCCGCCGGCTTGTCCAGCAGCAGGATACCGTTGACGTTGCGCAGGTTACTGCGTCTTTGTTGTCTGGCCATGTCACCTTGCCGGGGTCAATACCCCTGTGCTTTCACTCAACGTGGGAAAATCCGGGACATAACAGAAAAGCGGTACTGCACCTTTCCCTGTCTATCCGTAAATAAAGCTATTCCTTGCCCTGGTTGCCCTTGTCGCTGGCAATGGCCCGATTGATCAGCGCACCGATCCGTGCGCCCTCTTCCAGCGAGTGATCCAGAAAGAAGTGCAGTTCCGGAATCATGCGCATGTGCAGGCTCTTGCCCAGCTTGTGGCGCAGGTAGCCTGCCGCGTGTTTCAGCACCTTCATCGACTCGGCAGTCTGCTGCTCGCTGCCGAGCACCGAAACATAGACCTTGGCGTGGCCGAGGTCGCGCGAGACGTTGACAGCCGAAACGCTGATCATGCCCAGCCGCGGGTCCTTCAGCTCGCTCTGAATCAGCGCGGCGAGCTCACGCTGGAGCTGCTCGCCGACACGGTGGGTCCTGGGAAATTCTCTGGGCATGGTGTGTGTTTATCGGGGACCGACACGTTTACTGCATGGCAATAAACGTGGTCTGTCCAAGTCCTGTCTCTGTCCCCGGTCTGTGCAGTCCTATAGCGTGCGGGCCACTTCGACGCGTTCGAACACCTCGATCTGGTCACCGCTCTTGACGCTGTAGTTCTTCACGCCGATACCGCACTCGGTGCCGGCCTTCACCTCGTTGACGTCATCCTTGAAGCGACGCAGTGATTCGAGCTCGCCTTCGAAGATCACCACGTTGTCGCGCAGCACGCGAATCGGCGAGCTGCGCCGTACCACGCCGTCGAGCACGATACTGCCGGCGATGTCGCCCAGCTTGCGGGACTTGAAGACTTCCTTCACCTCGGCCAGTCCGATGATGTCCTCGCGCACCTCGGGCGCCAGCATGCCGCTGGCGATCGCCCTGACGTCATCGATCGCGTTATAGATCACGCTGTAATACTTGAGGTTGAGCTTGCCCTCCTCGATCAGGCGTTTCGACGAGGCATCCGCACGCACGTTGAAGCCGATGATCAGGGCGTTGGAGGCCATCGCCAGGTTTACATCGGTCTCATTGATGCCGCCGACACCCGAAGACACCACCTTGACCTTCACGTCCTCCGCCTCGGAGGTGATATTGGTCAATGCCTCGCTGAGCGCCTCCGCGCTGCCCTGCACATCGGCCTTGAGCACGATATTGACGGTCGGGCGCTCGCCCTGGGCAGCCGCGGTGAACACGTCTTCCATGCGTGTCTGCTGCTTGGCAAGGCGCTGGTCACGTGAACGTTCCGTGCGCTGCTGGGCCAGCTCGCGCGCCTTGCGCTCGTCGGCCACCACCATCACTTCGTCGCCGGCGCCCGGCACCGCCGAGAGGCCCAGCACCAGCGCCGGTATGGAAGGCCCGGCCTCGTCGATCTGGCGCCCGCTTTCGTCGAACATCGCACGCACGCGGCCGTACTCGGTACCCGTGAGGATCAGGTCGCCCTTTTTCAGCACGCCGTTCTGGACCAGCACGGTAGCAACGGCTCCACGGCCCTTGTCGAGACTGGACTCGACCACGATACCGGTGGCCGGGCAGTCGTGCACGGCGGTCAGTTCCAGCACCTCGGCCTGCAGCAGCACCGCGTCCAGCAGCCCGTCGATGCCTTCACCGGTCTTCGCCGATACCGGCACGAACATGGTGTCACCACCCCAGTCTTCCGGTACCACTTGCAGTGCGGCCATTTCGCTCTTGACGCGTTCCGGGTCGGCGCCCGGCTTGTCGATCTTGTTGACCGCGATCACCATGGGCACGCCGGCTGCCCTGGCGTGCTGGACGGCCTCCTTGGTCTGCGGCTTGACGCCGTCGTCGGCGGCGACCACCAGGATGACTATGTCGGTCACGCTGGCACCGCGTGCACGCATCGCGGTGAAGGCGGCATGGCCCGGCGTGTCCAGGAAGCTGATCATGCCCTTGTCGGTCTCTACGTGGTAGGCACCGATATGCTGGGTGATACCACCGGCCTCACCCTCGGCAACGCGGGTGCGGCGGATATAGTCGAGCAGCGAGGTCTTGCCATGGTCAACATGGCCCATGATGGTCACCACCGGAGGACGCGGCAGTCGATCACCGCTGACTTCAATAATCTGCTGCTTGAGTTCCTGCTCCAGTGCATCTTCCTGCACGGGTCTGGCAATGTGCCCCATTTCCTCGACAACCAGCGATGCCGTATCCTGGTCGAGCACCTGGTTGATGGTTGCCATGACGCCCATCTTCATCAGCGTCTTGATCACCTCGGCGGACTTCACCGACATCTTGCGTGCCAGCTCGGACACCACGATACTTTCCGGAATGCCGACTTCATGCACTACCGAGGCAGTGGGCATTTCAAAACCGTGTTCGCCGGTCGACTCGATGGTCACGCGCCGTGATGTCTTGGTCTTTTTCTTGCGGCGGCCAGCCTTGCCGGTAGCGACATGCAGTTCCTTGCGACCATACTTGGTGCCGCGTTCCTCGCTGTCGACACGGGCGTGGCGCGTCTTGCGCTCCGCCTCACCCGCCTTCTTGTGGCGTCCATCATCGGCCTCGCCGCGCGCGCGCGCTTCTGCCGCCGCCAGCGACTGCTTGCGCGCCTCGTCGGCTGCCTGCTGCCGGGCCTCGCGCTCGGTCTGCAGGCGTTTCTCCTCGGCAGCCTTCTCTTCCTCCAGCTTGCGGCGTGCATCCTCGCGCTGCTTGCGCTCGGCTTCATCGCGTGCCTGGACCTCGGCCTGCAGTTTCGCCTGTTCCTCGGCCTCGCGGTCAAGACGTTCCTTTTCCTCTGCGACCAGGTCGGCGCGCTTGACATAGGTGCGCTTCTTGCGCACTTCCACCGTAACGGTGCGCGCCTCGGGCCTGGCGGTACGCAAGGCACCCCGGGCCGGGCCACGCCCGGCCGGCACGGTTGCGCGCAGCTCGGTCTGCGTCTTGCGCTTCAATGAGATCTTGCTGGGGCCGGCGGCCGAAATCGATTCGCGCTTGCCGTGACTCTTGCGCAGAAAATCGAGTAACTGCGTTTTCTCGGTATCCGAGATCGTCGCATTTTCGTCGTTGATTTCGAGACCGGCCTCGCTCAGCTGCGTCAGCAGCCGGTCGGTCGGCACCCCGACCACTTCGGCGAATTGTTTTACAGTGACACTCGTCATTGCCTGTCTTGCTCCTCGATACGTCAGTCAGTCGCCTCTTCGGCGAACCAGGGCGCGCGCGCCGTCATTATCAGCGCGCCGGCCCTTTCCTCATTCATGCCGTCGATTTCCAGCAGCTCGTCGACTGCCTTTTCCGCCAGGTCTTCCATGGTGATCACGCCCCGCCCTGCCAGTTCGAAGGCCAGCGCCGTGTCCATGCCCTCCATGCCGAGCAAATCCTCGGCGGGCTCGGCATCGCCCAGCTTTTCCTCCTTCATGATCGCCTGGGTCAGCAGCACATCGCGCGCACGACCGCGCAGCTCGTTGACCATGTCTTCATCGAATTCCTCGATGGCGAGCAGTTCGCTATTGGGCACGTAGACGATCTCCTCGATGGTGGAAAATCCTTCCTGCACGAGGATATCGGCGATTTCCTTGTCGACGTCGAGCTGTTCTACGAACAGGTGCTGAAGCCGCTGCGCCTCGACCTCGCTCTTCTCGTCAGCCTGCGCCTCGTCCATTACGTTCAATATCCAGCCGGTCAACTGGCTGGCCAGCCGCACGTTTTGCCCGGCCCGGCCGATCGCCTGGGAGAGTTGTTCCTCGCTGACGGCAATGTCCATGGTGTGCGTCTCTTCATCGACCACGATGGAGGCCACCTCGGCAGGAGACATCGCGTTGATGACGAACTGCGCCGGGTTATCGTCCCACAGGATGATGTCCACGCGCTCGCCGGAAAGCTCCGTTGAGACGGTCTGCACGCGCGAGCCGCGCATGCCGACACAGGCGCCGACCGGATCGATACGCGGATCATTGCTCTTCACCGCGATCTTCGCGCGCAGGCCGGGGTCACGCGCGGCAGCCAGGATCTCGATCAGGCCCTGACCCACCTCGGGCACTTCCAGCTTGAACAGCTCGAGCAGGAATTCCGGCGCCACGCGGCTGACGAAAAGTTGCGGTCCGCGCTGTTCGGAGCTGACCTCGCGCAGGTAGCCGCGCAGGCGGTCACCCGGACGTACGGCCTCGCGCGGAATCATCTCCTCGCGCAGGATGATTGCCTCGGCGTTGCTGCCCAGGTCCAGGTACACATTGCCGCGTTCGACGCGCTTGACAATACCGGTCACCAGTTCGCCGATCCGGTGCTTGTAGGCCTCGACCACCATGGCACGTTCCGCCTCGCGCACCTTTTGCACGATAACCTGCTTGGCGGTCTGGGCCCCGATGCGCCCGAACTCGACGTTGTCCATCGGTTCCTCGATCCAGGACCCGTGCTCCAGTGCAGGATCCATCTCCCTGGCAGCGGCCAGGGTAAACTGGCGTCCCGGCGCGTCGAACACCAGCACATCCTCATCTGCGTCCGCAGATTCGGCCAGCGTCTCGTCGACAACCTGCCAGCGGCGGAAGGTCTGGTATTCCCCGGTCTTGCGGTCGATCGCCACGCGCGCGTCGATATCGCCGGCAGCACGCTTGCGCGTCGCTGTGGCCAGCGCACTCTCGATGGCCTCGAAGATCACGTCCTTGTCGATACCCTTTTCATTGGATACCGTTTCCACGACCATCAGTATCTCTTTACTGTCCATCAACGACCCTCCACGTCACGCGCTAGTATTCCGGTACCAGCCGCGCCTGTTCAATCTGATCATACGGCAGGCTGAGCTCTACTCCATCCTGCTCGACTATTACACTGTCATCCCGCAAGCCCAGCAGGCGCCCCTTGAACTTGCGCTGTCCCTCGATCGGGAAGCGCATGCGCACGCGCACCAGACATCCGGTAAAACGTTCAAAATCCTGCGGCCGGAACAGCAGCCGGTCCAGCCCCGGTGACGACACCTCCAGCGTGTAATGACCCGGTATCGGGTCCTCCACATCCAGCACGCCGCTGACCTGGTAGCTGACCCGCTGGCAGTCATCCGCGGAGATGCCCTGCTCGTTGTCGATGTAGACCCGCAGCAGCCCGCCGCCCTTGCTCCCGCCAAGGTATTCCACCCCGACCAGCTCATAGCCCATGGACCGGATACCCGGTTCAAGCAATTCACCAATGTGCAACGGGTCCTGTCTCATGCCGATCTCCGGAAACAAAAAATGGGCCAAAGGCCCACTCCATGAACTCCGAATTTGTTCTTCCGGAAGCATAGTAAAACCCTATACTCCAGCCCAAACATCACGCCGTGGAATCCGTTCCGGGCTACGCGAACCTTATTGCGGGTCCTGTCAAAATTGGTAGCGGGGGTAGGATTTGAACCTACGACCTTCGGGTTATGAGCCCGACGAGCTGCCAGACTGCTCCACCCCGCATCAACGGCGATGAAGTGTAGCGACTGACCTGCCCATTTTCAAGCCTTGCGAAGGAAAAACCAAAGAAAATCAGTATAAATTCAGGCCCGCGGCGGATGGAAAGGCGGGTTGGGACGGGGGAGGCTGCGCCGGCCGGCAGGCCGCTGTCCGCTCACGAGGCCGGGCGGCGGCCGGGAAAACAACCGGACTATTTGCGCGGTACGTAAGCGAGATTCTTGTGCCAGAATTCGACCACGTAGTTGATCCGCGGGTGAATTTTTTCACGGAACTGGTTGAGGTCACACAGGTGCACCCAGCGGCATTCGATAATGCCCTCCTCCACCTGCGGCCGGACATCATCGTTGTGCCCGTTGTAATGCATCATGTACCAGTGGGTTTTCTTGAGGTATTTCTGCGAGCCGTGCCGCGTGGTATGCCAGGTCGGCACCAGCATGCCGGTAATCACGAGTTTCTCCTCTTTCAGGCCGGTCTCCTCGTGTACTTCACGCAGGGCAGCCTTCTCGTAGCCGTCGGCCTCGACGCGGCCCTTGGGCAGGTCCCACTTGCCGCGCTTGAATATCATCAGTATGCAGTTGTCATCACTGCATACCAGCCCGCCGGCCGATTCGATCAGTGGCAATCCGACCGTGTCCTGCAGGTTGAACTTTTCGACGTTTCCGTTTGGCATTGTTTATCCCGTTTTGAACGGTGCTACATGGTTACCGGGGAGGCATCTTACCAGCAATTACTGTCCCATCCGCCTTTTTTCAGCCGTTGCCTGCGGCGGCAACCCGCCGCGCCGGCACGACCTGCCGGAGGAGCCTGGTAACCGGAATATTATCCGGTACAGCTTGTTACGGAAGAAAGGATCCGCGGCCACCGGTTCCTGATGTCAGGCCAGCACGCTGTTGCAGAGGGCGAGCAGGCCGCCCGGAAACAGACCGAGACCCAGCACGATCAGGCCGTTCAGGCTGACGGCAATCTGCAGGTCGGGACTGATCGCAAGCGGCTCGTCTGTCTCCGGTGTATCGAAGTACATCAGCTTGACGACACGGATGTAATAGAAGGCACCGATAATGGAGAAGAACACCGCGACCAGCGCCAGCCACAGCATGTCGACATTGATCACCGCCTGCAGCACGGAGAGCTTTGCATAGAAACCGACCGTCGGCGGCACACCCGCCATCGAGAACATCAGGATCAGCATCATCAGGGCAAACCAGGGGCTGCGATCATTAAGGCCCTTGAAATCATCCAGCCTGTCGGCCTCGTAACCGGCCCGGCTCAGCAGGATGATGATGCCGAAACCGCCGATCGCCATCAGCGCGTAGGTGATGGCATAGAACATGGCGGCAGAATATCCCTGCGCCGTTCCGGACAAAATTCCCAGCAACAGGAACCCGACATGCGAGATGGTCGAATAGGCAAGCATGCGTTTCATGTTGGTCTGCGCGATGGCTATCACGTTGCCGATGGCCAGCGACAGCACGGACAGGATGGCCAGCATGCCCTGCCAGTCAACCGACAGGCCGCCCAGCGCTTCGGTCAGCAGGCGCATCGCCATGGCGAAGGCCGCGATCTTGGGGGCGCTGCCGATGAACAGGGTCACTGCAGTCGGCGCGCCATGATAGACATCCGGCACCCACATATGGAACGGCACGGCACCGAACTTGAACGCCAGGCCGACCACGATGAAGCACAGGCCGAATACCAGGATCGTATCCTTGTCCTGCGCACCCCCGATTACCGCGGCGATGCGGGTGATATCGAGGCTGCCGGTCGCGCCGTAGATCATGGACATGCCGTACAGCAGCATGCCGGAGGCCAGCGCCCCGAGGACAAAGTATTTCATTGCGGCCTCGGATGCCGACCCTGAGTCGCGGTCGAATGCCACCATCGCGTACAGTGACAGCGACAGCAGCTCCAGGCCGAGGTAGATCGTCAGCAGGCTGTGTGCCGAAACCATCACCTGCATGCCCAGTACAGCGAACAGGCCAAGCACGTAGTATTCGCCGCGCAAGGCGCCCTGCTCCGTCAGGTAGCTGCGTGCATAGGCAAAGGCACCGACAACGACCAGGAAAATACTGGTCTTGAGCAGCGCGGCCATCGGGTCATGCACGAACATGCCGCCCAGCGCCAGGGTGCGGCCTGTATCCAGGGTGCCCGCACTGATCAGTGCCGCTGCCAGCAGGGTCAGCTGGGCCAGCACATAGCTGAGCTGCGGCCGGCGCTGCCCGAAAAACGCCTCCAGCACCAGGATGGCGCAGGTCATGCAAAGTACGAAGACTTCCGGCATGAACAGCATGAAATCGCTTAGCGGAATACTCATCGTGTACACCTCATGGTCGTACAGCCTGCAGCAGTGCCACCCCGGTCTCCGGGTGCGGCAGTTTGCTCACCGACAGGTGCAGCAACAGGTTGTCGACACTGGCATGCATCACCTCGACCAGCGGCGCCGGCCACAGGCCAAACAGCAGCACCACCAGCGCCAGGCTGGCAAGAATGAAAAACTCGCGCCCGTTGATATCCTCGAGCTGGCGTACATTGTCATTGGCGATATCACCGAACACCACGCGCTTGACCATCCACAGGCTGTAGGCAGCCCCGAGTATCAGGGTCGTGGCGGCCAGCAGGGCAAACCAGAAATTCGCCTTGAAACTCGCCAGGATCACCATGAACTCGCCGACGAAGCCGGAGGTGCCGGGCAGGCCCGAGTTGGCCATGGCAAACAGCACCATGAAGGCGGCAAACACCGGCATGGTGTTGACCACACCGCCGTAGGCGCTGATTTCGCGACTGTGCACGCGGTCATACAGCACGCCGACACACAGGAACAGTGCGCCGGAAATAAAGCCGTGGGAAATCATCTGCACCATGCCGCCTTCCATGCCGAGTGCGGCGCCCTCGACGGAACCGCTGTTATCCAGCAGCGTGAAGACCAGGAAGATGCCCAGCGTGACGAAACCCATATGGGCAATGGAAGAGTAGGCAATCAGCTTCTTCATGTCGCTTTGCACCAGTGCGACGAAACCGATGTACACCACGGCAACCAGTGACATCAGGATGATCAGCCAGTCCAGCGCATGGCTGGCATCCGGGGTGATCGGCAGGCTGAAGCGCAGGAAACCGTAACCGCCGATCTTGAGCATGATGGCGGCCAGGATCACGGAACCGCCGGTGGGCGCCTCGACATGCGCATCAGGCAGCCAGGTGTGCACCGGCCACATCGGGACCTTCACGGCAAATGCCAGCAGGAAGGCCAGGAAGATCAGCGTCTGCTCGGTCAGGCCCAGCGGCAGCAGGTGGAAGTCGAGAATGCTGAAACTGCCGGACTTCAGGTACATGTAGATCAGTGCGACCAGCATGAAGACCGAGCCGAGAAAGGTGTACAGGAAGAACTTGATGGTGGCGTACACGCGCCGTGGCCCGCCCCACACGCCGATGATCAGGAACATCGGGATCAGCATCGCCTCCCAGAACACGTAGAACAATACGGCATCCAGCGCCGCGAACACGCCGTTCATCAGCCCCTCCATGACCAGGAAGGCCGCCAGGTACTGCGCTGTCTTGTCCCTGATCACCTGCCAGCCGGCCAGCACCACCAGCACCGTCGTGAACGTGGTCAGGATGATCAGCGGCATGGAGATGCCATCCACACCGAGGTGATAGTTGGCACTGAATGCCGCAATCCACGGGATGTTCTCCTGGAACTGCATGGTCGCCGTGCTGGTATCGAAGTAGGTGTACAGCGAGATACTCAGCGCAAAGGTCACGATGGAAATGACCAGCGCCGTTTCGCGGCAGGCCTTGTTGCCCAGCGCATCCATAGCCAGCAATACGGCGCCGCCGGCGATCGGCAGCCAGATGAGCAGACTCAGAATCGGGTAGTCGATCATGCCGCTGCCCCCGTCGCACGGAACACGAACCAGAACAGCATCAGCAGCAGTCCGATGATCATGCTGAAGGCATAGGTGTACAGGTGTCCGGTCTGGATCCTGCGCACGATGCCGGCAGTCCAACCCACCACGCGCGCGCTGCCGTTGACGAACAGCCCGTCGATGAGCAGCACGTCGCCAACCCGCCACAGCAGCTGGCCGATACCGCGCGCGCCGCCGGCAAACACGGCCTCGTTGAAATCATCGGCATAGTACTTGTTGACCAGCAGCTGATAGAGACCGTTGAAGCGCTGCCGGATGTTATCCGCGATCTGCGGGTTCTTCATGTAGACATACCAGGCCGTGAGCACGCCGGCGATTGCGAGGTAGACTGCCGGACCACCGAAGGCATGCAGCACGAAACTCACCGGGCCGTGATAATGCTCGCCGATTTCCGTGAGCACGTCGTGGTTCGCGGCGACATGGATCACGCCCTGGAACCAGTCACCGAACACCACCGGGTCGATCAGGTAGCCGGCCAGCACCGACGGTATCGCCAGCATGATCAGCGGGCCGGTTACCACCCAGGGCGTTTCATGCAGGTGTTCACGCGTATGCGCGTCCATGCGCGGTTCGCCGTGGAATACCAGGAAGTACATGCGGAAACTGTACAGCGCGGTGATGAAGACACCGGCCAGCACGGCGAGATACACCAGCCCCGCACCCGGCAGGTGCGAATGGCGCACGGCCTCGATAATGGTGTCCTTGGAGTAGAAGCCGGAGAAGAACGGCGTACCGATCAGCGCCAGCGACCCCACCAGCGACGTGATCCAGGTAATCGGCATGTACTTGCGCAGGCCGCCCATGTTGCGGATATCCTGGTCGTGGTGCATGGCGATGATCACCGAGCCGGCGCCGAGGAACAGCAGTGCCTTGAAGAAGGCGTGTGTCATCAGGTGGAAGATGCCGGCGGCATAGGCCGACACACCCAGTGCCACCGTCATGTAACCCAGCTGCGAGAGCGTGGAATAGGCCACCACGCGCTTGATGTCGTTCTGCACGATGCCCAGGAAACCCATGAACAGCGCCGTGATCGCGCCGATCACCATGACGAAGACGAGTGCCGTCTCGGACAGTTCGAACAGTGGCGACATGCGTGCCACCATGAAGATGCCGGCGGTCACCATAGTGGCTGCGTGGATCAGCGCAGAGATGGGCGTCGGGCCTTCCATGGAATCCGGCAGCCAGACATGCAGCGGCACCTGTGCGGATTTGCCCATGGCGCCGATGAACAGAAGGATGCAGATTACCGACATCAGCGACCAGTCGACTCCCGGGATCACCTGGAACATGACGCCCTGCTGCGCGGGTGCGGCGGCAAACACCGTGGCGTAATCCATGCTGTTGAAGGCCATGTAGATGGCGGCGATGCCGAGCAGGAAGCCGAAATCGCCGACCCGGTTCACCAGGAAGGCCTTCAGGTTGGCGTAGATCGCGCTCGGGCGCGTGTACCAGAAGCCGATCAGCAGGTAGGACACCAGGCCGACCGCCTCCCAGCCGAAAAACAGCTGCAGGAAGTTGTTGGACATCACCAGCATCAGCATCGAAAAGGTGAACAGCGCGATGTAGCTGAAAAAGCGCTGGTAACCCGGGTCATCGTGCATGTAACCGATGGTGTAGATATGCACCATCAGCGATACGAAGGTGACCACGGCCATCATGAGCGCGGTCAGCTTGTCGATGAGGAAGCCGACCTCGAAGCGTACACCCTCGGACACCATCCAGGTATAGACCGTCCCGTTCCAGGGCTCGGCACCGTCGATGGCGAACTGCTTGAGCACCAGGAACGACAGCACGCAGGACGTCGCGACGCCCAGGATGGTGACGGTATGCGCCCCAACGCGACCGATATGGCGGCCGACCAGGCCCGCGAATATCGCGCCGAGCAAGGGCGCGAGCGGAATGGCGAGATAGATCATTTTCATGGTGATGCCATTCATGCCATTTACCCCTGCAGCGTATCCAGGTCCTGTACGTTGATGGTCCGGCGGTTGCGGAACAGCACGACCAGGATCGCCAGACCGATAGCTGACTCGGCGGCCGCCACGGTCAGGATAAAGAAGACAAAGACCTGCCCCGCCGTGTCACCGAGAAAATAGGAAAACGCGATGAAGTTCATGTTCACCGACAGCAGCATGAGCTCGATCGCCATCAGCAGGATGATGACGTTCTTGCGGTTCAGGAAGATGCCCGCGACGCTCAGCGCGAACAGGATCGCGGCCAGTATTAAATAGTCGGATAACGCAATCATTTCATGGCGCCCTGATGCTCGCTAACGGATTTTTCTCGCGCAAAGACGCAAAGGCGCCAAGGGCTTCCGTGAACAGATTCAAGCCCTTTACGAGACCCCGTCAGACCGACACTGGCGAAACTGACTGTACTGGTTGTATGCATAATCACGTCTTTTTCTTTGCGTCCTGGCGTCTTTGCGCGAGTAAATTTTCCGATCGGCCTACTGTTTCTCTTCCGACTTCATGCTGACCAGCCGCACGCGATCGGCGCGTTTCACGATAACCTGCTGTGAAGGATCCTGGTATTTCGTTTCCGGTCGCTTGCGCATGGTCAGCGCGATGGCGGCAATGATCGCCACCAGCAG
>Ga0315534_1002443_pt1 | contig 12453 bp, 13 predicted proteins | sample SalMarSW160240MG_FD_203094 | JGI IMG/M metagenome (GOLD analysis project Ga0315534, IMG submission 203094) | Salt marsh sediment microbial communities from the Plum Island Ecosystem LTER, Massachusetts, United States - Salt Marsh Sediment SW1602-40 ... | reverse complement strand
TATGTTGTGCTGGGGCGCCGTATCAAGAGCTGCTGGTTCAATGCTGTCCATCCGCTTCTCCCCCAATATGTGTACCGGGCCGATGTCAGCCCGAGCGGCCGCAAGGTGCAGATTACCATTCATCAGAAACTGGCTTCGGGGCGCGCCGGTCTTGCCACTTACGCCATCTTTTTCAGGCAGGAAGGGGCCTACACGGTGGTCCTGACTCAGAACCGGGGCATGCCGCCTTATCTTGCCGCCAAGATGCAATATGACATCGAACGCTGGAAACGCGGCGAATCGAATTGCAACAGGGTTATGCCCCGGACAGCCGCGGCTCCCGCCGGGCGGTAAAGGATCAAGCAGACGGGATTTAAAGCGGACTAGCCGCGATAGTCCTGTACGCGGGTCGCCCGCAAGCCCGGAAGGCCGTGCTTGTCGATCGAGCGCTGCCAGCTCAGAAACTCATCGACCGTCAGCGTGTACCGTTCGCAAGCCTCTTCGAGGCTGAGCAAGCCACCCCGGACCGCGGCCACGACTTCGGCTTTGCGGCGGATGACCCAACGCTGAGTGTTGGGGGGCGGGAGATCGGCTACCGTCAGGGGACTGCCGTCGGGTCCGATCACGTACCTCACGCGAGGCCTATAATTTTCGGTCATCGTACTCACAACCACTAACACTTTCGATGCACCAACAATCCGGGCAAACTACCAGGCTGCATTTAAGATTTGCCTAAACTGTCCGGTAAAATAACCGGCAAGGAAATACTCCAAACTTGCTGAAAACAAAGCTTTCCTGCCACTTGGCTCCGCCGGACGCCTTGCCTTGCTTAACCGGCGTGTGCTGCCTATGTTCGGCGCAATTCGACAGTGGACCGGCCAATTGGGCTAGAAATCTTGCCGGCCGGCGGTGCGCGTCGATTTAACCAGGAATTTCCGTGGCTTCGGTGCAGCCTGCAATGCTTAACAAGCTTCATCTCGATGGCGCCCCGGCGAACACAAGAGTGGTCGTCGCCATGTCCGGCGGGGTCGATTCTTCCGTCGTGGCCGCCCTGATGAAGGCCGAAGGCTACGAGGTGGTCGGGGTCACGCTCCAGCTCTACGACCACGGCGAGGCGGTCGGCCGCAAAGGCGCCTGCTGCGCCGGCCAGGACATCCAGGATGCGCGCCGGGTCGCCGATAAATTGCAGATCCCCCATTACGTGCTCGACTACGAAGCGCGCTTTGCCAAGGCCGTGATGGGCGAGTTCGCCGACAGCTACCTTCAGGGCGAGACTCCGGTTCCGTGCGTTGCTTGCAACCAAAAGATCAAGTTCCACGATCTTCTGGAAACGGCCGCGAACCTCGGCGCGTCGGCCCTCGCGACAGGTCATTATGTCAGGAGCGCGCCCGGCGCGAACGGATGGGAGCTGTTCCGCGCCGCTGACAAGGAGCGCGACCAGAGCTATTTCCTGTTCGCCACCACGCGCGAGCAGCTTGGCTTCTTGCGGTTCCCGCTCGGAGGCCTCGACAAGGAGGAGACGCGCAAGCTCGCGCGCGATTTCGGGCTCGGCGTGGCCGAGAAGTCTGACAGCCAGGATATCTGCTTCGTGCCGAGCGGCCGCTATACGCAAGTGATCGAGCGTCTTCGCCCGGGCGCCGCCGAGGCGGGCGATATCGTGCATATCGACGGCCGCGTGCTTGGCCGCCATGGCGGGATCATCAACTACACGATCGGCCAGCGCAAAGGGATCGGCGTCGCGGCCGAAGAGCCGCTTTATGTGCTCAAGCTCGATGCCGCGTCGCGCGAGGTGGTGGTCGGTCCGCGCGAGGCTTTGCGCGCGCGGCGCCTCACATTGCGCGACGTCAACTGGCTGGGCGATGAGCCTTTTGAGGCGTTCGCGGCGAGGGGAGTGGAGGTGCTTGCGCGCATCCGCTCAAGCGGGCCTTTGCAGCCTGCGCGATTGCACGGCGGCGAAGACGGGCTCACCGTAGACCTCGTTCGCGGCGAGGATGGCGTGTCGCCCGGACAGGCTTGCGTATTCTATGCACCGGACTGCGGCGGCGAACGTGTTCTCGGCGGCGGCTGGATCAAGGCTGCGGCGCAAGATGCAAATTGGGCCAAGGACGGTATGGCGGTTCAGGCGGCGAAGGCCGGGGCCGAAAAGCCGCTTGCGGCCATATCACGGTAAAGCAAGCTAAGGCAGAGGTTGGAGGGCAAGGTGGCACACAAGGCGCCGGTGATGGATGCTTCCGCCGTACGTCATGCCTATCGCCGCTGGGCGCCGGTTTACGATTTTACCTTCGGGCTGGTTGCCGCGGCCGGCCGCAAACACGCGGTCCGCATCATCAACGAGCGGGAGGGAAGCGTGCTTGAGGTAGGCGTGGGCACCGGGCTCTCGCTCCCCCGCTATGGCAGCCATCTCACCATCACCGGCATCGACCTTTCGCCGGAGATGCTGGCCAAGGCGCGCGAGAAGGTCGCGCAATACAAGCTGAAGAATATTGCCGCCCTGCGCGAGATGGACGCCGGTGCGCTCGATTTTTCCGATGACAGCTTCGATACCGTCGTCGCCATGTATGTCATGACCGTGGTGCCTGAGCCGGAGCGGGTGATGCGCGAGCTTGAGCGCGTTTGCGCGCCCGGCGGCGAGGTGATCCTGGTCAACCATTTCAGCCAGGAGGAGGGGGTGCGCGGCTGGCTTGAGCGTAAGCTCGCGCCGTTCGCCGATTACATCGGCTGGCGCCCCGTGTTCGAGCTGGACCGGGTGCTGGTGTGCGAGGATCTCCGCTTGAACGAGCGCCGGTCGCTCAAGCCCTTCGGTCTGTTCACCATGCTCCGGTTCGTCAAGCAGCCGGGCTATGGGCTGGGGCGGAGCCGCGCGCAAGCCGCACTTGCCCCGGCGAGAACGCGGACGGCGTTTGCTTGACAGCAATTATTGGCGATCTCTATATCGCTGATAGCAAACCAATTGGCGGAGTAGCTCAGCTGGTTAGAGCAGCGGAATCATAATCCGCGTGTCGGGGGTTCGAGTCCCTCCTCCGCTACCAATGATTTCCTTTGAAAATTCCATATTTTGCCGCCGCCGAGGCGGGCGGTGCATATCGCCCCGACAAACGCGTCTGCACAAAATCGCAACATAATTTCACCGAAAGCTCCTGAAGCGCAGCGCCGGGGCTGCAAATCGCGCTGTCATGCTGCGGCTCATGACACGGGGGAAAGCACGCATTGGCAGGTGGCCGCTGGCGCACGTGATCCTTGCTTTTGCAGCAGCCATTCTGTCTTTCAATCCGGTCGAGTGGCTCATCGAGACCTGGGTCGAGCCGGCCTATGAGTCGAAGAGTCTCTACGTCATTGCCGGTGTCGCTGCGCTGTTGCTGTGGGGTTTCACCTGCAAGTCCGCAGGCCCCGACATATCCCGCAAGCCGCTCGCCCCGGCACGCTTCGCACCGGCGGCGCTCGTTCGGCTGATCGGACAAGAGCTCGCGGTCAACATGATCGGTGCGCTGGCACTCGTGATCGATGTTTATGCGCTCGGCGTCTACGTCATCTCACGCGGGCTCTCCGGTAATGTTCGCAGTCGCGGCGTCAGAGTCTTGCTGGCCGGCACGGACGTTCTGGCCGATTTGCCGTGTTCCGGTGCGCACACGCTGCTGCTGGTATTGCTGCTGGGCTTCTGCCTGCTCGGCCTGTTCCGGCGGCACAAGCAAGAGATATTACCTTCAACGCGCAGTTCCGCCGATCCGGCTTTTCAACCGGGGTCGGCGCTGCCATAACACGGGGCAAAGACTCCCAGGCGGGAGTCCTCACGGGGGAAGGGATGCAGAGGACCATCCTGATCGTCGACGATGATCCGCATATTCTGGAAGTGATCGAATTTGCGCTTCAGAAGGCCGGGATGTCGACGGCGCGCGCCAAAGACGGTGCGGAGGCCTTGAAGCATTTTCAGAGCCGTAGCTTCGATCTCATCGTCTTGGATATCTCGATGCCGGAAATGGATGGGCTGGAGGTCTGCCAGCAGATTCGGACGAGTTCGGAAATTCCCATCCTCTTCTTGTCGTCGCGCGACGAAGAGATCGACCGAATTTTGGGTCTGGAGATCGGTGGCGATGACTATGTCACCAAGCCTTTCAGTCCGCGGGAACTGGTCGCTCGTATCAAAGTCATCTTGAAACGTCGTGCCGCGATGCCGCCGAGCACGGCAAAGGACAAAAGGCTCAGCTACGGCGGCATATCCTTGGATCCCGGTCAGCACAAAGTCACCTGGCAGGGCCAAGAGGTGCTGCTGACAGCCACCGAGTTTTCGATCCTCAAGGAGTTTCTGGCGCACCCGCAGCGCGTGCTCAATCGCGACAATATCATCGAGAAAACATACGGCTTCAATTTCCATATTTCCGACCGTACGATCGACAGTCACATCCGCCACATCCGTGCGAAGTTTCAAGAGCTCGGGTGTGAACAGCTGATTGAGACGGTGCATGGCGTTGGCTACCGACTTGCCGACCGTAAATGACACATGCTCGCTGAATGGTATCGCAAGCTGAGAGCGTTCCTGACCCGCATCAAATTGCTGCCGCTCGGCATCAGCACGATTCTGTTGATCGTGAATTTGATGGTTTTGGCCCTGCCGCTCGGCGGTATCGTCTTCTTTCGACTCTATGAAAATCAGCTGGTGCGGGAAACCGAAGCGGAACTGATCGCTCAATCGGCCTTCGTCGCCGAAATCTACAAGCGGGAAATACAGAACCAATCGTCGGGCCAAGGCGGCTTGGAGGATTTCGGTCTGGGGCTGGAGAAATCCCGGCCCAAATCCGTCTATAAGTACTACACGCCGCAAAAGACCGAACTCGATCTCGCAACGGATACGATGTTGCCGCCTCGTCCTGATGGGGTTGTCCCGGACGTAGCTGCGGACGACATCTCACAGCGCGCGGGTCGTGTGATGGATCCGATGTTGCACAGCGCTCAGAAAACGACGCTGGCCGGCATGCGTGTTCTGGATCAAAACGGCATTGTGGTATCCGGCGGCGGCGAGACCGGCTTGTCCTTTGCCCATATCCCTGAAGTTCGCACGGCGATGACTGGCCACTATGCCAGTGTCATTCGTGAACGTGTGTCCGATAACCCGGTCCCCAATCTCAGAACGATTAGCCGCGGAACCGGTATCCGTATTTTCACTGCCTATCCGATTGTCGTAGGCGATCGCTTGTGGGGCGTGGCCTATCTGTCGCGTACGCCGGAAAGCGTCCTCAAATACATGTATGACGATAGAGCCAAGCTCATCCTCGCGGTCGTTAGCGTTGTGCTTCTGACACTTTTGATCGCATTGTTGACGTCGTGGACGATCGCTAGACCAATTTATCGCTTGGTCGATCGCACGCGGTCAATAGCAGCGGGTGACAGATCGACGTTGTCGCAGCCCGACATAGGCGGCACCAAGGAGATCGCCCTGTTGTCGGACAGCTTCACCAATATGGCCACCGCGCTCGAGGCGCGTTCCGATTACATCAAGCAGTTCGCCACTCATGTGTCGCATGAGTTCAAGACACCGCTGGCCTCTATCAGGGGGGCGGCCGAGCTGCTGGCCGAGCATATGAGTGACATGTCGGAAGCAGAGCGCCAGCGCTTCATCCACAATATCGTTTCGGACGCCGAGCGCATGAAGCGATTGGTCAGCCAGCTCCTGCAATTGGCAAGGGCGGATGACCCGGCATCGACGGTTGGGCGCACCGAACTAGTCAAGTTTTTCACGGAGCTTTGCACGGCGGAGTCGCAAGACCATATCGAGCTGAATTTGGAAAAGATGGTCGTGGCCCCTGTGTGGATCGCAATGTCTGAAGAGGCGTTGCACATGATCGTGTCCAACTTGATAAAGAACGCGCAGCAACATCAGGCAACGCAGGTGCGCATCGGGCTCCGGCAAGAGGGAAGGGTGGTCAAGATATCGATCTGCGACAATGGCGAAGGCATATCGCCGGCCAATCGTGAGAAGATCTTCGAGCCTTTTTTCACCACACGCCGGGATGAGGGCGGGACCGGGCTCGGGTTAGGCATCGTCCAGTCGATATTGCAAAATCATGACGGCTCTATTCGCTTGGAGTCCACATCGGGCGCCACGTGCTTTGTGATTTCGCTGCCAATTTTGGAGCGGCCGTCCGAAAGTCGCACTGCAGGCGTTTAGTTGGAAATAGTCGCCTGTTTCTTTTAGAATAGGTCTCTATTTCTCAATTCGTCATTATGCGATGAAAATTGCGATCATAACCGCTTATTGCCGGGAGCCGGCGTCGATACTTGAACGGTGCCGTAAAAGCGTCCTCGACCAAGTCATAAACGGCGGACACGAAATTCACCAGATCATGATCGCGGACGGACATCCGCAGGCCATGGTCGATGGATGGGACGTCACACACATCCCCATTCCTCCTCAGCGTGATTGCGGCGACACACCTCGCATGATTGGCGCGATGCTCGCCGTGTCGGCGGGCTATGACGCCTTTTCATTCCTTGATGCCGATAACTGGCTCGAACCTACGTTTATCGATGAGATGACGAAGGAGCTCGTTCGCTCCAACTCCGATATTGTGACCTGTGCTCGCTGGCTATGGCGCACCGATCAAACGCGGATGGGGATAGATGATGAGAGCGATGGGGTCACCTTTAACGATACCAACTGCAATTTGTTTCGAATCGGTGCAAGTTTCGTTCTTAACGCGATTGCCTTTAAGAAGGACCGCCATCTTAGCCTGATAGGGGATCAGGTGCTCTGGAAAGAGATTCGGAGGAGCGGCCTCGCGGTGGGACGTGTCTCGACGCCCCTGGTGAATTACGTAACCAATTACGGCTGGCATTATTGGCACCACAATGAGACGCCGCCCCCCGGCGCCAAGCGCGTGGTCTTCGATCTTGGCGACGGCCGCCCCTATCAATGTCGTGAAAAGGACATTGAGAAACGTCCCGACGGGACCGAGTACTGTCCCCCGGAACGTCTCATGGGACCCGATGGCTCGAGACCTCACGCACGAAAATCGTCCTGACTGCAATTTTCTTAAGGTTCTGATTCATGCTCGAGGGTCTCCAAAATATCATCGGTACAGAGGATCCGTCGCTCGGCGGCAATATCAACCACGGCGATCCGTTCGCGTTTGCACCCCCGGTCTGGGACTATCTGATGGATCGTTTCGCTGTTGCTTCGATTCTCGACGTCGGGAGCGGGCAAGGACATTGCGCCGCCTACTGCGCCCGCAAGGGCCGTTATGTGATTGCCATTGAAGGGCTTGAGGCGAATGTGGCCAGCTCCGTTCATCCGACCGTGCTGCATGATTTGCGCAAAGGGCCGTTTGCCGCCCGCGTAGACCTCGTTCATTGCCAGGAAGTCGTCGAGCATATCGAGGAGTCTCACATCGATTCACTCATAGCGACGCTCGCCAATGGCAAGATTATTGCTATGACCCATGCGCTGCCGGATCAGCCCGGTCATCACCATGTCAATTGCAAGCCGTCGGAATACTGGATCGAGCAGTTGTCGAAAGCCGGATATTCGTTATTCGCGGACGACACGGAACGTATCCGCGCCCTGGCCAAGCAATGCGGTGCAATCTATTTTGCTGCGAGCGGGCTGGTATTTGGACGGCTTGGCATTTGAAATTCCGAAGGCGTACCCCATGAAAGTCCGCTAGACGCAAATAGCCGTGAACAGAGTTCAGACACGATGACCCAAGTAAGTGCTCGTACAAAGACAATCGTTTTCGGGGTGCTCGGACTCGTGGTGTTTACGGTGCCTGTCCTGTATACGCTCTCGCAACGATCCGAGACTAGTAAAGACAGCGGTGCGGGGCCGGCGCCGGCAACATGGTCCGAACAAAAACTTCTCCGCGGGCCGGTCACGCTCAGCGACGAACAGATTATGTCATTGACCGAGCCATATATGGCTGCGCTTTTCCAAGCCCGCCAGACTGGAAACTATGAACCGCTTTATTCGCTCGGAGCCCCTGATTTTCAGCAGAAAAATTCTCCGGACAAGCTGCAGCAAATCTTCTCCAATTTCTGGGAACAAAACGCCGGATTATCGCCAAACGCGCAAAGCATGCCGAGGCAGAGTAGCAAGCCATATTTCGATGAGAAAGGAATGCTGCATCTTACCGGATATTATCCGACCGAACCTCTGCAGCTCCACTACGATCTCGCGCTGCAATCCGTCGATGGCGTGTGGCGCCTGTTCGGCATCTCGGTGAAAACCGTCCCGGTCTCTTAAGCGGCGGTGTGGCGCGGCGGCGCGTTCGAGTATCTTTTCGTCTGGTGCCGCGCCAGGCGACAAATTCGCGGGGTCATGGCCAGGTAACATGGAAAAGAAGTCCGTTCGCACGAAAGATGGCGTCAGGCTGAGCTATCTTGAAGGCGGGGACGGGCGGCCCCTTATCATGCTGCCCGGCTGGTCGCAGGGCGCCGCAATCTTTAAAGGCCAGTTCGAGGATTTTTGTCAGATCGGCCGTGTCATTGCGCTCGACCATCGCGGTCACGGCGACTCCGAAAAACCCGATCATGGCTACAAGGTCGAGCGCCTTGCCAAGGACCTGTTTGAGGTCATCGAAGCGCTACGACTTGAGGGCCCGGACCTTGTGGCGCACTCGATGGGCGCGGCCGTCGCCTGGTCCTACCTTTTGCTGTTCGAACGAGAAAAACCTTTGCGGCGCCTCGTTCTTATTGACGAACCGCGCGCGCTTCTCGCCAGGCCGGATTGGCCAGAGCTGGAACGGGAACGGGCCGGCGCCATCGTCCCCTCTCTCGAAAAACTCGCGGACTACGTTGCCACGATACGCAAGTCGAACAGTCCCGAGGCGGTTGCCGCGATGCTTCGCCCGATGTTCACCGGCGCAATCGGCGAGAATGATCTCCTCGACATCGCGCGCGAAAACCTGAAATTTCCACGCAATCACGCCGCCGACCTGCTCGCTGATAACGTCATCCAGGACTGGCGAACCGTCATTGAGCGCATTCGAATTCCGACGCTCGTATTCGGCGGTGCGGCGAGCGTTCATCCTCCGGCTTCGCAAAAGTGGATTGCCGACACGATCCCCAATGGGCAATTCGAACTCATTCCCGCCGGGGAGGGCGGCTCACACTTTATGTTCTTCGAGAATCCAGCGCGTTTCAATGCAAGAACAATCCGGTTTCTGACAGGATGAAGTTCTTGCGTTGATCGATATGAGGTTTAGGCCCCGCGCCTGGCGCCGCTCGCGGCGAGACTGACCGGCCGCATGTAGCCCTTCGGGCCCCCGGAGACATGGTCGGCGACGAACGCGTCGCGCTCGCCCGCTGGTTTCGGCGCGCCCACGGTCGTGTCTTGCGCCGTTTGCAATTCGAGCTCGGCGTTGATCTCGGCGCCGAACAGGAAGATGTAGAAGGAGAGATAAAGCCAGAACATGAGCACGATCGCGGCGCCGAGCGAGCCGTACACCTTGTCGTAATCGGCGAAGTTCGACACATATGATGAGAACCCGGCGGAGGCGATCAGCCAGACGATTGTGGCGAACACGGATCCCGGAAGGACCCAAACCCATTGGGCGCTGCGCCGGGACGGACCATAGCGGTAGAAACAGGCGAATAGGACGAGCGCCATGGCCGCAAGGACGGGCCAGCGCACCAGGCCGATGAGAAGTTCGAAGTCGGCGGGGTGGCCGGCAAGCGCAAATACTACCGGAACATAGACGACAGCAAGTAAGGCGACCACGCCGGCAAAAATGCCTGCGACCCCGAAAACAAACGCTCGGAGATAGAAGTGGAGCATGCTGCGGCGCTCGGTCTCCTCATAGGCGATATTGAGCGCGCAGAAGATCGCGTAGGTCGACGAAGTGACACTCCACAGCGCCAGGCCGATACTCAGGGCAAGACTCCAACCGAGCGTGCTGCTCGAAACATCAAACAGACGTTTGGCCTGTTCAACCACCATGTCATAGGCTTGCGGCGGCAGAACCAGGCCAATCAACGGGAAGCGCAGCTCGAGCGTGGCCGGATCGGAGATCAGACCGTAAAACGAGATCAGCCCCGACAGGACCGGAAAAATTGCAAACAGCGTAAAGAAGGCGCAGCCGCCGGCGATCACAAAAAAATTGTCCCTAACACTTTCGGCCCAGACGCGTTGCGCCACCTGCCGCCAACCCTTGAGCGGAATTTGCAAAGGGTGTGTCGCGTCGCGACCATAAGGATCGGGTCGAGAGTTCATCGCAGCGGGCAGTGTAGACCCTGATCGGGATGAATGATTTTGGCCCCCCGCAACCAGCCGCCTCCGGGCCGGTCGCCTCAAAGTGATGCTCTCTGTCTTAGTCAAATTTGCCTGAAGATTCGACCCGAATTTTCGGGACCAGGCGGGGGGCGCCCCCGACGCCTCATGGAGGCGGCAGGGACGACGCAAGCCGGTTTTGGGGTCTGTTAGAAACGACGAAGCAATATGGCAACGGCCACGCCGACGAGAAAATCCGCGACGCTGACCAGATCGCCCGCGCTCGCATGCGACGTCTGCACGACGTCGCTGACGTTGAATCCAACATCGAGCAGCTGAAAGCAGACGGAAGTGGCTATGATCAAGATTGCCAGAGGTCGGCGCGATGCCGAAAGTTCATCGAGTAGCTTTGCCGCGCCGGTTTCGGTACGATCAAGCTTCATTGGATTTCCCTCTAATTTAAACCCCGTTGTTGGCACGAAAATTACTCAAGGTCCGATCAGAGGGAAATTCGGCTTGGTGACTTAGCACGAATTGCAGAATTGTCGATCCAAGGCACTAGACCGTTCGGACTAGACCATCAGGAGCAATTGCCAGGCAAATCTCAACCGGTGAAATTGGCCGTGCGTACTCGATGTCTCTCAACGAACGGGTTGCCGAAGCGGTGGAGGCCCCTGTGATACTGATTGTCGACCCCGACCGGATAGGAGGCTGGGCTCTTTCGCTCGTGCTTCAGGACGCGGGCTACCGAACGCTGCTCGCGCGGTCGGGTGAGGACATGCTCAAGAAAGTGCGGTCGGCAGCCAATCAACCGTTCGCCATTATTTCGGACTACGAGCTCGACGGTGAACTGGACGGAGTGGAGCTGGCGCGTAAAATCGCAAAAGACACAGGGTGCCAGCCAATGATCATTTTATCCTCCTGTCGCAACAATGAATCGGCGAAGACCGAAGCGCGCCGTGCCGGATTCTTTTTCTGTTCGAAGCCTATGGAGCCACGACGGATTCTTGGAATGCTCGAGCGGGCGTCGAACCAGCAAGATGGGACTGGGGACGCCAGCTTCTCCCGGTAAGCCAAAATGAGAAAGATCGACACGCCTGAAGGGCTGCTGCGCCTGCTCGCGGACACCATCCCGGGACTCATCGCCTTTCTCGATCGCAATTTCGAATACCGCTACCTGAACGCTCAACACCGCGTGTGGTTCGGCGTCGATCCGGGCGACCTCATTGGCAAGACGCCGCGCGAGCTCATGGGGGGCAAGACATTTGAAGTCATGGAACCTCTGTTTAAACGCGCCCTTGCCGGTGAGCCGGTCATTGAGGAGATCGGTATTGATTATTTTTGGGGCGGCAAGCGGCCGGTGAGATGCCACCTTTTACCTCACAAGATCGAGGGCAAGGTTCTCGGCCTGTGCTCAATGATCATTGACATTACCGATGAGCGCGACATTCGGGAAAGGCTCGAAGAGGCGACCCGCGCGAAATCACGCTTCCTGGCGGCAGCAAGTCATGACCTGCGTCAGCCTTTGCATGCACTTACGCTATTGACGCACGCTTTGCGGCGCCGCACCGAAGGCGTGCCGGAAGCAGAAGAGCTGTTGGGACACATGGACGATGCGCTGACGTCCTTGCGAAGGATGTTCGAGGCGTTGCTCGATGTGTCGAAGCTCGATGCGGGCGTAATGAAACCCGACAAGAGAACATTCCCGCTGAAGCCTCTGCTCCGGTCCGTATGTCAAACATTTGCCCTTCAGGCAGATCAACGTGGACTTCGATTTTCTCTCGTGCCCGTTGACGGTTATGTCGAGACCGATGCCGCAATTTTGGAGATGACTGTTTCAAATCTTGTCGCCAACGCACTGAAATTTACCGCCCACGGCGGCATTCTGGTGGGTTGCCGGCGGAGGAATGGCAGGCTCCATATCGAAGTTTACGACACCGGCCCTGGCATCGCGGCGAATCGGCTGGGGGCGATTTTCGAGGAGTTTGAGCACAGCCGCTCCGGCGCTGTCGGTATCAATGAGGGGATGGGCCTCGGCCTCTCGCTGGTCCGGCGGTATTGCGACATGATGGGCTATGGCTTGGATGTACGATCGGCGCTTGGTCGTGGGAGCCGCTTCAGCATCATCATCCCCGAAGTCATTCCAAGCAGTGGCGGGATACCGGCAGCGCGGCCCGCTCTGGCTCAAGCGCCGCTTCACGGCGCACGAATACTTGTGCTCGATGACGAACAAACCGTCAGTTTCGCCTTGTGCAAAGATTTGGAGGATCAGGTCGCGG
>Ga0315534_1002442_pt1 | contig 12455 bp, 15 predicted proteins | sample SalMarSW160240MG_FD_203094 | JGI IMG/M metagenome (GOLD analysis project Ga0315534, IMG submission 203094) | Salt marsh sediment microbial communities from the Plum Island Ecosystem LTER, Massachusetts, United States - Salt Marsh Sediment SW1602-40 ... | reverse complement strand
AGATTGGAAGTGGAAAGCGTATCTTGGGTCTTGAACAGGGGATTATTGGTATGGAAATCGGTGAGATAAGAACCATAACAGTTCCGCCTGAGGAAGGATTTGGACCAAAGTGGGAAGAACTAATGCCGGAGGTAGACAAGAGCGAACTTCCGGACAGCGTCACGCCTACTGTTGGGAAAAGGCTACAGGTGCGCAAAGAAGGCGGCAGCCTTGTGGATGTGACCATTGCAGACATAAACGAAGAAACTGTAACCCTTGATGCAAACCACCCACTGGCAGGAGAAACGTTGACCTTTGACGTTGAATTGGTTGGGCTGACTTAAGGCTTATTCCTTAGTCCCCACTAAGGCCTCAGTATATGCAACAGGATTTAATCGGAAGTTGGGGCGCGCTATTCTGCTGAGGCCATGATGGTAAAGACGGTGGAAGCATTAAGCGAGAGGAAGCGCGATGCCAAAGATTTTGATTGTAGATGACCAAACTTGCATTCAGGAACTTATTGCCAAAAATTTGCTTCTCGAGGGATACGAGGTTGCCACGGCAGGGGACCTCGACTCCGCTAAAGTGCATCTTTATCCTTCTCCGCCCGATTTAGTGCTTCTTGATCTGTATCTTGACGGACCAGAGGGATTCCGTCTTTTTCAAGACATAAAACGACAATATTCCCACCTGCCCGTTATCATCCTGACTGCTTATGACAGCTATCGGGAAGATGCGAGGTTATCCAAAGCAGATGGCTATGTGGTCAAAAGTACAGACTTTCATGAACTTAAGAAAAAGATAGTCGAGGCACTAATATCCCGAAAAACTTGTCGGCTGAGAGTCGACTCAGAGGCTCATCGCCAGGAAGTCCGCGTAGCTCATTGCTCATGACGTCGTCTTTTCAAAGTCCATGTAAGTACTGTTTGGTCCGGCCAAGAGTCAGTGTGCAGGAAATGGTTGTACCTAAAGCCATGCGCAAGATGCCTAAACCCATATTGGCCTTACTTGCCAGCCTTATTGCCTTATTGCTCCTAGGCGGTGTTGCCTCTGCACAGGAAGAAAGACTCTACCTGGCTTTCGATCAAGGCAGGATGACGGCCAATATTAAGAATACCCCCCTTACGGCTGTTCTGGATAGGATTAAGCAGCAAAGAAAGATATATTTTGACAAGGGCTTTATGGGAGACCCATCTCTGCTGGATAATGATATCTCCTTACAATTCACAAATCTGCCCGTTCAAGACGGTCTTGAACGAATCCTTTCGGGCATAAATCATAGTCTTATTTTGAAGGGGGATAGCGTGGAGGGCGTGATGCTTTTTGGCGAGCCTGGCAAGAGAACCTATAGGCCATCGAGGCGGACTGTACGAAGAAGAACTCCCCGACGGTCTTCCAGGCGCAGGTAAGAAGTTTACAAAAAGATGCCCAGCAGACATCTTTTGTCTTTGATCGTTTGGGAGACGGTAAACCCTTAGTACAAGGAACGCAATATGGTTTTCACGTTGACGAGGCGTTCCAACGTTTTCTCAGTTTGGGATGCAGGAGTAAGTGGATATGGTGACATTCTCGGTGCAAATAGACCTAGAAGTGCAGGCAGATTCGCTCGACTATGTGGAGGAAATGACGGCTGAATTGGAACAAGTGATCTCCTCACATTTTGATGAGGATGGATTGCTTGAGTTCGACTATGACATCGTGCAACGAGAACAAGATGAAGAAACTCGTGAGGATTATGAAGATTAGCGCCGCTGTATTTTCGCTTCTGCACAGAGACGCTAACAAAGAAACAATGAGGATCCGCGCACAAAAAAGGGCTGATTTGCAATATTTCCTAACCTTGAAGCCCTTTAGTCGTCAAAATCGTGCTGAACTGTCATGAATAAACACGTGCGGCAAGAATCGACAGTAGAGAACAGAATGGTCAAGGTTGAAGGTTTGGCCGTTTTCCACAAGGATCGGGGAGGAGCGCCATGAGTTTAAGCGGGAAAACTACCGACGAGCTAGTGAAAATAGCCAGGGCAGGCGGCGGACTTGTGTTGGAAGGCGGGAAAAGGACTGCGGATGAGCTAGCCAAAATCGCAGCCGCAGCCAAACGCTCTGGTTCCACCGTAATATTCAGGAACACGGCATTGAGAAAAACCGAAGCTCTTACGAGAATAGCAGCTGCAGGCAAAGGTCATGTTATCTTTGAATGATGTTTTTAAACACAGCTGCATCTTGGGCGGCAGAACCCCAGCCTTGCATAGAGAGGCAATATGACGCCAATTGGCATTGTTACCATTGCTGGTGGGTCGGGCGAAGAGTTTGAATTCCTCGCCTATTCTTGGGACGCAGACTTTGCCCCCGTTGGCGCGGTATATATGATAACAAAATGCATATCTAAACCAGACGGAAGTCTTGAGCATGCACCAATCTATGTGGGTCAGACGAATGACTTGTCAACTCATTTCGACAGCCATTACAAAACTGAATGCCTTGCCAGGTACGGAGGCAACTGCGTTTGCGTATTGACCATCGGCGATGAAGAACTCAGGTTACAGGTGGCATCTGACATCACGGGTGCCTATCAGCCTGTTTGCAATGATTAGCCTTGAGGCCTGCTTGCCTCGTATAGGTGTAAAATGCCTCTGACAAGGGTATCTGGATTTAAGGGGTAGCTTCCCAGCATGAATGTACATCCAGAAAGGGTAGAGAAAAGCATATGAACCTTTTCACCAATAAACACCTTGGCAAACTGATAGATGAATACGCTTCCCCCTGCGTTTCCATCTTCTTGCCAACACACCGGGGCAGAGCAGAAACCCAACAGGATCAGATCAGGTTTAAGAATTTGCTCCGTGAAGCCGAGCAAGGTTTGACAACGAGTTGGCTTCGTTCTCCTCAGTTGGAAGGATTTCTTGAAAGGCCCCGAGCACTCTTACAGAACAGCCCATTTTGGGGGCATCAGAGTGACGGACTCGCCATATTTCTCTCCCCGCACACATTTTCTTATTACCGTGTTCCGATCGATTTCAAGGAGTTGGTAGTGGTTGCCAACCGTTTCCATATTAAGCCTCTCCTTCCCCTGATCAGTGGGGATGGACGTTTCTATGTGTTGGCTCTCAGCCAAAACCAATGCAGGCTATTTCATGGATCCCGTTACAGCGTTGTTGACGTCGACTTTGAAGCTGTTCCTGGAAGACTGGCTGATGTGTTTATGGCCAAAGGCCTTGAGAAACAGTTCCACGTCCATAGTGGGAGACCAGGAACGAAAGGCGAACGAGCAACCATTTTTCATGGCCACGGCACTGACACCACAGATAACAAGGAGAACATCTTACATTACTTCCGTGAGGTTGATAGAGGGCTACATGAGGTGCTCAGAGATGAACAAGCACCTTTGGTGCTGGCAGGAGTTGAATTCCTTCTTCCGATTTACAGACAGGCGAACACCTATCCGTATTTGGTCGAAGGAGGCGTTACAGGCAACCCCGAAGCGCTGAGTGCGGAGGAGCTCCATGACGATGCCTGGAGAATTGTACAGCCTCACTTTCGGAAGGATCGTGACGAAGCCATAGCCCAATATAGGCAGATCGCAGGTAGGGACAAATCGTCCTGCGATGTTAAGGCAATTGTTCGGTCTGCCTACTATGGAAGAGTCGAATTACTGTTTGCTGCTATTGGCCTTCAAAGCTGGGGCACATTTGATCTGGCGACCAATACAGTTCACCTCCGCGACGGAGCAGAGCCGGGCGACTCGGATCTCTTGGATTTTGCGGCGATTCACACGTTGTTAAATGGAGGGACTGTCTATGGAGTTGAACCTGATGAGGTCCCTGCTGATGCGCCACTTGCTGCGGTATTCCGTTATTGATGTGACTTATCTGGGTCTTTGGCAAAAGTCTGGCTTTCGCCCAAAATGGATGAGAGATGGATGGCTATTGAAAAAATTAAGGCCCATATTGAACGTGCCAGGTTCGAGCTGAGATGGACCTATAGTCAAAGCAGAAAAACTTGGCGGAGTCATGACGGCCCAACCGGGTCATTGGGTTGGTGGAGGTTGCCCAAAAGCATCCGAAGCACCCTAGGAAAACCTACTCTGGCAAACTTGTTCGGGATAAGCCAAGGTAACACTTGTTTACAAAGGTCGCTTGGCCATTTGTGGACGGTGTCTATGTAAGAAATGGATCTTCCCTAGACAAAATAGAAAAGGAGACCACGCGGTGTCAGAGAATGGCCGAGACAAAGTCGTTTCTATCAGAGACAAGCTAGAAGCGACGCCGAATAATCAATCTACCAAGATTGGCATTTTGAGTCTCACCACATTTGAAGGCGTAACTCAACAAGAAACCAAGGCAGATGTCTGTTATATCGGTGTCATTTATACGATGCCGGCTGAAGACTACCACGACACACTGGACGCCTGTGACATGAAGGCGAAAAGTCTCTTTAAGACTCTGAGGCGTGACGGCCGGGATCTTATTCCTGTGCCTGGTGGACAAATTGAGCGTTATGACGTTTTTGACGCAAATAAAGAGAGTGTGCACATAATGTATCGTTTCCCTTACATGCCCAAGCCAATTAAGGTGAGTTAATCGTAGCATTGACTGTCAGTGCATGGCACACGCGACACGCCAACGATCTGTTTGGTAACGATTTCACCAGGCCATCTCCGGCTGAGTCAATTGTTTTATGTTTGAGGATAATGTGAAAGACAAGAATAAAACAAAGGATCAACTGATTGAAGAATTGGACGGACTCCGTCAGCAGGTTGCCTGGCTGGAAAAGGCTGCTATGGAACGCGATTACGCACAGGAGGAATCGAGTGTTCTTTTCGATGCATTGGAGTCATCAGTCAATGCCGTCCTCATAACCAACCTTGAGGGACGCATTGTGTACGTCAATCCTGCCTTTCTGAGTATGTTTGAATATGGAGAAAAAGCAGAACTCTTAGGCAGGAATGCAGCCAACCTATTCGATTCAGAGCAAATAACCAGATTCACCGATGTCAAAGCTGTCATTGACAAAGCAAAAGGGGAGACGGAGGAGTTCACTGTTCGGCGGAAGGGTGGGGTGGCACGACATTGCTGGTGTAGGCTTCTTCTTCGAATGTTACGGACATGGAGGGAAATACCATCGGCAAAATGGCCTCGTTGGTAGATATCACGGAGTATAAGTAGGCCCAGGGAGCCCTGAAAAAGTGCGAGACATGGTGACGCTATGAGACGGATTGTTCTATTTGCAGTTCTTTGTCTTGTGGTCTTTGCTGGAGAGGCGAATGCGAAGCGGCTTGCTGTGAGGGTGGAGAGGGCCAACGTACGCTCTGGTCCTGGGACAAATCATGACATTCTTTGGTCTGTGTAGGGAAGAACTATCCGTTTGATGTTCTAAAGAAGTCAGGCAGGTGGTACAGGATCCGGGACTTTGAGGGTGATGTGGGTTGGATGCATGGCACTTTGCTAAAGCAGATCCCAGCGGTCATTGTCAAAGCGCAACTGGTCAATGTTCGGGAGAAGCCGGGAACGAATTACAAGATATTATTTCAGGCGAAAAGAGGAGTGTGTTTCAAGCGTCTCGGCCAAAAAGGCAAATGGCTCAAAGTCCAGCATGCAGACGGGGAGGTGGGCTGGATTCATAAGTCTCTTGTCTGGTGACATCAAAAGCCCAAGAAAAAACGGTGAGATAGACCCATTGCAGGAAGTATAGAATCTGAACTAGGACAAGGCCGTGTCGAATAGCTAGATGGAACAGATAGCCGCAAGAAACCTAATAATGTCTATCGACACGTTCAATAACGCCGTTGTGGATATAGATAGCGTAGCTGGTGTGCTTCGTATCCTTGCCCGGCTTGATTTTGCAGCCTCTATCTCCGGCACGGCAGCGTTTGTGGTACCAAACAGTTTCTCTCACATCGTATATGCTTCCATCGAAAAAACCGTGGCCCTCACCCCAATGTTCGATCAGTTCTTGCCTGGGGCAGCCCACATAAGGAAACCAAGCCCCTTTCTGGGTGGTAGCGCAAGCCGCAAAGACTGTTAAAAAGACTGTTAAAAGGATGACACCAGCAAGTTTGATTTTCATCGCCCTATTTGTCTAGCGGAATCGACACATTTGTCAAGAGGGGTCGGGTGGTTTCGTCAACTCTCAGCGGTTAAGGCAGAGCCAAAGTGGACCCCGAACTTCAACGATTAGAGATCACATCCAAAAATTGACGACGTACTCCAAAAGCGTGCCATAAGAGATACCATGCCGCGTTGCCGTTCTCGACCGACCTAGCCGAAGTAAAACTCTCTTTTGAAGAGCCTCACCGGTAGACTGGATGCCTAGAATACAGCTATCTGGCATGTATACGTCCTCCAAGAGAGGTCTAGGTACCATATCTTTCTGTTATGTATCTGCCCCAAAACACTGGCCAAAAAGCATACGTATTTGCCAAAACAGAATCTTAGGAAACCTTAGTCTAATAAGGTTCCTCAATGAAATCACGCAAGCAACTTTGCCTGAAAGCGACCCTGAACCAGGGTCAGGTGCGCTTTCAGGCATGATTTCTTTAACAGCTTGATATTACACAAAACGAGTCAAAAAGCCGCGTTGGATGGCCCACTTTTCCGCAAAAGCGAGAACGTGATATCAGGTACTTACATAAAGGTCTTTTACTAGTGAGGATTGAGTGGGATACAAATAGGATACAAAAAACTAAAAAAGCACAAAAAAGGCGGAAAAGCTAATCGCTAACCCACCGATTTTACTCTAAATTGGTCGGGGCGAGAGGATTTGAACCTCCGACCCCCTGAACCCCATTCAGGTGCGCTTCCAGACTGCGCCACGCCCCGCCAACCATGCAAGAATTTTCTAGCACCTTGCCTCCCTTCTGTCAACATGCATCCTCTCAGGTCTTTGGCCAGATCAGAAATCAGGGGTACGAGCGATTGACGAATCAATGTTATAGTGCTAAAAATCCATGGCCCATCCTGGCGTGATGGGCTGATTTTTGTTGGAACCTGTGTCCTTGCAGGCAGTAGAGAGCGGGGTGGTGCCCTGGATCTGCGGCACAGCGACGCTTGCAACGTCAGAGGACATAGCATAGAGGAACATAGTGGCTGGTAAGAACCTTATCGAAAAGATCCTGGAGGCCCATGGGGTCACCCCCGTGCCTCCTCCGGGGGAGCCCATAGCGCTTCGCATCGATCAGACGCTCACGCAGGACGCTACGGGCACGATGGCCTGTTTACAGTTTGAGGCCCTTGGCGTGCCCCGTGTACGCACCAAGCGATCGGTCAGTTACGTGGATCACAATACCTTCCAGTCCGGTCCCCAAAACAGTGATGACCATCGGTTTCTTCAGTCTTTTGCAGCCAGGTACGGCATCACGTTTTCAGGGCCTGGCCACGGCATCTGTCATCAGGTTCACCTGGAGCGATTTGCAGTGCCAGGGGAGACCCTTCTGGGTTCAGACAGTCACACGGCCACAGCCGGCGGTATGGGGATGCTGGCCATAGGGGCCGGGGGCCTGGATGTCGCCATGGCCATGGCGGGGGAACCCTTCCGCCTGCGGTCTCCGGAAGTCGTCCTGGTCGAACTGGAGGGGGTCCTTTCGCCCTGGGTGACGGCCAAGGATATTATTCTGGAATTGTTGGGCCGTGTTTCGGTCCAAGGGGGCGTCGGCAGGGTCTTTGAATATGGCGGGCCGGGGGTGGCCACCCTCTCCGTACCCGAACGGGGCACTATTGCAAACATGGGTGCTGAGACAGGGGCAACGACATCCATCTTCCCGAGTGACGAGGCGACCTTGTCTTTCATGAAGTCGCAGCAGAGAGAGACGGACTTCAAGCCCCTGGCAGCAGATCCGGAGGCCTCTTATGCAGAAGTCATCACCATGGACCTCACAGAATTGGAGCCCCTCGTAGCCCAGCCCCATATGCCGGATCTTATTCGTCCTGTGAGGCAGATCGCAGGGCTCAAATTGGATCAAGTGGCCATCGGCAGCTGTACCAACGCCTCCTATAAAAACCTGGCAACGGCGGCTGCCATTCTGAAAGGACATGTTGTCCATCCACGCACTAGCCTGGTCATATCACCTGGCTCCCGGCAGGTTCTGGCGCTGTTGGCCGAAACCGGGGGCTTGAAAGACATGATCGAGGCGGGGGCCCGAATCCTGGAGTGTGCCTGCGGGCCCTGCATCGGCATCGGGCAATCTCCGCCGAGTGATGGCGTGAGCCTCAGGACCTTTAACAGAAACTTCAAAGGCCGCAGCGGCACCTTGAGTGCGAAGCTCTATCTGTGCAGTCCGGAGGTAGCCGCTGTTTCTGCTCTAAAGGGTGAGCTCACCGATCCCAGGACCTTTGGTGAGGCCATCGAGGTCGCCATGCCCATGGTCTTCCCGGCCATGGATCATTTTTTTTTGGAACCTCCGGAGCATCCTGAGGCCGTAGAGGTGTTGCGGGGGAACAATATCAAACCGCTGCCCCGGGGCCAGGCCATGACGGAGACATTGCAGGGAGAAGTCCTGCTTCGCCTGGGGGATGACGTGACCACGGATGACATCCTGCCCGGCGGGGCCCACATCATGTCGCTGCGGTCCAACATCCCGGCTATTTCCCAATGTGTATTTTCCAATTGTGCCCAGGGGTTTGCACAAGAGGCTCAAGACAAGGGCGGCGGCTTCATCGTGGCCGGCAACAACTACGGTCAGGGTTCGAGCCGGGAGCATGCAGCCCTGGCGCCCATGTTCCTGGGAATCAAAGGGGTCATCGCCATTTCCTTTGCCCGCATTCACCGTGCCAACCTCATCAACTTCGGGATGCTTCCCATGCGCTTCGTAAGACCTGAAGACCTGGAACACGTCCAGCCCTGCGACCGCCTCACCATGGAGGGTGTGGCCAGTGCGCTCAAGGAGGGCAAGACGACTCTGAGCGTTTTGAACGAGACCCAGGGCCGCATGTTTGAAGTATGCATTGACCTGGATGAGAGAGAAAGGGAGTTTGTGCTGGCAGGCGGACGGCTCAATCATTTTAGACTTGGCAGGTCTTAGCCTATTGAAGCTCCCTGTAGCAAGCTACAGGGAATCTTCGACCGTTCGGTTCAAAAAACCTGCACAATGAAGCATACGGGCAATCCGATTCTAAAGCGAGGCACTGTTTGAGCGGGTTAGTGAGCGTTAAGAAAGAGCAGCAAGATGCGGAGATTTTCCACGGGTTGAATAATATCCACAGGTCATCGACGCTATTTGTAAGTCTCACTCCCTGTTCTTTACGGTCACTTACACGCGAGTTTGACCGGCCTGCTTCCCGCAAGCCCCGACCTCTGGTCGGGGTCAAGGGAAGCTATATGAAAATGGCCTGATACCTTTCCGGGAAGCCCCGACCTTTGGTCGTGGAGCTTCACACGGTTTAGAATCGGATTGCCCGTATGCAATAACATTTTCCAGGGGCTAAAATGTGTGGACCTGGAAGCCATTAGCCTAACCATACGGAGGTTGCGATGCTCAGCTTAATGAGAAAACACGCTGGGTCCTGGCTGATCAAGGTGGTCCTCGGGGTCATTGTCGTGGTGTTCATATTCTGGGGTGTCGGCAGTTATCGGGCCCAGCGACAAAACCGCGTGGCGGTGGTCAACGGTGCAACGATTAATGTGGAGGCGTACCTCAGTGCCTACAATCAGTTGAAGGAGCAATACCAAAAACAGTTCGGCAACGCCTTGGATGAAAAGCTCCTCAAGACCCTTGATCTCAAGAGGCAGGCGGTGAATCAACTCATCAATGGGCGGCTTGTCCTCCAAGAGGCGGGGCGTCTTGGCCTGCACGCGACCAAGGAGGATTTGGTCCGGGCCATTCAGAACATGGCTCCCTTTCAACGTAATGGCCGGTTTGATTCTCGACTGTATCAACGCATGCTGTCCCTCAACCGGATGACCCCGGAGATGTTTGAAGAACGCATGAAAGAGGAGCTACTCGCAGACAAGATGCACGGACTGATCCTCGGGGGCATTAAGGTATCAGATGCCGAGGCGCTGGAAACATTTAGGTGGCGTGAAGAAAAGGTGAGCCTGCAATATGTGGCTTTCCAGCCATCATCTTACAAGGATGTGAAGGTGACCCCCCAAGAGCTCGAAACCTATTTTTCCAAGCACCAAAAGGACTATGAAATACCCCCTAAAGTCAAGGTGCGGTATCTGCGTCTTGGTTTCAAGCAATTCGAATCTCAGGTCAATGTCTCAGAAGAAGAGGTCGGCCAGTATTTTGAACTCAACAAGGAAAGATATGCCTCACCCAAGAAGGTCCGGGCCCGCCATATTCTTTTCAAGGTAGATCCGGGGGCGACACAGGAACAAAGCGAGATGGCGCGCAAGAAAGCCCTAAAGGTTCTGGAAGAGGTAAAGGCCGGGACGGACTTTGCCAAGCTGGCCGAGAAATACTCTGATGATCCGGGCAGCAAGACCAAGGGGGGTGATCTCGGCTTCTTCACCAAGGATCGGATGGTAAAGCCCTTTTCCGATGCGGCCTTTACCATGAAAACCGGGGAGATCAGCAAGCCCGTGAGGACACGCTTCGGCTGGCATCTGATTAAGGTCGAGGCGGTCCAGAAAGCCAAAGAGCCGGTTCTGGCTGAAGTGCAAGACCAGATTCGCAGTCAATTGGTCAAGGAAGCGGCCAGGACCATGGCCTATGATCAGGCCCAGGATATAGCTGATGCTTGTTATGGGACGGGCCACATCGAAGAAGTGGCAAGGGCCCGCGGGCTGAAGACGATTGAAACCGACTTTTTTGCCCGTAGCGACCGTGTGACGGAGATCCCTGGGGCAGAAGAATTCACCAAAGTCGCTTTTGACCTGGATGACGACGAGGTGAGCGAACCTCTTGAGCTGACCGACGGATACTATATCCTTGAAGTCAAGGAAAGGAAACCGGCCGAAATTCCCAAACTGGGCGTGGTGGAAAAAAGAGTGAGCAAAGACCTGATCGCCGTCAGACAAGACGAGCTGGCCAGTAAGGACGCAGAGGCGTTTTTGAAGGCCGTTCAGGGAAGCAAGGCATTTCAAAAAGAGGCCGCCAAGCGTAAACTGGATACAAAAAGCACAGACTTTTTCAAGCGGTTTGGGTCGATCCCAGGTATTGGGGCTGAACAAGACGCCATGGATGCTGCTTTTTCATTAACCCCGACAGACCCTCTGCCGGAGGGGGTGATCAAGGGAAGGCAAGGCTATTTTGTGATGCGTTTGAAAGAGCGACAGGCCGCCGACCCCAAAGACTTCGAGGCTAAGAAATCAGAAACGAAATCCGGCATGATGTTTCAGAAACGCCAGAAGGTTATGGATGAATGGCTCGCCCAGTTGCGACAGAAGGCTGAGATTACGATCGAGGAGGGATTCCTGGAATAATGCATGAAGTCTCCATCGCCCAAGGTCTGCTTAAGATCCTTGAAGACGAAGCCAAGAAACATGAGGTCTCCCGCGTCACCCGTGTGCATGTTCGAATCGGCGAGCTTTCCACCATCGTCCCCGACGCCCTGACGTTTGCCTTTGAGGTGGTGTCCGAAGGTACGCTCGCTGATGGAGCGGAGTTGAACATTGAAATCGTCCCTGCCAAGGGACGGTGCGACAAGTGTGACATCCAATTTGATGTGGATAGCACCATGTTTCTGTGTCCTCAATGTGGTGGCGTCGCAGCAGAGATTGTCTCGGGAAAAGAGCTGGACGTCACCGATATTGAGGCCGAATAAGGGCGCGAGATGTTTCTCGCTATCGCACCTATTTCCCAAGATTGAGCTTGATTTCTCCAGAGAGTGCAACCCTTGAAAGGGAGCCTTGATCGGACCGCATGAACGGGTTTTACGGCCGGATTCTCACGGCGGACCTGACAGACCAGAGCTTCTGGATTGAAAGAATCGAAGAGGATGTTCTTCAGAGGTTTCTGGGCGGTAAAGGCCTTGCATCGTATCTCCTGGCCAAGCTGAACCCTCCCGGAGTCGATCCGTCCGGCCCGGAAAATCACTTGATCTTTGCCACAGGGCCTGTGTGCGGGAGCCTCGTCTGGGGGTCTTCCCGGTACGGCGTTTTCACCAAGTCTCCGCAAACCGGCTTTTATTCCGAGTCTTATGCCGGCGGCCGGGTCCCCGAAGCCATGGATGCCGCGGGATACGACGGCATCATCATCCAGGGGCAAAGCAAGAAACCCACGGTCCTGGCGGTTTATCCCAAGGGGGTAGAATTCCATGAGGCGGGTGATTTATGGGGCATGGATACCCACCATGCCGAGGACGAGGTCGTCAGAAGGTACAACCGCAAAGACCCGAGAACGGTTCGAACAGGGGCCGTGGTCATCGGCCCGGCCGGAGAGAACCAGGTCTGTTTTTCCGTCATAGAAAATGACCACTGGCGTTCGGCGGGCCGGACAGGTGCGGGCTGTGTCATGGGGAGCAAGAGGCTGAAGGCCATCGTGTTTCAGGGAGACAGTCGTCGCAAGCCGGCTAACCGGAAAGCCGTAGGGATAATGGCAA
>Ga0315534_1002441_pt1 | contig 12457 bp, 8 predicted proteins | sample SalMarSW160240MG_FD_203094 | JGI IMG/M metagenome (GOLD analysis project Ga0315534, IMG submission 203094) | Salt marsh sediment microbial communities from the Plum Island Ecosystem LTER, Massachusetts, United States - Salt Marsh Sediment SW1602-40 ... | reverse complement strand
GAGGTGAGCACGCGGAAAAAGTCGTTCGTCAACGCACCGGGCCGGTCGGTGAAAAGGCCATGCTGGGAACCGTCAAAGTTGACGCCCAGCACCTTGAGTCCACCGGCCAACGCGGTCCATTCGGGAGCCGTCAAAGCCAGCAAGTGGGCTTTGTCGAGGAAGAGGTGTTCCGGAGTGACCTTGTACTTCACCTCTTCGTTGCGGTAGTTTCGGAACCCGTCAACAACGGTGTTAAGCCACTCAAAGCTTTCTTCGTCCGTCCACTCGTGCGTTGTGTCCATGCGGCCGGCGACAAAAGGAACGGTCACATCGACGCCGGCATCCCTCGCGGCTTTCTCGACCGCTGCACAGCCACCGAGCACGATGAGGTCGGCCATGGAAATCTTCTTGCCACCGGACTGACTTTCGTTGAAACCGGTTTGAATTCCTTCCAGCGTGCTGAGCGTGTTTGCGAGTTGTTCGGGGTTGTTCACCTCCCAGCTTTTTTGAGGTTCAAGGCGAACGCGTGCCCCGTTCGCACCGCCACGTTTGTCGCTGTCGCGGTAAGTTGAGGCGGAGGCCCAGGCCGCCGAAACCAGGGCGGAAACCGACAAACCACTTTCGAGAATCTTTTTTTTAAGGCTCGCCACGTCCGCGTCGTCAACGATCTCGTGATCGAGAGTGGGAACCGGATCCTGCCAAAGCAAGGTCGTTTTCGGAACTTCCGGTCCGATGTAACGGTCCACGGGACCCATATCCCGATGCGTGAGCTTGTACCAGGCTCGGGCAAAGGCGTCGGCGAAGTAATCAAAGTCATCGAGAAATTTTTCGCAGATCTCCCGGTAGGCCGGGTCGGTCTTCAGCGCCAGATCCGACGTCATCATCATGACCGGCTCTTCCTTGCCGTCGATATGGGCATCGGAGGTCTTGGGTGCACTCTCTGAGTCGATCGGGGTCCACTGGAGCGCGCCCGCAGGGCTTTTGGTCTTCTTCCATTCGTACTTGAACAGGTTGGTGAGATAGTCATTGTCCCAACGTGTCGGGTTGGACGTCCACGAGCCTTCGATTCCGTTGGTCATCGTGTACTGGGCAAAGCCGGTGCTTTCGGGGTTTTGCCAACCGAGGCCCATCGCCTGAATCGGCGCACCTTCGGGTGCGGGCCCAATTCTTTCGGCGTCAACCATACCGTGGGATTTTCCGAACGCGTGCCCGCCGGCGATCAGCGCGACGGTTTCCTCGTCATTCATGGCCATTCGCGCGAAACTTTCACGGATCTCCCGTGCGCTGTCCATCGGGTCGCCATTGCCGCCCGGACCTTCCGGATTGACGTAGATGAGGGCCTGGTGAGTAGCGCCCACAGGGTTTTCCAGGTCCCAGTAGTCCTGCTTGGGATTGCCCTCCCACCGCTTGTCAGGATTGACCATTTCGCCAGGGTGGCCGACGCGTTCCTCGCCTTGCCAGCTTTCCGGACCCCAGTAGGTGGCTCGGTCGGACTCCCACGCATCGGTTCGCCCGCCGCCAAAGCCAAAGGTCTTGAAGCCCATCGATTCCAGTGCCACGTTCCCTGTGAGTACGATCAGATCGGCCCAACTCAGCGCGGCTCCGTACTTTTGCTTGATCGGCCAAAGCAGACGTCGTGACTTGTCGATGTTGCCGTTGTCCCACCACGAGTTAAGCGGCGCGAACCGCATCATGCCTTGCCCGGCGCCGCCGCGACCGTCGGCGATCCGATACGTTCCGGCCGAGTGCCAGGCCATACGGATCATCTGCGGTCCGTAATGGCCGTAGTCGGAAGGCCACCAGTCGACCGACGACGACAGTAGTTCCTTGATATCGGCCTTAAGTTGGTCGTAGTCGATCCTGGTAAAAGCCTCCGCGTAATCGACGTCGCGGAGCGGATTGGCCTGAACCGGATTCTGGTGGAGCAGTTCCAACTTCAAGCGGTTGGGCCACCAAGCATCGAGTTGAGGCTCCGAGCCGATGGCGCCACCAATGCGAGTACCGCGAAACGGGCAGGCACCCTGGGTTGCCGCACGACCCGTAACCTTGGTCGTCGTGTCGTGGCCACCGTTGTTGATGTCGACTTGAAGTTGGCCATGTCCATTATTGTCGGTATGAGTCACGGTTTTTCTCTCCTAAAGACTGGTTGAATTCTGCCACTCGTTATAACAACTCGGTTCGTTTGCGCCGGTAGCCTCAAGCTAGTGCCAAAAAACCGTGTCTTCCTTTGTCTGATATCTTCGCGATTTATTCGAGCAATTTCCATCTTCCATCGTCCAGGTCCGATTTTACGTTTTCCACCTGTTTCTTCACAGGCAGCAAGCCTTCCCGGACTGGAATCTGCATCGGTGTCGGAACCCCTGTCACGAAGACGGGTGCCGAATCTGCAGGAGTTTGACAACCCGACGCAGCTTTGCGTTTCCTTCGACTGCAGGCGGTGCAGGAGAGCTCCGGAGTGGCGCGATCACATCGACGGCAACCTACTCATGGCCGTCGAAGCCCCGTTCCGACTTCAGCCTGGCGACAACTCGTGTCCGTCGCATTGGCCGACACGTCCGTGCGTACCCCCAATGCGCGACGGTTCACGCCACCCGGCGCAAAGGGTTGGCAGAACGTGCATCGGTAGCCAGGCGGAGCCTCCGCCCTGGGCACGTTAGGTATCATGCCTACGCATTGCCAGCCCACGCCCGAGGCAATCGCTCCGTGGCAGACGACCTTTTCACCGTCGCTGGCAATTGTACGTTACACGCCCGCTCCGCGCATCGCAGCATGCATGGCGTGAACGACGGACCCGGTGGGGCGGTCGGGCCGACAACACCCCCACCACCGCGGCGCTCCACGCCCGCAATCTGGGGTGTCGCGACGAGATTCGGGCACCCGCCCGGTAAGCACGAGCTCCAAGCAGTCGGCGGAGGGATGTCGCCAATTTGGCAGCGCGCCGACGGCTTCTCCTGCGAGCCCACAGGCGAGGCCTGGGAGATTCGGTTGTCACGGCGTCTGGTTTGCCGATCGGTAGAGAGCCGGGATCCCAGGCCTCACAGCGCGGCAGGGCCAGGCGGCGATGATGCGTTGGATGTCGTGAGCGATGGACTGGATCGGGTTATCACGAGGAAGCTGCCCGGAAGAAAGTGCGTAGCGCGTCGAAAACTCTCCTCGGCCGCGGACTCCGGCCTCAAATTTGAGAATATTGAGAGCGCTTTCCACGCCACTCACTTCGCGCCGCGGGCCCCGCGGGTCATCGCCAGGATGTCCGCCTTGACCGCGTCAGGCAGTGCTGGCCAAGCTTGCACGAGTTCATCCAGGGATTAGTCCAACTGCGGTTGCTGCGCCCCGATTGCGCCGGATACTGCGACACTCCGATTGGGAATCGTGTTTTTCCCGCAGTTTCCGGCGTGTGTTCGATTCCCATGCACTTCCGCCATGTTTCCCGGCATGTCATCGCACCGCGCCGCAACGTTTTGCGTAACGTCTTTGACCGTTGGAGTTTGGTGCTCGTCGACTCGTGGGCTTTGCGAGTTCTTGCGACTTGACGCGTGCGCCTGCTGCGCCGCATTTTGCGCCGCCTGCGCGCCGGATTCTTTGCCGCCTCTTACAGCGCGTTTAAAATGTTCATCGGTCACCTGCAGATAATGTTTGCGGGCCACTTGTGGGCTGTTGCCAATCCACTTGCAGACAATGTGGGAGGGGATGATTTCGACTGTGTGAGGCGTCTTGACATGATTTAAGTCTTTTTGTAATAATATCTTCCGTAGAACAGGCAACGACAATGCTTCACGGAACGAGCATGCTTCACGGAAGGAGCGAACGCATGGACGCGAATTAAGAAGTACCCGCCAGACGGCGGAAAGAAATGGACGCCTGCGATTACCGTGCAGCAAATCCGCGAGGGCATTTCCGACATCCTTCGCCGGGAGCGCGGATGCAATACACCCTCTCAAGTCCGACACGAACGCCAACAACAACGACTGGTACGCAACGAACGGGCGCGACTGTGCCATTGGAAACGGCGTAACCTGTTAGCACCTCCAAACATAAACAAGCGGCAAATCCAAGACAGTCGAACTAATGATGCGCACTTTTAGACTGGCATGCTTTACATCTGCGATCGTATTTGCTTTTAGCTGTGCGATCCAGGCAGGAACTACCGTTCACTTTGCCACCAACCTCGGCGATTTCAACGTTTCGCTGTTCGACGAGACAGCACCTAACACCGTTGCTAACTTTCTAAACTATGTCGCCGATGGAGACTATGTCGACTCCATTGTTCACCGATCGGTTCCAGATTTCGTCATCCAAGGCGGCGGTTTCTATTCCGACTTCTCCGCCATTCCGGCAGATCCTGCCATCGCTAACGAATTTGGCGCGTCGAACCTTCGCGGTACGATGGCGATGGCGAGGACCAGTGATCCGAACAGCGCTACAAGTCAGTGGTTCATCAACCTTGTTGACAACCTGTTTCTTGACACTCAATTCGGGGGATTCACGGTCTTTGGGGAAGTCGTTGCGCCCGGCATGACCACCGTGGATCAGATTGCTGCCCTCGACATAATCGCTGAAGCACCCCCATTTGGCGAATTACCTGTGCTGGATCCGTCCATGGGTACTGATGCGAACAACCTGGTGACTATTCAGAGCGTTACTATTATCCCGGAGCTTGGCGACATGGACTGTGACGGGGACGTGGACTTCGATGACATAGACGACTTCATTCTGGGGCTGAACGACCCACCCAGCTATGAAGCCATATACGGCGTCCCGCCGGAGTTGAAGGGCGATACGGACGGGGATGGGGACGTGGACTTCGATGACATAGACGACTTCATTGCTATCCTCAACGCTCCGCCCGTTCATTCAGGGCACATGGTGCCCGAGCCATCATCCATCCTACTGGCAGTCACCGGCCTGGCCGGGCTGGCGTTGTGCATCGACCGCTCGGGCTGCGCTATTTCGCGGCGATGGCTCGGGTAGGCACTGCCTGGGCGCCCCTGACGATGGGCCGGCTAGCGGAATGAATGCCGTGCCATGGGCCAACCCGGATTCTTAATGAATTGGGTATTTCAAGGGCCCCCGAAAGCATCTAATAGCGTGTGGCAAAACATCATGGATGCACTACCAGAAAAGGCGAGTTTGCAGACGAACCGGAGGTTTTGTTAGAGGCTCTACGAGACAGAAGTCGGCGTGGCATCCGTGTCATTCGGCTGCCGCAGCCTGCGTGGTCTTGATGGTTGAAATGCCTTCGGCGTAGAGAAGTCGGCCGCTGTGACCGTCGTGGAAGCGGACAACCACCTGCGGGTTGTCAAATGCCATCCATTGATAGCCGCGGCCCTCGGGCGTGCCCGCGCGAGCGACGTTGTTCACCTGGACGATGCCGTAAAGAGTATTGCGGATGCGGCTGTAACGCACGTTGTTGGGAAAGGTGGCGATCCATTTCACTTTAACGTTGCGGCCGCCGCTGTCGAACCGGCCGCCCCGCGGTGGGTTTCCGGCGGTGGCCAGTGGGTGGCCGGTCGAATTGAGCGGGCCGCACAGCATCTCCCAAACGTTGTCGGTCACTTGCACAGCCGCCGACGTGTGTACGTCGCCCGTCAGGATCAGCACCGGCCGATCGATCGTGTCGAAGAACGTGGTCAATAGCTCACGCTCGTGCAGATATCCGACGAATGTGTCACCCTTGGGTCGTATATTTCCTCCAACATGGGCGGAGGTATGCGGCAGGAACCACGGCACGGACGAAACGATGAAGATAAAGTTGGCTTTGGATGTACGGACACCGTCCATCAACCACTGCCGCTGCTGCAGACCGAGAATGTATTGTGCTTCGTCCTTCCGCTGAGCGAAGTTGAACGGCGTCCGCTCACCGCGGCAATCGACAAAGAAAAAGTGACAGTTGTCCAGTTTCCAGTCCCAATAGTAGGCGTCGTTGTTGTCTTCATAGGAATCCAGACTGTAGCGGTGATCGTCGTTGAAGTTTGCCCAGCCCGCGTACTCAAACCACGGCTTCATCGATTTCTCACTCAGCCGCGCCCGCACGTCGCCCCCCACTTCGTGATCGTCAAAAGTGAACAGCCACGGCAGGCGGCGCTGAAGGCATTGCATCGAGCGGCCGCGCTCCAGGTAGCGGCGATAGTTCGCCCGATAGCCACTGATCTTCCCGTCGCGCAGCTCCTCGTAAATGTAGTCGCCGTTCATCACAAAAAACTGAATCTCCTCGCCGTGACGCCGATGCAAGTGATGAAAGGACGCGGCACTGCCCCATTGTCCGCCACTGGCCTTCGGTTGCTGTGAAGCGCAGGCACCGAATGCGAACGTGATGTTGAATCGGCCGTGCGGATTGAACTTCTCATCCTTGTGACTCCTCGCGTCTGGCAGCGTCTTGAACGACGGCCACGGCTCGTCAAAGTCCATGCGGATGTCGGGTAGCTGTCCGTCGATCACCACAGCGTAATAGTAGCGCGTGTTCGGTTTCAAATCGGTTAGATCGACGACGCCCACATTATCCCGCTCGGCGCGGGTCGAAGCTTTGACGCCGGGCGATTGGGCCGTCAACGGCGGATGCATCGCATATACAATGCGAAATTTCGTCGGCATCGCCGTGCGTACCCAAACCCGCATCGACTTGGCCCCGGGCCGTCCCAGCATCGGCCCGTGCGTCAGCGAACTGGATTGATACGCGATCACATCGTTGGCAACCGGGTCAGGCCAGCGGGTCTGCTGTGCCAACCCGGATGTAGCCGCCAACAGCAAAAGCGCTGCCCCGAAAATGTATTGTGCCATTGTGTGTGCTCCATGTTCCGCGTTCACGTTGGCCGCGTCACTTGCGCGAGGACGTTTGGGCACGGCCGGATCGTTGCTAGGAATCCGCCAAACATCCAGGAGGCGACGCAGCTTTTTGGCCGCCGGGGCGTTTGCTCGGCTTCCAGCCGTTATCGACGACACAACGCATGAGCGTTCGCTGGGCCAAGCCGCGCCTCTCGATGGGCCGCACGAGCTGCCCCACCGTGTCGTTGAATTGACTGATCGAGGCGTAATATGGAATATGGTGCTCGGGAATGATCAGCACGATATTCGGCGCCGCTTCGGCGGCAGATTGGGCCCATGAACACAGCACCAACAGGAAGAGCAACAGAAGAAATCGGCGGACCATGGTGTCCTGTGGCCGTCGTTTCTGAGGGACACCCTGAATTGCAACGTGAATTTGGCAAGACATCGATCTTTCCACCGACCAACTGACTGAACTGATCTTGAAATCCAAAAACACAAAAGCCCAGTTATTACTCGGATAGAAAAAGAGCTGTTTGAGAGCTACCATGCAGGATTGTCAAAGTAGGAAATGCGCTGAAATCAGGCAGGGTTGCCCGTCCCGGTCCCCGCCCCGCAAGCAACTCCGAAAGACCACGACGGGTATTTAACAGGCCGTTTGGCGCGCGGGTCCGCACCCGGGGGGGCGTGGCATGTCATGACGGCTCGTCAAAATAACGGCAATACTTCACCATCGCTGACCGGAAATGGTCGTCCCAACTGGTCGTGGATTGTGGCTCTGGGAGAAATCCCCAAGGCTCGAAAGATGGTGGCATGTATGTCCGGGGGACCACACGCTTTCGTCTTCGGAAACGCGCCGTTCGCGTCGCTGCTGCCGTAAACTTGTCCACCCCTGATCCCTCCACCCGCCAGAACGACCGAGTAGACACTCGGATAATGATCCCGCCCCGCAGATTTGTTGATTTTTGGAGTGCGGCCAAAGTCGGTAAGCATGACGACCAGCGTCTCGTCCAACGTACTCCGATCGGCCAAGTCGTTGAGCAAAGCGGAAAATCCTTGATCGAAGACCGGTAGCAAGCGATTCCGAAGCCGATTGAAATTGTCGCCATGGGTGTCCCACATGTCGCCCTGGCCGCCGTTCAAATCACCAGCAGCGCAACATACTTGCACGATGGGAACGCCGGCGTCCGTCAGCCGACGAGCCAACAGCATGCTCTGTCCGCCGATATGATTGCCATACGATTCGCGGATCTTAGGATCTTCCTTTTCCAGATCGTAGGCGTCTCTGACCGCTGAAGTGAGCAGGATTCCATACGCCATCTCTCGAAAATGGTCAAAGTTCGCAAAGTCGCGCGTCGTGCTGACTGGTTTTTCCAAGCCGGACAGCAATTGCTTTCGCGAAGCGATTCGGTGCGAATCGACTTCTCCCAGATTCAGCACTGGCGATCCCAGTGATCGCGATACACCGCCATACGGTTCGCCCCGGGGAGTATGAATGACCACCGGGTCGTATCTGGCACCGAGCCATCCGCCGTACTCGCCAGCCTGCAACGTACCGTTATCGACCATCGGATAAGGCAGCCGAACGGAAGGGGGTACACCGCGGGGCGCCGAACGGCTTTTCGAAACCATTGCGGCCAGGGAAGGCCAATCGTTCGGCATTGGAGGAATGTTGCCGGCGCGGGGCGGCTTGTGACCCGTCATGTTCCAGTACATGCCGCGACCATGGGCCGAATCGTCGTGATGTATCGAACGAATGATTGCCAGCTTCTCAGTCTGTTGTGCCAGACGCGGCAAGTGCTCGCCGATGTTGATTCCCGGAGTCGCCGTTGAAATCGCAGAGAACTCGCCACGCACTTCCTCCGGTGCATCGGGCTTCGGGTCCCAAGTTTCGTGATGACTCATCCCTCCCCAGCAGTACAGCAGAATGCATCGACTGGCTCTGCCGCCGGTTGCATCCGTCGAGCGCGCCGCGGCATGTTTCAGCCGCAACACCGCGGGCAGCGACAATCCACATGTGCCAATCGTGGTCGCCAACATTTGGCGCCGCGAGATGTGTTGGAAAAGCGCCGACATTCTCAAATGCTCCCGTCAAAGAATCAGAGCAAGCGAGTCAGACCGCAATGGTCAAGGTCTTTCCAGACTAGCATACACCTTCGCCGGCCTTTCCGAAACACTATCCACCCGGAGATCCCCAGGTCGGCAATCGCGATGTTTCATTTAATTTGGACGTTCCGGTCGACCGGCGGCGCGCCGTCTGTACGAGGATTACTATGTCCAGGACGCCGAACACCACAGTACGGGGAGAGAAGGGCAAGTTTGCCTTTCGAGAATCAAGCCAAACTGTTCCGGCAATCGGGTCTCTGGCAGCGCCAACTATTCGACAACACCCTGTTCATGGACTTCGCGGTCCCATAGCGCCGTTGTGGTTTCCACGGACTCGTTCAGCCGAATGAATTCGTACTCCACACCCGCTGTGACTTTGATGGCCAGGTCCGGTTTGGCGGGTAGCGGTGGGAACGGTTTGTGGGGTTCCAACTGGTACCAGTAGGCCACGGAGGCGAGGTCATCCTGAAGCGGCAGATAGCGGCCTTCACTCTGCCAGCCCAGGCTCTGAATCGTAATGCGAAGATCTTCCTCGAACCGGACCGGATCGGTAATATGCCAACGATATTGGCCAAAGCGGCGTTGCACGCCGTCGTGTTGCACGTGGTAGAAGCCGGTGTACGGGCTGCTGAAGTTGTCGTATTCTTCGCGATCGCCCTCCAAATGTTCATTGTAGCCATAGGAGCCACAGAAATAGTCTTCTTCTCCGGTGCCACAGATGGTGGGGAACTGTTCGTCGCCGTCGATATAAAACTTGATCTCGCCTTCGCCCCACCACCCTTCGCCGTTGGCTCCGTGCGCCAGATACGTTCCCACGTAGTGACCGCGGCCTTGAACACCGTCGACAATCGTGAAGACTTCTTTGTAAGGCAGCGGATTCACCCTGCGAAATTGGGCGTGGAAGTAAGGAGTATCGCGGGTTACCTCCTCAAGTGAATAGTCGATCTGGTAATACACCGTTGCACGGCTCTCTCCCATGTTCTGCAGAGTCACGCGACAGCTCTTGCGGAAGGGCATCTGCCAATACGAATTGAACCCGCTCCTCGGGTTGACGCATATCGCCAAGGAAGTGATCCTGGGTTCATTGCCCATGCCCCACCCGGCAGCGAAGAAGTCGCCGACGGGCACTTCCACCGACGGCTCCGTCTCGCCGTCCCAATAGAAGCGTAGGACCATAAGTCGGTAATCGCCAACCGGCGTCATCCAGATATGGTTGATGATACCCGAGTCCTTAATTTCGCCCAGCGTGAACGTGGCGTTCGGCTCGATGTGAACGTACGGATTCACTTTCCACCCCTGGCCGAGTTCCCGGGCTGCTCGCGCGGCGCTCCCGTCTTCCAGGGTAGCCATTCCACCCCTCCCCTTCTCCCCGGTAGAATTTTCAGGACTGATTGAGCGGGTCTTGGCATCCTTGAGCTGGTAAAGCTTCTCCAAACCGGGACGCTGCGCGTGCGCGATGGGGACAACCGTACCCATGGCGATGAAAAACGTAATCAGGTGGATGCGTTTCATGTTTCCCCGTCTTCCTCTTGTAAAGTGAGTCGAAATCAAAACCGCACGATAGCATCCCAGACAAGTACAGAAAGGAACACCATCGTGGACATTCAAACACTGACGCGATTCTTCATGTGGTGCACGATCATCAACGGTACCCTGTTGCTTTTGTGGACTTCAATGAGCATACTGGCCCCAGACCTGGTCTACCGTACCCAATGCAAATGGTTTCCCATCCCTCGAGAAACATTCACTGTTGTATTTTACTCGTTCCTCGGTTTGTTCAAGATAGTCTTTCTTGTTTTCCATCTCGTTCCCTATGTTGCTCTGTTGATCGTGGGTTGAAGACGAACGAAGTCACACCGGTTGGCAAGGACGTTGTCAATTACATGGCTGATGGTACCAAGGATGCCGTTCGCGACGTCGCGGCGGCCATTAGTGAAGGTATGTCGTCGTCGCAGAGCGACCGCGAAGTGCACGTAGTTCGTTGTTACAAATGTAATGGAAACAACGAATTAGCCGCAAAATTCTGCAGTCACTGCGGAGCGTCGCTCGGCAAGTCGATAGCGTGTTCGAGGTGCGGTGAGCTGAACGACCCGGATACCCGCTTCTGCGATAACTGCGGGCAAGAGGTTGCGTAGCCAGCCGGCGACGATCGCTCCGACGGGCGTCATGCTGTCGCCATGGTGCGACCTACCTATGGAAGCTCACTGGTGACCGGCAGTCGATTCTGGCTGAGGCGATGGATCAGAACGATCGTGTGTCCCGGCAACGGTTGAGAGCCGATCAATTCGTGTGCTTCCGCGCGGAAGGTTTGCCACGCCTCCCCACCGGCCCGGCGACAGGCTAACGCCGTTAACACAGTCAAATCCTCGCCGGAAACGCCATTGGAGGCAAGGTCCGACAGCGCCCCCTGATCGAGATGGTCTCGGTCCTTCAGCAGGGACTCTGCCACCAGATGCGCCGGACTGGGCGATGCCTGTTCAGCGTCGGTTCGCAGCAGCTTCAGCGCACGTGCACGCACGTCGGCATCATCGCGCATCGCCAACGCGGCGTAAAGCAAGGTGGCGAAGGAGTCGTCATCTTCCGCGTTCTTATCAACTCGCTTCATCGCGTTCGTGACGCACCGCCCGGATAGTTTTCGCGCGTTCTCGACAAGATTCGCCAGTTGAGGTTCGTCGGGGAGGGCCCTTGACGACTCGGTCACGACCCACAGCGACCGCATGGCAAGCGATCGTCCGTCGCCAGCGAGGAGCGCGCTGGTGGCCGGATCGTTCCAGGCAATCGAGAGTTCGGTTAGCGCTTCTCCGTCGAGCCGTCCGTCGGCGGCCGCCGCGAGTAGTTGCCATCCAAAGGCCGCGTGGGACCGGGCAATACGAGCTCGATGTCGCGCGGCCGACAGTTTGGCTTCGAGGCCTTTGTGCTCTTTGGCGCGCTTGGCGGTTACCAGTTGCAACTTGCCGGCGTCACCTTCCAGGCGGACCTTGCGATGGGGGTCCGCGAGGTTGAAAAACAACCGCGCCGCAAGTTCGTGACGGACTGGTGGACCCAACACGACCAACTGACCCGCCGCGAACCAGGCCACGTCAAGCTCGGCTTCGACCTTCAGTACGTCGCGGACAACGCGGATGAAATCGTCGGCGGCTCTCTGGGCAGCAGCCGTCGCCTGGTCGGCGTCCTGGTGCCTGGCCATTGCTTCGTCGGACGGAATCGCGATGTGCGACACGTCATAGACCCACGCTGATTGTCCCGGCAGACGTCGGTCGGCTCCGGCAACAATCGCATCGTTTTCCAGACGCCAACGCAACCCCGCGGGCCACAGGATCCAATCGAGTGCCTGCGCGACGGTCGCGCCTCGCAGGTCGAGATATCGGACGCGAACGTCTTCGTGTTTCAAGCGCGCGGCGTCTTCAAGACTGCCAGGCACAAGCTGGATCTTCAGGTCGATGCTGTTGCCGACCTGCTGAAGCGCTTGATCGATCGACCGGTTGCGGACAACGAAGTCGAGAACCTCGCCGAGGCCGGGCTGTTGCTCTACCCAGGCCGCTACCCGCTGGCGATGGATCTTTTCCAGAGCGGCAAGCGCCTCTCCGGCGATCTGGCCGCTGGAGTACCCGAA
>Ga0315534_1002440_pt1 | contig 12460 bp, 11 predicted proteins | sample SalMarSW160240MG_FD_203094 | JGI IMG/M metagenome (GOLD analysis project Ga0315534, IMG submission 203094) | Salt marsh sediment microbial communities from the Plum Island Ecosystem LTER, Massachusetts, United States - Salt Marsh Sediment SW1602-40 ... | reverse complement strand
GGCTAACTGAACGATTCCGGGAGGCAGCTCATCGCCGATCATAATTTTATATTTTTCGGTACGAAGATCATTTTCCAATTCCCGTAGCAGACCCTTATATTCCGAAAATGTACGGCGTACCTGTTCATTCAGGTCCGCATCTTCAAACCATGGCTCGATATAATCAATAAAATCAATATCAGTTTTTTCGAAATCTTTTGTTTTCAATTTCGATTTCGCTTTCACCAGATATTTACCAGCTTTGGTCTTGATCCCAAGTGTCGGCTTGTCACCGTAATTCTGTTCCAGAAAACTGAAAAGTCTTTGCTGGATTTGTTTTATCCTGTCTTCGCTCAGCTTCTCAAGTTCATCAATTTTCTTCTTATCTTCCTTCTTGGTTTTGGGATCCTTCTTCTTCCGGGAGAAAAGTTTAGTATCAATCACAATACCTTCCATACCGGAAGGAAGTTTGAGACTGGCGTCTTTTACATCACCTGCTTTGCTCCCAAAGATCGCTTTGAGTAATTTTTCTTCCGGCGTAGGTTCAGTCTCACCTTTCGGGGTTACTTTTCCGACCAGGATATCTCCCGAAGAAACTTCGGCTCCAACCCGCACAATGCCATTTTCATCCAGATTTTTGGTAGCTTCTTCACTTACATTGGGAATTTCCCGGGTTAATTCTTCTTCTCCCCGTTTGGTATCGCGCACCTGGGTTTCAAACTCTTCAATATGGATTGAGGTAAAAACATCGTCCCGGGCAATACGCTCGGAAATGACAATGGCATCCTCAAAGTTATACCCATTCCAGGGCATAAATGCGACCAGAATGTTCCGCCCCAACGCCAGTTCGCCCATTTCGGTGGCGTGACCATCTGCCAAAGGATCACCTTTTTTAACCCGCTGTCCCTTACTCACAATCGGACGCTGATTGACGCATGTATTCTGATTGGTACGCACAAATTTTAATAGCTCATATTTTACTTGTTGTGACTCGCCTGTCATTACCCGACGTGCATCATTGATCGAACCGGGATCCACGTTGATAATAATTTTATCAGCATCCACCTTCTCTATCACACCGTCTACGGTAGACACCAGTACCGCGCCGGAATCCATAGCGACTTTTTTCTCGGTACCGGTTCCAACGATAGGCGTTTCCGGTTTTATGACCGGTACTGCCTGGCGCTGCATATTGGAACCCATCAACGCACGGTTGGCATCATCATGTTCCAGGAATGGTATTAACGAAGCTGCCGGCGAAACAATCTGGTTCGAAGCCACATCGATGTATTGAACATCCTTGGGACCGGCGAGAATAAAATCTCCCCGCTTCCGAACCTTAATTAAATCATTTTCGAAATTTCCGCTCTTTTCATCCACCGGTGCGTTAAACTGAGCAATTACCGTTCTTTCTTCATCATCCGCCGACAAATATTCAATTTTATTGGTAACCTTGCCGTTTTCCACTTTGCGATAGGGTGTTTCGATAAATCCGAATTCATTTACCTGACCCAAAACACAGAGTGATGAAATTAGACCAATATTAGGACCTTCCGGTGTCTCAATGGGACAGAGCCTACCGTAATGGGTATAGTGAATATCCCGGACTTCAAAACCGGCCCTTTCCCTGGTTAATCCGCCGGGACCAAGTGCACTCATTCTTCTTTTATGCGTTAGTTCCGCTAGTGGATTGGTCTGATCCATAAACTGGGAAAGTTGCGAAGTTCCAAAGAAGGTATTGATAACCGAAGTAATGGCACGGGCATTGATCAATTCCTGCGGAGTAATGGTTTCAGAATCACCCAGGTTCATTCGTTCTTTAATAGTTCGTGCCATCCGGGTTAAACCCAGATTCATCTGGGAAGAGAGCTGCTCCCCAACCGTTCGGATTCTGCGGTTTCCCAGATGATCGATATCATCGGTGGAGCGTTTCCCGTCTCGTAAATCAATCAGATACTTAATAATTTCAACAAAATCCTCCCTGGTCAGGACCGTATTTTCAACATCAACTTTCAGTCCCAGCTTTTTGTTCAGGCGATAACGGCCTACCTTACCCAGTTCATACCGCTTGGCATTGAAGAACATTTTATCCAGAAGTCCTCGGGCCGTTTCAAGATCGGGTGGTTCACCGGAGCGTAACAGGGTGTAGATTCTGCGTAATGCGGTCTCTTCATCTTTCGCATCATCCTTTTCCAGAGTATTGAGGATGATGTTCGGCATGGTGGGATCGTTTGGACTCTGCAACCGTAATTTTTTAATTCCGCTCGCTTTTAACGCCTCTACACTCTCTTCATCCAATGCCGCTCCGGACTCCAGAAGTACTTCTCCGGTGGACTCATTTACAATGTCTTCAACTGTTCTTCTACCGACCAGATTTATGGTATCCGTTTTCTTTAAGTCCACTTCATCGATGAGTTCGAATAGTTCCAGCATGCTTTTGTCATTGGCATAACCAAGCGCCCGCAGGAAAGTACTGACGAAAAACTTTTTCTTTCGGTCGATATAGACATGCAGACAATCACTGACATCGGTCATGAATTCCACCCAGCTTCCCCGAAAGGGAATAACCCGGGCAGAGAATATTTTAGTACCATTCGGATGAATGCTTTCATCAAAAAATACACCTGGTGCCCGGTGCAATTGATTTACAATTACCCGCTCCGCACCATTGATGATGAAAGAGCCATTATCGGTCATATAAGGAAGATTCCCCAAATAGACATCCTGCTCGATGGTTTCGGTATAGTTCTCCGTCTCGCCAGTCAGGTCTTTGATAGAAAGACGCATCTTGGCCTTCAGGGGAACGGCATAGGTCAATCCCCTTTCCCGACATTCCCGGACAGTGTATTTGGGTTTATCTAAATAATACTCAACAAAATCCAGTATAAAATTTTCCCGACTGTCAACAATCGGGAAAGTCGCAAGAAATACTGCCTGTAAACCTTTTTCTTCTCGCTTATCAGGCATAACAAATTCCTGCAAAAATTCCTGAAAGGATTTTCTTTGAATATCCAACAAATCCGGATATTCAACCAACGACGGAATTTTTGAGAAAAATTCTCGATCGATTAAATTTGTTTCTTTCAAAGAAACCACCTCTTGTTTACATCATAAGTTGAAAGCTAATTAATTAATCTCAACGGTTGCACCAACTTCTTCAAGCTGCTTCTTGAGATCTTCCGCCTCAGCTTTCGCTACTCCTTCTTTAACTGCTTTAGGTGCAGATTCAACCAGATCTTTTGCTTCCTTTAGTCCCAGATTTGTGATGGCACGTACCACTTTAATAACCTGAATTTTTTGTGCACCAATATCTTTTAGCACAACATCAAATTCAGTTTTTTCTTCAGCGGCAGCTTCCGCACCAGCACCGGGTGCAACACCACCAACCGGCATTGCCACCGGAGCAGCAGCCGTTACCCCAAATTTTTCTTCGATTTCTTTCACCAACTCAGAAACTTCCAGCATGGTTGCTTTTTCTAAGTAAGTAAGTACATCTGCGCGAGTTACTTCAGCCATTTTATCAATACCTCCAATTAATAATGCTGTTAAGGATTAATTATTTTTTTTTCGTTTCTAAAGCCTTTAAGGCATTCAACAGATTTGCCATGGCACCGTTAAGCGTCATCGCAAGTTTGGTCATAGGCGAATTCAACATCATGGCAATCTTGCCAATTAATTCTGTTCGGGATGGTAATTTAGCAAGATTATCTACTTTGTCCGTGCCTACGATATTGCCTTCAAACAAAGCCGCTTTAAGTTTTAATTTTTCTTTATATTCTTTATTTTTCTCAAGAACTTTTGCCGGCAGCGTGGGATCGTCGTAGCTAATTGCATAACCGTTGACCCCGGTTAAATACTCATCCATTCCCTTGATGCCTGCGTTTTGGAATGAAATCTTTGCCAGCGTATTCTTGAGTACCCGATATTCTACCTGAGCCTCACGGAAATTTCTGCGTAATTCCGTAGTCATATTTACATCCATTCCAGTAAAATCTACCAGGTATATACTGGTTGCCCGACCGAATTTATCAGTCATTTCCTGGACAATCTGTTCTTTCTGTGGCGTTGGCATAACTCTATACCTCAATCTTTATAATTTAATCTTGATATTCTTGTGCATTGGCTACCAGCCTTATACCCGGTCCCATCGTATTCGATACATATACACTACGCAAATAGGTTCCCTTTGCCGAAGCCGGTTTCATTCTCACAATCGTCTGAAGCAGTGATTTTATATTTGCTTTCAGCTTATCAGCTTCGAAAGAGGCTTTTCCAACACTGCTATGCACAATTCCGGTTTTATCAACCCGGAAATCAATTTTACCAGCTTTGATTTCCTTTACCGTCTGCAGGATATCCTGAGTAACCGTTCCACTCTTAGGATTGGGCATTAACCCACGCGGACCAAGTAGCCGGCCTAATTTGCCTAAATCTTTCATGGCATCCGGAGTAGCAACTATTACATCGAAATCGATCCAGTTTTCTTTTTGTATCTTCTCAATGTAATCTTCGTATCCAACATAATCCGCCTCCGCAGATTCCGCCTCCTTTGCCTTATCCCCCTTGGCAATAACCAAAACACGGACGGATTTACCGAGTCCATGGGGTAAAGCAACTGTTCCGCGAATCGCCTGTTCCGCTCGACGCGGATCCACACCGAGACGCACCGCGACTTCAACTGATTCATCAAACTTCGCCAATGCTGTTTTTTTCAGAAGCGCAACCGCTTCATCCAGAGAATATTCTCGTTTCTCTATCAGCTCGGCTAATTTTTGATATCTTTTACTTCTCTTTTTCATTGAAATCCTCATCACAATTATTCAACTTCAATACCCATACTTCTGGCCGTGCCTTCAATTATTCGCATTGCCGCTTCGACATTAGCTGCATTTAAGTCTGTCATTTTCGTTTTTGCAATCTCTTCTACCTGTTTCCTGGTAACTTTTCCCACCTTATTCAAATTGGGCTCACCGGATCCTTTTTCCAGACCCGCCGCCTTTAGCAGTAATGTGGAAGCCGGGGGTGTTTTAGTAATGAAACTAAACGATCGGTCTGCATAGACTGTTATGACTACCGGAATTATATAACCCATTTTTTCCTGGGTTTTTGCATTGAATGCTTTGCAAAATTCCATAATATTTACGCCATGCTGACCTAAGGCCGGGCCAACAGGAGGTGAAGGATTTGCCTGTCCTGCCGGTATTTGAAGCTTAATGTAAGCAGCTATTTTTTTTGCCATAATTTATCTTACCTCTATTTCTCTAATTCGATTTGCAGAAAATCTAATTCAACCGGTGTCGGTCTGCCAAAAATACTGACCGAAACTTTCACCTTCTTTTTTTCCTCATTCACTTCTTCAATAATTCCGGTAAAATCCGCAAACGGGCCGTCATTCACCTTTATTGCATCGCCCACTTTAAAGGGGACTTCCACCCGCTCAACTTCCGTATCTTTCTTCTCAATTTTTCTTAATACCGCTTCAACCTCTTCCGGTCGAACTTCGGTCGGGTGATTTTTAGGACCAACAAAACTGATCACACCCGGCGTCTCCTGAACAAGGTGAGAGGTCTTAACATCCAGAACCATTTCGACCAGGATATATCCCGGGAAAAAAACTTTATTTTTGAGACGTTTCTTTCCATCCCGCATTTCTAAAACAGGTTCGGAGGGAACAATAATTCTGCCAAAACGCTCTTCAAGTTCTTTGAATTTTATTTCATTTTCCAGATGAGCTTTAACCTTGGTTTCCTGTCCCGAATAAACCCTTAATGTATACCACTTTTTTTCCACTGGATGGTTGATCCTATTTTAGATTAATACAAAACGTTAATTAATTTCGAAATAATCGTGTCCGAGAAGAAGATGAATAAAGTGAACAGGGCCGAGACAACAATAACCACAACGGTAGAGTTGATCAACTGGTCTCTTTCGGGCCATACCACTTTTTTCATTTCAACCTGAACATCTTCAATAAATTGTCTTGCTTTCTGTATCATTTCGCCTTCTTAGCTTTTTCTTCGGTTTAGTACTCATCAATCGGATGAAAAGCAGGCCTGGAGGGATTCGAACCCCCAGCCACCGGTTTTGGAGACCGGTGCTCTAGCCAATTGAGCTACAGGCCTGTTCCAATCGACGATTTACCTCGTCTCTTTATGAATTGTGTGCTTATCACAATAACGACAATACTTTTTGAATTCCACCCGTTGCGGATGCAATCGCTTATTTTTTGTCGTGGTATAATTTCGTTGTTTACATTGTGTACATTCTAGCGTGATTATATCGCGCACTTTACGACTCCATTTTTTAACAATTCATGTTATTCAAGAATTTCGGTTACCACACCGGCACCAACTGTACGTCCACCTTCACGAATAGCAAAACGAAGCTCTTTTTCCATGGCAATTTCTTTAAGCAGTTCAACAGTCATAACGATATTATCGCCGGGCATTACCATCTCAACGCCTTCGGGCATATAAATGCTGCCGGTAACATCCGTTGTCCGGAAATAGAACTGGGGACGATAATTATTAAAGAAAGGGGTATGTCTTCCACCTTCTTCCTTCTTCAGGACATATACTTGAGCTTTGAATTTTGTATGCGGAGTAATTGATCCCGGTTTGGCAATAACCATACCGCGCTCTAACTCATCTTTCTCAACTCCACGCATCAACAGACCGACATTATCTCCTGCCATACCTTCATCCAGCAATTTGCGGAACATTTCCACACCGGTAATAACGGTTTTACGATGAGCACCAAGACCAACGATCTCCATTTCTTCGCCCACTTTTACCTTGCCACGTTCAACACGGCCGGTACCAACGGTTCCACGACCAGTGATTGAGAAAACGTCTTCCACCGGCATGAGAAACGGTTTGTCCACATCACGTTGCGGCGTCGGAATATAACTATCAATAGCATCCAATAACTCCTGGATGCATTTGGTTTTCGATTCATCATCCGGATGGCTCATTGCCTCCAATGCACTTCCCCGGATAATTGGAATATCATCACCAGGATATTCGTAACTCGATAACAGTTCGCGGACTTCCAACTCAACCAGGTCTAACAATTCCGGGTCATCTACCTGATCTATTTTATTTAAGAATACTACAATACTGGGCACATTTACCTGACGTGCCAGAAGAATGTGCTCACGGGTCTGCGGCATGGGACCATCGGCGGCACTTACTACCAGAATGGCACCATCCATCTGAGCAGCACCGGTAATCATGTTTTTAATATAGTCCGCATGACCCGGGCAATCTACGTGTGCGTAGTGTCTTTTTTCTGTTTGGTATTCCACATGTGCAGTAGCGATTGTAATACCGCGTTCTTTTTCTTCCGGGGCATTATCGATACTATCGAACGATCGGATATCAGAGAATCCCCTTTTTGCCAAATACATTGTCATTGCTGCGGTTAATGTCGTTTTTCCATGATCGACATGACCGATTGTTCCCACATTGACATGAGGCTTCGTGCGTTCATATTTTTGCTTTGCCATTTAGCAATCCTCCAAATGATTTAATTTTAATTAAACTGCCATTTTATTTTCTGTTCTACTTCAGCTAACTACAATACAAAAGAGCCCACGACCGGGGTTGAACCGGTGACCTCATCCTTACCAAGGATGTGCTCTACCAACTGAGCTACGTGGGCTTAAACAGGCAACCAAGGTTGGGAAAACCAACTCTGAATTGCAGAGCGGGAGACGGGGTTCGAACCCGCGACCAACAGCTTGGAAGGCTGTGACTCTACCAATTGAGTTACTCCCGCCTTTATGTCTTTTCCCTTTTGCCAACCCCTCGCTCACCACTCAGTTCGAGCTATCTCTTGTGGGGAGGGAAGGATTCGAACCTCCGAAGGCTTTTGCCGTCAGATTTACAGTCTGATGCGTTTGGCCGCTTCGCTACCTCCCCAGTTGAGGAGAGCCGATGAGAGGACTTGAACCTCCAACCGACTGATTACAAATCAGTTGCTCTACCAGTTGAGCTACATCGGCCTATTTCGCTCAGGCATAATTCATGCCTGAAAAAGAGCCAATAAATATAATAAAAAAAAATATTGAGGCAATAAAAAAATTATTTTGTTTAGCACTCAGATTTAATTATTTCAAACGCACTCTGGGATCGACAAAAGCATAAAAAATATCTGCCAGAAGATTAATTAACAAATAGATAATGGCAATTATCAGAATTATACCCTGCACTAAGGGATAGTCTCTACGGAGAATAGCCAAGATCAGCAAACGTCCCACTCCAGGATAGGAGAAGACCACTTCGGTGATGATTGCTCCCCCCAATAAAGCGCCGAGCTGTAAACCGACAATGGTAATTACCGGAATCAGCACATTCTTCAACGCATGTTTTATCACCATCTGATATTCGGTCAACCCTTTTGCTCTGGCGGTACGAATATAATCCTGATTGAGTACCTCAATCATTGAAGAACGGTTCATCCGGGTAGTGATTGCCGCCAGACCGAATCCTAAAGTAAATGATGGCAGAATTAGATGTTTCCAACCGCCCAATCCGGCAACTGGCAATATTTTCAAGTAAACCGAAAAAACGAGTATTAATAGCGGACCTAACCAGAACACAGGCATGCTAATCCCCAAGATGGAAAAAGAGAGGGCCATATAGTCCGGCCATTTTCTTTGAAACAAAGCAGATATAATTCCCAGAGGAAAAGCGATAATCAGGGAGATGACCAGTGCACAAAAAGCAAGTATGGCAGTTGCCGGAAGTCTCTCAAAAACCAATTTATGAACCGCTTCCCGATGATAAATGGATGTCCCGAGATCGCCTTGAAGAAGGTGACTCCAAAATTCTACATATTGCTGATACAGCGGTTTATTTAATCCTAACTGTGTCCGTAAACTTTCAATATCAGCCGGTTGCGCATTTTCCCCCAGCATCAGGACAACCGGATCTCCCGGAACCAGATGAATTATCAGAAAAACAGCAGTAACTACCCCAAAGATTACCGGGATAAAAGTAAGAAGGCGTCTTTTAATATATTGGTTCATAGTCTAAGAGAATAAAACCAAATTTAACTCAAGTTGGAAAGGTCAATCAACCTTTTATTCAATACAACTAATTTCATTTAATTTTGTTGGGTAATTTGATCGTATATTTAATCATTATATTCTTGATTATAAACACCCTGGAGGATTATATTTTTTCAGATATTCATCAGAAAGGAAATTTGTATGAGTGGTATTCTGTTAATGTCCGCATGTATCCTCATTTTTCTGATTGCCTATAAATTTTATGGAAATTACGTCTCCCGGATGTTAAGCGTCGATAATGATAATCCAACCCCGGCTCACACTCAAACAGATGGCGTGGATTATGTACCAGCGAAAACTCCAGTTTTATTAGGTCATCATTTCGCCTCAATTGCCGGAGCTGGGCCAATAGTTGGTCCGATTATCGCGGCCGGATTTGGATGGGTACCGGTTTATTTCTGGATTCTTCTCGGTGCCATATTTATTGGTGGTGTTCACGATTTCTCTTCCATAATGGCTTCCATCCGGCACCGGGGCAAATCCATTGGCCAGGTTATCCAGGATCATATAGGGTCAAATGGCAAAAAGTTTTTCCTTATTTTCAGCTGGTCAACCCTTATTCTGGTTGTTGCCGTATTTATCAATATTGTAGCGGATACTTTCACTAAAACACCGAGCTCCGCAACATCTTCAATGATTTTTATGGCACTGGCATTATTATTTGGCGTGGCCATCTATCGTTTTAAATGGCCACTCTGGCTAGCCACAATTGTTGGAGTAAGTTTACTTTTTGCCGGAATTGTAATTGGGGACATTTATCCCATTCAGTTGAGCAAAGCCATCTGGCAATGGGTGTTAATATTCTATATTTTCATTGCCTCAGTCACACCAGTTTGGATCTTATTACAACCAAGAGACTACTTAAACTCATTTCTATTATACGCGCTGATAATAGGTGGACTGGTAGGTTTATTTTTTGCGTCACCGGCACTTCATATTCCGGCATACACCCATTTTTCTCTAGAGAACATCGGCTTATTATTTCCTATTCTTTTTGTGACAGTTGCTTGCGGAGCTATAAGTGGCTTTCATTCCTTGGTGGGAAGCGGCACTACAGCCAAACAGCTTGACAAGGAAGGTGATGCTAAAAAAATTGGTTATGGCGGAATGTTAATTGAGGGAGTATTGGCAGTTTTGGCCTTACTGGCTGTAGCTTCTCTAACTGAATCCGAATTTCTCAATTTTTACTCACATAGTTACTTTGTACCGGCATTTGCCGAAGGTGTAGGAAGATTTATCAACAGTATTCCGCTGTTAAATATCCCCCTTCCCCTGGCCAGGACTTTTACCGCTCTGGCAGTTTCCGCCTTTGCTCTTACTTCACTGGATACTTCTACCCGGCTTGCGAGGTTCGCTTTCCAGGAATTTTTCGAAAAAAGTGAAGACTCTAAAGCAAAAAGCAATCTGGTTGAAAATCGATACATTGCTACGTTGGTTACTGTATTGGTTGGTGCCGCTTTAACCTTTAGCGGGAAAAGCGATGCTATCTGGCCGATATTCGGAAGTGCCAATCAGCTTTTGGCAGCCCTGGCGTTGTTGGCAATCTCAGTCTGGCTGGTGCAAGTGGGAAAACCGTTTTATTTTACCCTGATTCCTATGATCTTTATGTTCGCCGTTACGTTATCGGCACTAATCTCTTTATTTTACCTGAATTTTATCGTGAAAGAAAACTATTTACTTTCAATTCTTGCGGTATTTTTATTTGCTCTTTCGGTGATTCTGGCAATTCAGTCCAGTAAAAAATTTAAAACCAATCATACCCAGAGTCCTGTTACTATTAAATAGATAAAACTTTTCAAATCTATTGGGGAAAATATGAGTAAATTCAATTTATCCAAGGCAAAATTTGCCACCTTATGTGTGCATGGCTCTGGGGGTGTCGATCAACAAACCGGTGCGTTATCGGTTCCGATTTATCAAAGCTCCACTTTTGCTTTTAAAAGTGCGAAACAGGGAGCGGCCCTTTTTGCCGGCGAAGAAGACGGATATGTCTATACCCGGTTAGGGAATCCCACCCAGGCTGCTTTAGAACGTGAAATGGCATTTTTGGAAGGTGGAGAGGCAGCGTTGTGCTTTGCCTCGGGAATGTCTGCCATTGCCGGGGTCATTTTACTTCACTGCCGAAACGGAGATAATCTTGTCTCCAGTGATACGGTCTATGGTGGCACCCATAATCTGTATAAAGAAACATTACCGTTGTGGGATATCCAGGTTCGTGAGGTAAACGCAACCAAGTTAGAAAATATCGAAAAAGCAATTGACGACCGTACCAAATTGATTTTCATCGAAACACCGGCTAACCCAACCCTGTCCATTATTGATATTGCCGGATGTGCAAGTATTGCCAAAAAACATAACATTCCTCTGGTCGTGGACAATACCTTTGCCACTCCTTATTTACAAAGACCTTTCGAATTGGGTGCCGACATTATTATTCATAGTGCCACCAAATATATTGGTGGACATGGAGATACCATTGCCGGGATCGTGGTTGGGAAGAAAGAGCTAATTGATAATTTAAGAGCTCAAATTTTACGGGATCTGGGGGGTGTTATCAGCCCGCTGAATGCCTGGTTACTTTTAAGAGGTTTAAAAACACTGCCGGTGAGAATGGATCGGCATTGTACGAATGCGCTTGAAGTGGCAAAGTATTTATCTATGCATCCCAAAATTAATTGGGTCAAATATCCCGGGCTTAGTACACATCCTCAACATGAACTCGCAAAAAAACAAATGAAAAACTTTGGTGGGATGATCACATTTGAAGTGAAGGGCGGAAGAAAAGCTGGCGAGAAATTGATGAATAGTGTTGGACTGATTACCCTGGCGGTCAGTCTGGGAGACTGTGATTCACTTATCGAACATCCGGCATCAATGACCCATTCAACCTATAGTGCGGAAGAGCTTGAGGAAACCGGGATTACCGAGGGCCTCATAAGATTGTCTGTCGGCCTGGAGGATTGCTCTGATCTGATCACTGATCTGAAGCTTGCTTTAAAAAAGATATGAGATGAAGATCAACGAAAAAAGCCAACTGTATTCGGTTGGCTTTTTTAATATATCAAAGAGAATGATCTCTACAAATTTCACAGTAGTATAACGAATGAACTACCCTCTACTTAATCTTCCCTGAATTCAATTGAGCCTTTAGTATTCAACAACCAGACAAGTGGTAGTATCGATTACCCCTTCCAGACTGTGGATCTCGGCCAGAACCACTTTACCTAATTCCTTCATGTCAGCCGCCTCAATAAATACAATAGCATCGTAGGGACCGGTGACCGGATGAACCTGTTTCACTCCGGAGATTTCCTGGATTTCCTGAACGACATCTTTTACCTTGTTTGGTGAAATTCTGACTAATGCATATGCGCTAATACCCATTGCTAACTCCTTATTAGATTTACT
>Ga0315534_1002439_pt1 | contig 12460 bp, 12 predicted proteins | sample SalMarSW160240MG_FD_203094 | JGI IMG/M metagenome (GOLD analysis project Ga0315534, IMG submission 203094) | Salt marsh sediment microbial communities from the Plum Island Ecosystem LTER, Massachusetts, United States - Salt Marsh Sediment SW1602-40 ... | reverse complement strand
CCGGGTATAAAGCAAGAAGGTCATGACTATCGGATAAAAACGGTGGGCGGACTTTCTGGCTATTTTAACAATATCATCCAATATGCTATAATTTCGGCTAGAATTTGAAAACCCCGCAGGAGGTATTCAAAATATGGCTGCAATGAAGTACGCCGACAGAATTATTACCACCGCCCGGCCTTTTACCCCGGAAGTCCAGGCACATATAGAGGCCGACCGAAAGACGGGGAGGTCCTCCGTAGAATCAACCCACCTGCTGACGGTGGATAATGAGATACTAAAGGATTTCTTCTACGTCGACTGCAACTGGCTTTGGAGCGGTTCTTCCACGGCACCCGCTGGACAGACTCACGTTCATGAGTTTGATGAAGTGTACGGTTTTGTCGGCTCCAATCGGGACGACCCCCACGACCTGGGCGGCGAGATAACCTTCTGGGTTGACGGTTACCCGGAAAAGTTGACGAAAAGTTGTCTGGTATACATCCCGGCCGGCGTACCTCATTGCCCGCTGTTCTACGACCGTATCGACAAGCCGATATTCTTCGTAGCAATTTCCCCGACCAAGCAATTCACACGTACCGAACTGGATTTCGACATCAATGTCCCGGCCCCACCCAGACCGGCCGAGCCGAGATATACTATTATTACCGAGACCAAGGAACGCTTTCACGTGGCCGCGTCAGGTGCCGACAGCCCACCGCCGCCTCCCCGCGATCCGAGATTAAAATCAACCCGACTATTACACCTTGAAGATGATATAGCTAAAGGTGCCTTCTACGTGGATTTCGTCTGGATATGGGAAGGCACCGGCGCGGCACCGGCACCGGAGCATACCCACGAATGGGAAGAGCTTATCGCCATGGTAGGCTGTGACCCGAAGCATCCGCGCGATATGGGCGGTCCAATGAGCATTGTCCTCGGTGACGAAACTCATGTGCTGGAAAAGAGTTGCCTGGTCTGCATACCCAAGGGACTGAAACATTGCCCCTGGAAGTTCCTGGATATAAAGAAACCGACGCTGGTCTTCACCGCGGGTCCTTCGGCCATGTATTCGGGGTCGCACAAGAAAGATTAAGGAAAATCCTGAAGAAAACAGAAAGGGGCTGCTCGTCCGGGCAGCCCCTTTTTATTATCACTTAATCGACTCCAGTCCAGCTTCCCGACGAGCATCGTTGATGTGCCGGAGTACCGATTCCTCCAGCGGCAGGCAAGTAAATCCGAAGTCATCTTTAGCCCGTTGGCCGCTGACCAGCCAGGGTAGTCCGAATTTCCCCTCGGGGTCCATCATCGGCTGAGCCCCGAAATGAATATCCGCATCCGGGATATATCTCTTCACGACTTCGGCCATGTCCCGGGGGCTATGGGGTGGCCCGCCGACGTTATAGACCGGGTGCGGCGAAGACGGAGCTTTAATAAGCCGTCGGGTGAACTCTGCCAGGTCGTCGGCGGAGACTAGTGACGCCAGCCCTTTACCATCACCTTCCATAGCGAAAGGTTTACCCACGGCGCAGAGGGAAGGCATGTCCGACCAGTATTGCGCCGGCGACCTTCCGCCGTGACCGTATCCTATCGTAGGGCGTACGCCGGTAATACTCATCCCGGACTGCTGGGAGTAGTCTCCGGCCATGATTTCAGCATATTTTTTACACACCGCGTAAGAGTGCGTGGGGTTCGTCGCGTCGTCCTCAGTCACCTCTCTTTTACCGTACATGGCTTGGGGTCCGTACACCGTTTCCGAGCTGGCGTAGATAACGCGTTTAGCTCCCATGATTTTCGCCGCTTCGAAGGAGTTGTTCATACCCAGTACGTTGACCCTCGTTATCAGCCGCGGGTCTATCTGCACACCAGGGTCCACCATGATAAAAGCCCAGTTGATAACACCGTTAATGGAATGGCAACTCATCACATTCAGGATATCCTCAATCTGGGCTACATCACCACGGGCATAGTGGAATTTATCAGCATACTTATCAATTGACCTGGTAAACCAATCCGGCGACGGCGCCAGGTCCATGGTTACCACCGTATCAATATCCGGGTCTTGAAGCAGCGCGGCGGCTGTTTTCCGTCCGAAAAGTCCGCTGCCCCCCAATACCAGTATATTCATGTCATACCTCCTGAGATAAACAGGAAAAACGTCAAAACGATTATAACATTTTTTGACAACCCGACGCACAGGGATTAAACTAGAGCGTAATACAGAATATCAGCTTGAACGGGCTCAAAATCCCACGATTTTTACGGAGGTTTCTATGCAGTTTCAGGGCAAGATTGCCGACCTGGCGGTGTTTTTAGCATCGGACAAATCCAGCGGGATTATGGGCCAGACCATCAACATTGATGCCGGCTCTAACTTTAATTAATCATAAGGGAGATTACCGTGGATTATTTAAAGTCGTTTAGTATAAGAATATATCCCATTGCCGTTGTTATTGTTATCCTGGCAGGTATCGGGATAATTATCACGGCCGGTTTCGCGTCAAACTTACCCTTACAGATAGCGCTGGGACTGGGTGGCGTGGGATTAATTTTCCTGGGGCTTATCATCATCAAACTGGTTCATGACGAAAGGCAGTCGCAAGATAAACTCGATGCGATGCTAAGAAAAATCGATGAGCTACAACAGGAAATACAGCAAGAAGAAAAGCAGGTCAAGTCCGGTATCGCTATCGCCGATGTCATCAGTTCCAGCCTGAAGTTCTACACCGATTTCAAGGAAAAAGAAAAAACCGACGAATAGTCCAAGATTATTCCCGCTTTCCGCACGGGAACGAAGAAAGGACTGGTTTAGTTATGGCAGGTATTATATCGTTCGGGGCTTACGTGCCCCTGCGCCGACTCGGTCCCGGCACGCAGGGATGGAATGCCTCCTCGGAAAAAGCCGTGGCTAACTGGGACGAAGACAGCCTGACCATGGCCGTCGCGGCAGCCACGGACTGCCTGGCGGATACGGTTAGAAAGACAATCGACGGACTATATTTCGCCACCACCACGCCTCCCTATGCAGAAAAGTTGACCGCCACCACGGCCGCTTGGGCGCTGGGCCTGCGGCGGGATATTGCTACCGCCGATATTACCGATTCTCTCAGAGCGGGAACTGGCGCCCTGCGGATGGCCGCCGATGCCGTCAAAGCCGGTTCGGTGAAAAATATGCTGGTAACGGCCGCCGACCTCCGTACGGGAACCGGTAGCCTGGTCAACAATATAGGCGACGGTGCGGCGGCGCTGCTGGTTGGAGAAGGGGATGAAATCGCCACGTTAGAATCCGGCTATTCGTTCAATAACGAGCTTCTGGACGTCTGGCGGGCCACCGGCGTTAAAAACGTACGCTCCTGGGAAGACCGCTTCGTCTTCGAGGAGGGTTATTTAAAAATACTGCCGCTGGCGATAAATAGTTTCCTAGAAAAATCCGGCCTGGCTATCGAGGCTATAAACAAGGCGGTGTTCTACGGACCCGATTTAAGAAGGCACCGGCAGATGGCGGGGCTACTGAAACTAAAACCGGAGCAAGTGCAGGACTCCCTCCTGGATAAGCTGGGCAATACGGGCGCGGCCTTTAGCCTGATGCTGCTGGTGGCCGCCCTGGAGGATGCTAACCCCGGTGATACGATACTGCTGGCCGGTTATGGTGACGGCGCTGATGTTATCCTGCTGAAGGTAACCGATAAAATCAAAGAGTTTAAACCTGGTTGGGGAATCAGGCGCAGCCTGGACGCCAGGATGATATTACCAAATATCGGTGATTACCACGCTTACCGGGAATTCGCTACCGCTGACCTGGAGAGATTCGGCGGGGCCTCGGCCTCGGTGATTGCCCGGGAACGCGATGCCATCTATGCTTTGCAAGGCGTTAAATGCCTGGCCTGCGGGACGGTCCAGTACCCGCCGCAACGAATCTGCACTCACTGCCATACCAAAGATAACTTCGAGCCTTACAGCCTGGCCGATAAGAAGGGTAAGGTTTTCACCTACACCCTGAAGTACGGCGGCGATATCCCCGCGTTCGCCCGACCGAGTGTGGATACCATGGTCGATTTCGAAGGCGGCGGACGGGCCCTCTTCGGCATGACCGACATGATAACCGATGACGTGAAGGTGGGTATGGACGTAGAGATGAGCTTCCGAACGCTCGGCGTGGGCGGCGGTATCCATAACTACTTCTGGAGATGCATGCCTCCCCGGGATACCTGGCTGGGCAAGGAGACGGATTAGATGGAAAGCATCAAAGATAAAATCGCCGTTATCGGCATGGGCTGTACCAAGTTCGGGGAGAACTGGGATAAAAGCCCGGAAGACATGATGGTGGACGCCGCCACCGAAGCCTATGAAGATGCCGGTATCGAGATGAAGAACATCCAGGCGGCCTGGTTCGGGACGACCCGCCTGGGAACAGCGGAGCCCTGTGTCACCGCTTTGAAACTAGACTACATACCCGTGACCCGGGTGGAAAACCTCTGCGCCACCGCCACGGAAGCGTTACGAAACGCCTGCTTCGGGATAGCCTCCGGCGTATATGATATCGCCCTGGCCATCGGCGTGGAAAAACTGAAAGACCAGGGTATGGGCGGCCTGGGCACCGTCACCGGGGCCGGCGGCAACGGCACCATGGAATGGGGCATGTCGGCGGCTATGTTCTTCGCCCGGATGGCCACCCGTTACATGAACCATTACGGCATACCCTACGATGAATTCAAGCAAATCCTGGCCAAGATATCGGTGAAAAACCACCACAACGGCTCGCTGAATCCCCGGGCACATTTCCAGCGGGAAATCACCGAGGAGCAGGCGATTAACGCCCCGATGGTCTCCTGGCCGCTGGGGCTTTACGACGCCTGCGGCGTCAGTGACGGCTCCGCGGCGGCGATTCTCTGCCGGGCGGACATGGCCAAGAACTTCCGCGACGACTATATACTCGTCAAGGGACTGGGACTGGCGGTCGGGGCGCGGCAGGGCTACCTGCAGCCTTCCTACGACATGGTACACATGGAGGAAACGGTACGGGCCGGCCGGCAGGCTTACGAGATGGCCGGCATCAAGGAGCCCTTTAATGAGATAGACCTGGCCGAGGTACACGACTGCTTCACCATCACCGAAATGGTTATTACCGAAGACCTGGGATTCTGCCCTCGCGGCAAGGGACCGGAATATGTAAAAAACGGCACCTTTCAACTCGATGGTGAACTGGCGGTCAATCCTGACGGCGGCCTGAAAAGTTTCGGGCACCCCATCGGCGCCAGCGGACTACGCATGATTTACGAGATATACAAGCAGATGCAGGGCAAGGCCGGTCCCCGCCAGAGAAAGAATCCCACGCTGGGTTTGACCCATAACTTCGGGCTGAACCCGGGTAGCGGCGTCGGCAGCGTCACCATCATGGGACAGCGGGACTAAGTAATATGTCATTGCGAGGAGCGTACGTGACACGGCAATCCTCATCATCGTCTTGCTTCAATCAATGATACTGCTTCGCTTCATTCGCAATGACAGCCGTAATAGGAGGCAGCCTTGATAAACAAAGTGGTCAATAGCTTTGATGAAGCTGTCGCCGATATCTTCGACGGCGCGGTTATCCTCATGGGCGGCTTCGGTCCGGCCAACGGTACCCCCAGCAACCTGCTGCGGGCTATCGCCAAACTCGGGGTGAAAAACCTGACTCTAGCGGCCAATACACCGGGATTCGGCAGGCTTCCCGAAGGCACCGAGTCTTTCCGCAAGACGCCGCCCGACTATGACGACGGCGGCCTCCTGATACAGACCGGGCAGGTGAAAAAAGTCTATTGCTCCTTCCCCGGCATGAACCGGCCCGGCATGTCCGCCCCGCTGTTTGAAAAATGGGAAGCCGGCGAACTGGAGGTGGAAATGGTGCCCCAGGGTACCCTGGCGGAAAGAATCCGGGCGGCCAGGGCGGGGATCGGGGCTTTTTATATCCCCACCGGCGCCGGGACGGTCATCGAAGAGGGCAAGGAGAAACGGGTTATCGACGGCCGGGAGCACATCCTAGAATACCCCCTTAAAGCCGATTTCGCCCTGGTACGGGCCCATAAAGCCGACCGCTACGGCAACTGCGTCTACCAGGGAACATCACGTAACTTCAATCCGGTAATGGCCGGTGCCGCTAATATAACCATCATCGAAGCCGACGAACTGGTGGAGCTGGGAGAACTCGACCCCGAAACAATCGTTACGCCGGGGATATATGTCGACCGCATAACTATCCGGGAGAAAGGAGCCTGAGATGAAGGAAAAACTCGATGAACAGACCATGGCACTCCGGGTAGCCCGGGAGTTCCGGGATGGTATGATTATCAATTTAGGCTTCGGTATTCCCACGCTGGCGGCCAATTTTATCCCCGAGGATATCGAGGTTATATTTCACGCCGAGAACGGCTGCCTGGGCTACGGCCCTATTCCCGTCACCGAGGAAGAGCAGGACTTCCACCTGGTCAACGCCACCGGCGTCTTCGCCACTCGCAAGCCCGGTATGTGCTTTTTCGACCATGCCGACTCTTTTTCCATGATACGGGGCCGGCATATCGACCTCTGCGTACTCGGCGGTATGCAGGTATCGGAAAAGGGCGACCTGGCTAACTGGACCATCAGCTTGGGTCAGCCGGGGAATATCGGCGGGGCGATGGACCTGGCTTTCGGGTCTCATAACCTGATTGTTGTGATGACCCATACCACACAGAACAACGAACCCAAAGTATTGAAAGAATGTACCTATCCCCTCACCGCACCACAGTGCGTGAATCTAATCGTTACCGATATCTCGGTTATGGAAGTAACGCCGGACGGCCTGCTGTTGAAAGAGACGGCTCCCGGCTGGGGCGCCGCGGACATCCAGTCAATTACCGAACCGGAACTGAAGATCTCTCCGAACCTGAAACAGATGGTGTTATAAATACGGAGGTATTCCATGGGACAACTCGATAGCAAGGTTGCGTTGGTAACAGGGTCCAGCCGAGGTATCGGCAAGGCTATCGCCATCGGTCTGGCTAAAGAAGGCGCCAGGCTCGTTCTGGCGGCACGTACCCTGGAAGGACTCAAATCCACGGCAGCCAAAGTTAAAGAAGCCGGCTCCGAAGCGCTGGTAGTACCCACCGATGTCAGGGACGAAACGCAAATCGAAAACCTCTTTCAGAAAACGATAGAACACTACAGTCGGCTGGATATCCTGGTAAATAACGCCGGGATCTTCGGCCCTGGCCCGGTCGATAAATTATCCACCGAGACCTGGGATGACGTCATCGCCACTAACCTTCGCGCTCCATTCCTGTGCGCCCGGGCGGCTTTCCGTATCATGAAAGCACAGGGCGGAGGGAGGATAATCAATATCGGTAGTATCTCTGCATCACGGGTACGCCCGGCCAATGCTCCCTACAGCAGCGCCAAGTTCGGACTGGTCGGTCTGACTCAGACAATTGCCCTGGAAGGACGGGAACATAATATCAACTGCGGTATTCTCCACCCCGGGCTGGTACGGGGGGACAATGTACTCCCCGTCCCGGATGACGATATCATGATGATGGATCCGGATGAGATCGCCGCAGCGGCCATTTACATGGCCTGCCAGCCGCCCCATGTAAACGTGCTGGAATTGGTTCAACTCCCTAAGGACCAGCCTTACCTGGGTAGAGGCTAGCTTGTGAAGATGTTACTATTCGTGCATCTACAGCCACAATGCTGTTGCCGGTAGCTATTAATGGATTGAGGTCGAGTTCTACTATCCGGGGATTTTTCTTTATAAAATTAGAGACTTTCACAATTATTTCTTCCAGCCGTTTTATGTCAACCGGCGGCTGACCTCGGTATCCCTGCAGTAAGACAAATCCCTTAATCTCCCGTATCATCTCGGCGGCATCTACCGGGTCCACCGGAACGAGGCGGAAGGCAACGTCACGTAAAACCTCCACCAGGACGCCCCCCAGCCCGAACATGATAGCCGGGCCGAACTGGGGGTCTTTTATCATGCCGATGATAATCTCCACACCGGCCGGGGCCGTCTTCTGCACGGAAACGCCCTCGATTCTGGCATTCGGAACACTTTTACTTACCGATGATATTATCTGCCGGTACGCCCTTCCAGCCCGGGCGGCGCTGGCTATACCCAGCACTACCCCGCCGATATCGCTCTTGTGGACAATATCCGGCGACACTATTTTCATCGCCACCGGATAGCCCATTTCCTTACTTATAGCCACGGCTTCATCCCGGGTTTTAGCCAGCCTAGTCTCTATCACGGGTATGCCGGCTTTCTTCAACATCTCTTTAGCCATTACTTCGGTGAGTAGTATTGTCCTCGATGCTTGTTTTGCTTTTGGCATATAATTTCTTCCGGATTATTTCTTTCGCGTATCCAAGTAATGCTTATACCAAGCCAGAGAATGTAATACCCGGGCGGCACGGCGAGGATGGGAATACTCCGGGATAATGACTTCCGGATGGGATTCGGATACCTCATCACTTTCAGGTGGCCTGATAGCTAGTCTATTGACAAATACCAGCGGCTTTTTATACTGCTGGATGTCCTGATACAAAATTTTCAGGTTTCTTTGATATTCCCGCTGCATCGCTTTGATTTGTTCCGGTTTCATATCCTCCGAAAGCCAGCGGAACCGTATCATCAGCGGCAGCAGCGATATGACACTGTCGATATTGTTATCCGCTATAAGTAACTGGAGGCAGGACATCACTGTCGTATCGCCTTCCGTTGGCCGAACGCCTACCATGTCGACCGGATTTCCCGGCGTCCAGCGCGGCAGTAATATTTCACCCAATTTCTTTAATGTCTTATCTTCCAAGTCGGCGAGTTCCAGTCCTTCTTTTTCGCATAGCTCGGCGGCGACCACCCCAAAACCTCCGCCCATGGTCAGGATGGCCACCCGGTTGCCGCGCGGCAGTGGTAGATGAAGCAGCGCCAGCACTAAATCCCCGAGTTCTTCCTCATCCTCCGCCCGGATAACACCCGCCTGGCGGAAAGCCGCCGTATATATCTCGTCGGAGCCGGACAGCGCCCCGGTGTGGGACCTGGCCGCCCTGGCTGATTTCCCGGTAGTACCAGATTTCATGACCACGACGGGCTTTTCCCTGGTTATCTCTTTGGTCAGGTTGAAAAAACGCCGGCCGTCCCGAAGTCCTTCGATGTAGGCGGCGATAACACGGGTGTCATCATCGTAAGCCAGATATTCCAGGTAGTCTTCGAGTCGTAAATCGGCCTCGTTGCCGGTGCTTATCATCTTGCTCAGTCCAACTCCCCGGCCGGCGGCAATCTGCATGATACTACCGCCCAGCGTACCGCTCTGGCTGAGGAGAGCCAGCGGACCTGCCGGAATACGACTGGCCATAGCCGCACTGGCAATCCTGGAATGCATATCGGCATGACCGACGCAGTTAGGGCCAACGAAATGCAAACCTTCTTTTTGAGCGATATCTACAATTTCGGCTTCATACTTCGAGCCGTCGCCGTCTACCTCGGAAAAGCCGGCCGAGACAATCACGGCGGCCCTAATCCCCTTTTCGGCGCACTGCCGGAACACCTGCGGGACCACGGCCGCCGGTACGACGATGACCGCCAGGTCGACGGTATCGGGGATATCGAGAACGGTAGGATAAGAACGTATCCCCATCACCTCCGTTTCGTTGGGATTAACCGGATACACGCGTCTCCCCTGCTTTGCCCGGGCTGAATCGACGCATGCCCTCATGGCGTCGCCGCCCCAGGAGCCGGGAGTTTCCTTGGCGCCGATTACGGCAATGGAGTCGGCCTGAAACAAAGCCTGCCAGAAGCTATCGGTATGGGATTTCGGGGTATATGTCGAACTCATAAATGATTTATCGTTCCGGAGTGGTGTCGCCTTTCTTCAGTGAATAGGATACGTGTGAATAGTCCCTTCGATTATATTATATAACGTAATAGCCGACTTTATAAAATCGCCGGCTCCAGTTAGGTCTTTAATATAGTACTTTTCGGTAATATAGTTGGAACTATCGGATTTATGATACGAAATTGACAAAGAACCAGGTGTAATATATCATAAGCCCAAGACCAGACTGATGGGTCTTTCTACCAACCTATATTAAATAGATCCGAAATATCGCCATGGTTAATCACTCGGCTCACAGGTCAAACCGGCCATAACTTAACAATTTCTACAAAGTTACCCATTATCATTGATGGCATAGGGCGGCTTAACGGCAATATAGAACCGGTTGAATAATGCGAAACGGGAAAAAGCTAATCCTGATAACGCTGGCCCTGCTGGTGATTTTCACCGGCGGGATAGCCGGGTGCGGGTACCTGACCGGAGAGGGAGATGAGGATAACTCCTTCCCCTTTTATAAAGACCGCGTCGCCACGGTGCGTATCGTCATGGAGGAGGAAGACTGGGCTTTCTGCCTGGATAATGCCTTTGAAGAGCAGTACGTCAGCGGCGATTTCTGGTTCGACGACGAGTTGATTCCCAATGTCGGCGTCCGGCCCAAGGGAAACTCATCACTGGGCCAGGCCATCGGTTGGGACAGTCCCCGTATTCCCCTGGCCGTGGATTTCAACATCTTCAACCGGGCCCGCAGCTTCTACGGTGTAAAAAAGGTGTTCTTGAATAACGGCTGGAGCGACCCCACTCTGATACGGGAAGTGCTCGCCTACGAAATATTCGCCGAAGCCGGTATTCCCACACCGCGCGCTTCTCTCGTCGATGTCTGGGTTAACGAAACTCATCTGGGCGTTTATACCATGGCCGAGATGGTAGACCGGGCTTTTATCGCCCGGCACTTTGTCGACGCCTCCGGCAACCTGTACAAGCCGGAGCTGGTAGCCGCCAGACTGGATTGGACGGAAGATGATGTCGATACGGATTTTTCATCGCCGTTTATGCCAGAACCGGCTCCCCGTCATGACCCTGTTCTCTATACCAACATCGGCGGAGCGCCTTTGATAGACCTGCTCAAGGCCCTCGGCCAGGAGGATATGGTTTCCCTCTACACCCCGATTGCCCCGCTGGAAGGCGATGAGGTCCGCGGTCTGCCGCCAGCACGCATGCCGCGTAATTACATCGAAGCCATGGCATTAAAAACCAACGAAAATAATCCTGATTACACGGCGCTGTTCAGCTTCCTGGAAGTCCTTAACAGCATGCCGAATCAAGTTACGCAGGAAGATATTGAAGCGGTCGTTAATGTCGACGAGGTACTCAGATATATCGCTACCTCGGCGGTTATCCTGCACCTGGATAACTATATCGGCATCGGCCACAATAACTACCTCTACGAGGTTGACGACAGGTTCCATATTATCCCCTGGGACCTGAACATGGCTTTCGGCACTTTCAACCTGGGAATTAAAAAGAAGGGACTCATCAATTATTACATCGATGAACCTACCGCCGGACCAGTGTTAAGATTCCCCCTGGTATATCAACTGCTGAAAAAACCGGCCTACTTTGAAAGATACCGCGGCTACGTACAGGAGGTTATCGACGGCGCTTTCGACCTGGACAAAGTCCTGGCCCGTATTGATGAACTGGTGGAGATGGTACGCCCTTACGCTGAGGCCGACCTGGAGATGTTTTACTCCTACGAGGACTGGGAACGCTGCCTGACCGAAGACCTGCGGCCGCCGGATATCTTCGAAGGCTGGATGGCCGGAGGCCCGTCGCCCCAGCTTCCCTTCTTCCTTTCTCCCGAAGAGTCGGGCTTTTTGAGGAAAGAATTCGGCGTGAACAGCCTCTGGGAACTGATGTCTATGCCGTTAACCGATGAAGATTTTGAAAAGCTTGAAGATAGCTTGTCGGAAGGGACGTACTCGCTGTTTATGCAGAACCTCTTCGGGCCACTGATGGGACCGCAACCACCCCGCCAGCCGGGTTTCGGGCCCAACTCGCTGGGACTGATTACCTTCATCAAGGCAAGGTACGAATCGGTGGTAAACCAGCTGATCGGCGAAGCGCCCAGCGGGACGGGAATAAACCGGGGCAACGGCGGCGACATGTGGCTGGCGGATATATTTACTTTTAATTAGTGTCTATTTTGAAGGAAGGAATACATGCGGATATTCCGAAAGAAAAAGAAAAAAACAGAGCCAGAAGCTACCAGCCGATTCGAAAGGAAATTCATCATACTGCCCCGGGATATCGGCCTGGGGATAGCTTTCCTCCGGCAGGTCTGCCGTCCGGACCGTGAATATCCGGAAAACCGGGTAACCAGTCTGTATTTTGACTCCGCCGACCTCGATGAATACATCCGGTCGGCTTCCGGCGAGTACCGGAAGAAAAAGGTACGCGTCCGCTGGTACGATGACGCTGATGAAAGCCAGGGCATGGTACCCGTCTACCTGGAACTGAAATCGCGGGAAGGTTTCGCCAGCAGTAAACAAAGAGAGAAATTCACCGTGCCGTCGGAGTACCTGTTGCCGCAAAATATCGGCCGGGGCATCCTCGATAAGACCACGCTGAATAATACC
>Ga0315534_1002438_pt1 | contig 12460 bp, 10 predicted proteins | sample SalMarSW160240MG_FD_203094 | JGI IMG/M metagenome (GOLD analysis project Ga0315534, IMG submission 203094) | Salt marsh sediment microbial communities from the Plum Island Ecosystem LTER, Massachusetts, United States - Salt Marsh Sediment SW1602-40 ... | reverse complement strand
GAGCCTGCCACTAAGGATCTGACTCTGTACAGGAAGGACACCACGTGGGAGGTCGCCTCGGAGGCCACGGTCGAATAGGGACATCGTGCCCGGCGAGGCAATCTGAGACCCTGCGGTGCTGGGGCTAACGCACGTCGATGGGTGCGGTGGCGCTGAAGCTTGGGACGAGCCTCTGCAAGGCCCGATCGGGCCTGCTGCGGGCGCTGTACGCCCACGGGCACTCGATCGGTAAGTATCAGAGGAGGGTCAAAGCCCATGTCAACCTTGCTTCTGAGAAACGCGACTGTCGTGGTCACGATGGATGAGAGCCGACGGGAGATTGCGGACGGCGCCGTGTTCATCAGGGATAACGTGGTGGAGGCCGTGGGACGGAGCGCCGACCTGCCTTCAGAAGCCGACAGGGTGATCGAGGCTGACGGCAAGCTGGTGCTGCCTGGGTTGGTGAACACACATCACCACCTCTACCAGACTCTGACCAGATGTCTGCCCGAGACTCAAGATGCTCCCTTGTTCTCGTGGCTCCAGACGCTCTACCCGATCTGGGCGAAGCTGACGCCCGAGGCGGTGTACGTCAGCGCTTTGGTGGGGCTGGCCGAACTGGCGCTGACCGGCTGCACGACGACGGTAGATCAACTGTACCTGTTTCCCAATGGCGTCACCCTGGAGGACGAGGTCCGTGCAGCGCAAGAGCTAGGTATGCGATTTCACCCCTGCAGGGGCAGCATGTCACTGGGCGAGTCCGAAGGCGGCCTGCCGCCCGATGGGGTGGTACAAGACGAGGATACCATCCTGGCCGATTCTCGGCGGGTGATAGAGGAGTTGCACGACCCGGGGCCGCTCTCGATGTGCCGGGTCATGCTGGCGCCTTGCTCTCCGTTCTCCGTGACGGCGGAGTTGTTGCGAAGCACAAGGGACCTGGCCAGACAGTATGGTGTGCATTGTCACACTCACGTGGCCGAGACGCTGGATGAGGAAGCTTTCTGTCTGGAGAGGTACGGGCGGCGTCCGGTGGAGTACCTGGCGGACCTGGGATGGGTGGGCGATGACGTGTCCTACGCCCACGGAGTGTTTCTCACGGACGACGAGATGCGGCTGTTCGCCGAGACGGGCACCGGTGTCGCTCACTGTCCAACGTCGAACATGCGTCTGGGTTCGGGTATCGCGCCGGTGGGCCGGATGCTGGAGCTCGGGGTCAAGGTTGGGCTGGCCGTGGACGGCAGCGCGAGCAACGACTCGTCGCACATGCTGAACGAAGCGCGCATGGCTTTGCTTCTGCAGCGTGTCAAGTACGGGGCTACGGCGCTGAGTGCCCGCAAGGTCCTCGAGGTGGCAACCATAGGGGGCGCCTCTCTGCTGGGGCGTGAGGACATCGGTGCTCTGGCGCCGGGCAAGGCAGCCGATCTGATCGCCATCGACGTGGAAAGGGTGGAATACGCGGGGGCCGGTGACCTGGTGGCGGCGGTGGTCTTCTGCGGGCCGGTCGAGGTGGACCTCAACATCGTCAACGGCCAGATAATCGTGGAGAAGGGTGAACTGATGGGAGTCGAGCTACCACGCATCCTGCACGAGCAGAAACAGCTCTCCTCCGCGCTGAGGCAGTAGTTGCCCGGTGCTCTGGCGAGGTATCACGGCTGCCCTTCGCGGTAGAAAGTGATATCCTCCTCGGCCGCTCTTTCCTCTGCGAAGATCTCCAGGGAACTGACGCGGTGCAGTGGGAAGATCACCGCCGTGCTGCCCTCCCGCAAGTATTGAATCGGCTTCCCGTCCTCGCGATGTGGATCGAAGATCGTGATGCTCGTATCTCCGGGCTCGGGCATTCGCTCCAGGTCTGCAATGATGGGGTCTTCGTTCACTAGATGCACTATCGCCCTGTGGGTCATAATGCTCTCCTCGTGTCAGTAGCTGATCTTGGCTATCAGGACGGTGATGTTATCCTCGCCTCCGCGGTCGTTGGCCCGATCTACGAGCCGGTTGGCTGCTTCCTGGGAAGAAACTGACGTACCTACCACGTCGACGATTTCCTGCTCTGTGACTTCGTTCCACAGTCCATCAGTGCAAAGGATCAGATAGCTGCCCTTGGCCAGGCGCTGCAGGTAGGTGTCGCTTTGCAGTTCCGCACCTTGTCCCACGGCGCGGTACAGGTAGTTCCGCTGAGGATGGCTATGAGCCTCGTCGGCCGAGATCTGGCCTAGCTGCACTAGTCTGTTAACGATCGAGTGATCCTGTGTGATCTGATGGAGTTCGCCTCGATCCAGGTAGTATGCCCTGCTATCGCCGACGTGGGCCAGGTAGGCGCTATGCCCCACGATCAGTGCGGATGTCAGAGTCGTTCCCGTGTCCGCCTCGATCTGGGAGACGGCCTCGTTGGCGGAACTGATCGCCTCGCCCAGGATGTCATGGACTGGGCGGCTAGTGGCTTCCGCTGGCCTGCTGGCCAGCATGGGCAGAAGAACTTCGCGCACGATGACCCCGCTGGCAACCCTGACGGCAATGGAGCTGGCCTCCTCGCCTCGCGCGTGACCACCCATCCCGTCTGCCACCATGAGGAGTGCCAGGGGGACTGGCTGAGCGCTTGTGCCGGCCAGAGCCTGGAGCGTGAAGAACGCGTCCTCGTTAGTCTCTCGGGCGTTACCGATGTCGCTGGCCTGTCCTACGTCGAGGGGACTCGCCCTCACCTCTGTTATTGGGGTCTCCGCCTCTCGCGTAACACGGTGTTGGTTCTTGCTCGGCGAGCGACGGAACAGTCTGTTCATCAGACCCATCGTGCGTGTCCTGATACCATGCTGGCGATGTCAGTCACCAGCCTCTATGGAGACAGCATACATCGTATGGTCGGTAGATCCCACGTACACGATGCCGTTGCCGACGACGGCAGACCCCGTGATCGGGCCGCCGGTGCCGAATCGCCAGAGCATCTCGCCTGTCTTGGCATCGAGGCAGTACAGGTTACCATCGGCGGACCCCACATAGGTGGCCCCATCGGAACTCGCGGGCGACGACACCACGGGACCCTTCGTGCTGTACTTCCAGATGAGGTTTCCCTTGTCGGCATCCACAGCGTAGATGTTGTGGTCGTTCGAGCCAAAATAGACTACCTTGCCGACGACCATCGGTGAGGAGATCACCTGTCCCTTGGTGCGATGTCGCCACACCGGCCAGCCGTTGGCGAGATCCAGGGCGTACAGGGAGGAATCGCGCGAGCCAACGTACACCATGTCGCCGGCGATGGTTGGGGTCGACTGGAGCGCCCGACCTGTCTGGTATTTCCACCGCGATTCGCCACTCTGCACATCGAGGGCGTGGACACTGCCGTCCTCCGACCCAAATACGATAAACTCTCCGCTGATGGCCGGAGACGAGCGTACCGGCGCCCCGGCGTCGAAACGCCATAGCTCCTGGCCGGATTTGGCGCTAATAGCGTATACGTTGTGGTCATCCGAGCCGAAGAAGATGTGGTCGTACTCTTGCTTGGGAGAAGAGCGGATCTTCCCGTCGGTGGGGCAGGTCCAGACGATGCGACCCGTTCTGGTAAAGACGGCGTAGAGGATCTGGTCCTCGGAGCCGAAGAAGACGGTCTCGTTCCACACACAAGGAGAGGACACGACTCCCCCCTCGGTCGAATACCTCCAGCGCTCGGTTCCGGTGTCCGCCTCCAGACAGTACAGGCTCTTGTCATAGGACCCCAGGTATAGAGCATTCTCAGAGATGGCCGGGGTGCACCGAATCTCGTCCTCGCAACTGAATGACCACAAGGGATTCCTCTCATCATGAAGAGTCAGTGGCTGGGAGAAGGTTGTGCTGAGCATCCCGGAGGTTGGTCTGAGGACTCTGAGCAGATCCTTCTTCAGCTCCTCGGTCGAGGCGTAGCGATCTTCGATCTCGTAGGTCAGAGTTCGGCCAATGACTGCCTCCAACTCGGGGGTGACGGTGGGGTTGAAGCCTCGGATGGGATGGTCGTGGAAGGTGAAGGGAGGCTCCTTGCGCGGGTCGCGCTTGGTCAACAGGTGATGAAGGGTGGCACCCAATGCATACAGGTCGCCCCTCGGTTCGGCTATACCTCGATACTGTTCCGGGGGCGAATAGCCCTCGGTGCCGATCATCGTGCCCCGCTTGCCAGCCTGGAAAACCTTCGCGATCCCGAAGTCTATGAGCACGATGTGCCCATCCTGTCGGAGCATGATGTTGGAGGGTTTCATATCCCGGAAGACGATAGGACTGGGCTTGTGGTTGTGGAGATAGAACAGTACATCGCACGCCTGCACGGCCCAGTCCACAACCTTCTCCTGGGGCAGGGGGTAGTCTATCTCGGCCAACAGGGACTCGAGATCCGTCCCTTCGATGAACTCTATGACCAGGTACACTCGACGCTCCTGGTGGAAGTAGTCGAATACCTTGGGTATGGCCGGATGGCTCAAGCTGGCCAGGATGTTCGCTTCCCGTTCAAAGGTCTCCAGACTGATTCTGCTCGTTACGCTGTCCCTGATCGTGCTGATCATCTCCTTCACCGCGACAAGCTTTTCCACGCTTGGGAAGCGGATGTCACGTGCGAGATAGACAGCACCCATTCCTCCCTTACTCAGGAACTTTCGAATCTCATACCTGTTCTGAAGCCTCTCTCCGGGCGACAAGAAATCCTCTTCCGTACGGCGGTGGACCTCGGCCTCTGGAGCTACGGCGCTCCCGTCGCTGTCTGGAGCGGGCTTGGAGACGGGTTGTTCACCGCCAGGAAGCGCCTGATCCGGCGCGGAGGCCAGCGGCTCCTCAGCGGAGCTGTCAGCGTCGCTGTCCGGTTCTCGGGCAGCCTTGAGTCTCTCCAGCAAACCCTTTCTTTCATCCGAAGCTGACATGGTCCATCGCACCCCGAGCAGACTGGAAACGGTCGCGGCGGTTTGTGCTGATTCGATTATACCACCGGAGGTTGGCGGTGGCAATCACTCTCGGCGCGCCGCGGCTTCAGGGGATCGGTCTTCCTGCCGAGGACGGTGCAGCTCGTGGCGCTGGCGGGCGAAACGCCGACGGGATGAGTGGGAGGCCATCTTTGGACGCACCTCAGGCGTCCCGAAGTGCCGCTCGAGATGCTTCTGCACAGAGGAAGCCCGACCCATGGGGGCCGGGCTCCGGCGCTGTGGCTGGGGGAGGAGGATTCGAACCCCCGCTTACTGATCCAGAGTCAGCTGTCCTACCACTAGACGATCCCCCAGCGACAACGGCATTGTATCACGACTTCTCGGAGACTACAAGATCGGCGAGCAGATCCTCGGCCGTGTGGAGACGGGCCAAGGTCCGCTCTCTGCCCAGGATGCTCAGAGTGCCGAAGAGGGGAGGGGCTACTGTCTTGCCGGTCACCGCCACCCGGATGATGCCAAAGAGCTGCCCGGCCTTCACTCCTAACTCATCGACCAGGGCGCGCAGCACATCCTCCAATGCGGACTCGTCGAAGGAAGGCACCTCCTCCAGGACTTGCAGTGCTCTCCTCAGGGCGTCCAGCGAATCCGAGCTGCCCATCTTCTTGCCCACCAGGAGCTGGGGCTCGTAGACGATCTCATCGGTGAAGAAGAAATCCACCAACTCCACGGCGTCGGAGAGGAGCTTGACTCGCTCCTGAATCAAGGGTACGAGACGGCGAACGGTATCCTGGTCGGCCTCGAGACCGGCGCTCGCCAGAAATGGCAGTAACCTTCTTGCGAGATCGTCCCCCGCCAGTCCACGGATGTAGACGCCGTTCATCCAGTCCAGCTTGTCCTTGGAGAAGATAGCGGGAGATGGGGTGACCTTCTCCAGAGTGAAGCGCTCGATGATCTCGTCGCGCGACATGAGCTCTGTCTTGTCGTCGTAGGCCCATCCCAGCAAGGCGAGGAAGTTGAACATGGCCTCGGGAAGATAGCCAGACTCGCGGTACTCAGCAACTGCGGTCGCCCCGTGTCGCTTGGACAACCTGGTGCCGTCTTCGCCGAGGATCATCGACACGTGCGCAAACTGTGGCAAGGCGTAGCCGAGGGCCTCGTAGATTCTGATCTGGCGAGGCGTGTTGGCAAGGTGATCTTCGGCTCTGATGACGTGGCTGATCCGCATCAGCATGTCGTCCACCACGACCGCGAAATTGTAGGTCGGGGTACCATCGGCCTTCACTATCACCAGATCGTCCAGTTGATCGTTGGCGAAGTGTACATCACCCCGGATGAGATCGTGGACTACTGTCTCGCCTTCCATGGGCATGGCAAAGCGGACAACAGACTTCTTGCCTTCGGCTTCGAGTGCTGCACGTTCCCCGGATGAGAGGTGGCGACAACGCCGATCGTAGCCGGGAGGCCTGCCTTCCGCCATAGCTGCTTGCCTGCGGCTCTTCAGCTCTTCCTGCGTACAGTAGCAGTGGTACGCCTTGCCCGTCGTCAGGAGCTGTTCCATGGCAGCCTGGTAGAAAGGAATACGCTGCATCTGAAAATAGGGCTCGTATTCACCGCCCACCCCAGGCCCTTCGTCCCAGTCGAGGCCTAGCCAGTGTAGGGAGGAGAGGATTCCCCCGGTGGATTCCTCGGTGGAGCGGATCTTGTCGGTGTCCTCGATGCGCAGGACGAATACGCCTCCCTGGTTCCGAGCGAACAGCCAGTTGAAGAGAGCTGTGCGAGCTCCCCCCACGTGCAGGTGCCCTGTAGGGCTGGGCGCGAAACGAACGCGCACTGACTGGCTGTCCTCTGTCATGTCTGATCCTCTGTTGTCACGAGTGTGGCTGCCTTGTTCCACACACCGGCGGCCCCTGCGATCCGAAACGGCTGGCAATAACTGGGTCTGACGGTCGAAATGGGGTCACGGTGAGAAGGAGAGGGCTACTGAAACTCCAACCTCTTGTGACGGATGATGATGTTCTGCACCACGCCCTCACCGATCAGCAAGGCGATGAGGGCGCTGCCCCCATAACTGATGAAGGGCAGTGGCACCCCCGACGCGGGCAAGAGACCGATGTTCATTCCTACGTTGGCGAAAACCTGGAACGCTACCACTGTGGCGATGCCGCATGCTATAAGCTGCCCGAAGGTGTCTCGGGCCATCTCTGCCACTCTCAGAACGCGCCAGATCACGATCAGGAAGAGCAGCAGCATGAGGACAATGCCCACGAATCCCAGTTCCTCTCCCAGGACCGAGAAGATGTAGTCCGTGTGTCTGACCCGGAGGAAGTGGAGCTGACTTTGACTACCGCGAGCGAGCCCCTGACCCAGAAACCCCCCTGATCCCACAGCAATGCGCGCCTGATTGATGTTGTATCCCGCACCCAACGGGTCGCGCGCAGGGTCGAAGAAGACGAAAATTCGTTCTCGCATGTACCCGTGCAGCGAGAGCCAGACCAGGGGTGAAGCGACCGCGCCGCCCAGAAGCATGATGCCCACGTGTCGGAGTCGCGCTCCCGCCATGATCACCATGACGAACCAGCACACTCCCAGCACGATCGCCGTGCCCAGGTCAGGCTGGATGTAGATGAATAGCATGGGGATCGCGACGTAGCCCAGCGACAGGAGGAAGTACCGCCACCGCTTCAGGTCTTCCTGCCTGTCGGCCAGCAACTTGGCTAGCACGATGATCAGGAGCACTTTCGCCAATTCCGAAGGTTGGAGATCGAACACACCCAGGTCTATCCACCTTTGGGCCCCGAAGGAAATGCGGCCGATGGCGTATACCAGGATCAGTGACAGTATGGTCAGGGCATAGATGAGGTGGTTCACATTGGCGAAGATGCTGTAGTCCGTGAAGGCGACCAGCAGCATCAAACAAACGCCCACAGCGGCGTATATGACCTGGCGGGCGAAGAAGGTCTCCCACCAGTCCTGGGTGTAACTGGCCGAAGCCAGCGTGGCGCTGTAAATCAGTGCAATGCCCAAGCCCATCAGCAAGAGAGTCGCTGCCAAGAGCACGAAGTCGAAGTGCTGCCAAGCTCTCCCTTTCATCTACGACTGAAGTCTCCTTCCCAGGCCTTGGACCGGGATGTCCGCCACTATCCTGTGGCGCCCGGTGCCTTGGGAGATGGTGAGCTGGGCGTTCTCCTCGTCGACCTCGACATACTTGGAGATGGCGAGGATGATATCGTTCTTCATGATCTGCATGAGGCCTGGGGAGAGAGGCTGGCGATCATGGACGATCACCAGTTGGAGTCTCTTCTTGGCGATGTCCTTGCTGGCTGGCTCCCGGGTGAGAAGCTTGTTCAAGAAGCCCACAGTTGCACCTTCCTCCAGCGCATCGTGTTTGGCGCCTCTATCATCTTCCTACCAGTCGTCTCATGCGTCCCAGGAGACCCGGCTCCGCGGCGATAGCCATGAATGGCACCTCTTGACCGAGGATTCGTTGGGCGATGTTGCGGAAGGCCTGCGCCGCTCCAGATTGGCCGTCCAAGGCGATGGGGATGCCCTTGTTTGCGGCTACGATGGTGTTCTCATCCTCTGGAACGATGCCCAGCAGGTCAATGGCCAGGATCTCTATCACGTCCTCGGTAGCCAGCATGTCGCCACGCTTGACCATGTCGGGCTTGATCCGGTTGATCACCAGGGTCGGGGGGCCTTTCTCGGCGGCTTCGATCAATCCTACGATACGGTCGGCGTCCCGTACGGCGGCAACCTCAGGTGTGGTCATGATGATCGCTTCGTCGGCCCCTGCGATGGCGTTCTGGAACCCCCTCTCGATCCCCGCTGGGGAATCGATGAGCACGAAGTCGCATTCACTCCGCAGGTCATCGCACAGGGAAGCCATCTGGTCGGGAGATACCGCTGTCTTGTCGCGCGTCTGGGCGGCAGCCAGGAGGTGCAGCTCAGGCAGGCGCTTGTCCCTGATCAGAGCTTGCTGGAGTCGGCAGTTGCCCTCGACGACGTCGACGACGTCATACACAATCCGGTTCTCCAGACCCATGATCACATCCAGATTCCTGAGTCCGATGTCGGCATCGAGAACGATCACGCGTTGCCCCTCTAATGCCAGACCCACTCCGAGATTGGCTACTCCAGTTGTCTTGCCGACTCCGCCCTTACCCGAGGTAATGGTGATCACACGTGCAGACATGCGTCTCCCTCTATGGCCTGTTCGTGCTCCATGGTTCTACGATTATCCCGCCACCCTGCACACGGGCTGTCTCTGGCACCCCAGGATCGCGAGGTTCCCCCTCGGGCGACCTGGCGATGTGGTTTCCTATTCGTAGCTGTGTTGGCGCGAGCACCATCGCACAGACAAGGCAACTGTCGTCCCCGACTGCTCCTGCGTGCACCGTACCCCTCAGCTTGCCCCAGATGACGACGTCGCCGCCTGCCACGACTTGTCCTCCGGGATTGACGTCGCCCAGGATGGTAACGTCGCCTGGATGCTGAACCGTCTGCCCCGAGCGGACCGTACGTTTGAGAAACAGTGCTTCCTCGAATTCTCCGCCATGGTGAGGCTTGGCTTCCAGGGGCCACGAGTCATCCGATTGGCGGGCGACAGGGATGTCGAGAGCCGTGGCTGCTTCCGCGGTCTTCTTGGCGCTCGTCACCAGCCCGCTCATCTGCATTTGGTTGGCAGAGAGGAGTTCCTGCACCTGTCTCAACTCTTCCGTCCCCAGTTCTCTTGTGCCGACCCTGACCATGGCGTGCGCTCCATGGAAGAACGCAGCCTTGCGCCGAAGGTCGTCGTCCAGTCGGTCCACAAGATCGGGCCACGAACCTTCGCCAATGGCTACTACGAGGCCTTCCTTTGTGCCTTTGATGGAAATCCCGTCAGCGGTTCGAGTGCCCACCTTCTGTGACATGATGGGTGTGCGCTGTCCTACAGTTCGTCAGCCATTGGCAGGCCGAAATAGTATGCCAGGATCTCGGCCGCCATGGGCACGGACACCAGGCTGCCCTCGCCACCGCCCTCGACGAAGACGACGAGGGCGATTTCGGGATCGTCGTAAGGGGCGAACGCGGTGAACCACGCGTGCGTCGGGAGGTTGCCTTCCCAGTCGCGCTGCCCTGGGAACTCGGCCGTCCCAGTCTTGCCGGCCACGGCTACTCCACCGAGGTTTGCCGCCATGGCCGTGCCGTGCGTCACCGCTGCTCGCATCCCCTCTCCGACCATGGCCAGGTTCTCGTTCGAGACGGGTACCCTTCGGACAAGGTGCGGAGTGAACGCACTGACGACGTTGCCGTCGGCGTCCCTGATCTCGCGGACTACCTGTGGTCTGTAGAGATCTCCTCCGTTCGCTACGGCCGCCGTTGCGTTCAGGATCTGGAGAGGGGTGGTCAGTATGAAGCCCTGTCCGATGGCTGCATTGTAGGTGTCCCCGGTGACCCACGTCTCACCGTACGTCAAGCGCTTCCAGGTCTCGTCAGGGACCAGCCCCGCGGTCTCGCCGGGCAGGTCCACGCCTGTCTGCTCGCCGAGCCCGAAGTAGAGAGCGTACTGCGCCAGAGCAGCCTGGCCAATCCCGTCAAACTCGCCATAGCCCCCGCCAAGTACTCCGAAGTAGATGTCGCATGACTGTGCGATCGCCTCCACCATGCTGATAGAGTGGTGGCCGGTTTTCAACCAGCAGTTGAAGGCCTGGGCCAATTCCGGGTCGTCTGGTGCGAAACGATGCGGGATCCAGATTGTGCCTGGGCAGAAGACAGTCGAACTGCGACTAACGGTGCCCTGCTCCAAGCCGGCAGCCGCCGTGACGACCTTGAACGTGGATCCAGGGGGATACTGGCCGCTGATGGCGTGGTTGACGAGAGGATGGCGTGGGTCATCACTCAGCAGGGCGTAGTCTTCCTCGGCGATGCCGCCGATGAAGAGATTGGGATCGTAAGAGGGCAAGGAGACCATGGCCAGGATCTCGCCGTTGCGAGGGTCCATGGCCACTGCGACACCTGACTCGGAACCGGCATCTCTGATCCCCTGTTCCAGTATCTCGGTGATGGCTGCTTGCAGATCGGCGTCGAGAGTAAGGACAACGTTGTTGCCTGGCACAGGTTCGAGCTGAGTACCGATGGTCTGTATCTCACGACCCGTGACATCTACCTCGACGTGACTCTGCCCTTTCTGACCTCGCAGTTCGTCCTCGTAGGTCAACTCCACACCGGTCAGTCCCACCATGTCATTTGCGTCGTAGTCGGAATCCCCGTCGCCGACATAGCTCTCGAGTTCCTGCTCAGGTATGTGGCCAACGTACCCGGTGATGTGGGCGAAAAGGGTGCCCGAGATGTACTCCCTTAGTGGCTCGATCTCGACGACGACGCCTGGCAGTTGGAGACGTTGTTCTTCGATGATGAACGCCGTCTCCCGGGCGACGTTGGATTTGACGCTCACCGGAGTGAACGGTGCGTCCCTGCCGGAATCGAGGCGCTCCTTCAACTGCGGTTCCGGCTCGTACTCCTCAGCCCGCGCCAGAGAACTCCGATCTACATCCTCGGTCTCGTACCTGCTTACATCGCTGCTGCTGATGGGGACGTCTAGTAGGGTGGACAGGTACTGGAGGACGTGGTCCTCGTCTTCCTCCGGCAAGTCGGCAGGTACGATGGAGACCGCGAAGCTGGGTATGTTCCCGGCCAGAAGGCGGCCCTCTCGGTCGTAGATGACACCCCTGGGAGCGTCGATGGACCTGAGGCGGAAGCGATTGCCGGCCGCCATCTCTGCATACTCATCGCCCTGGACGATCTGTAGTTGCCAGGTCTGGAAGGCTAGCACGGCGAACGCAACGACCACGAAGGCTCGGAAGATGATGACTTTGATGTTGGGTTGCCTTGTTTCCATACGTCACCCCATTATACGTGAGTCGCGAGCCCACTACAAGAGGGGAGCGAGATTGCGCCAGATCTAGTGCTTGGCCAAGGAACGCATACAAGATGTGACGTACCAGGCTCGCTGTTTACATAAGACCTAGGGGACGATCTCTATGAGGTCCAGAATGAGGCTTTCGGACGTGGGGTCGCCAGAGTCATCGAGAAGATACAGGCGCTCCATAGTGCGCAGCAGGTAGACTCCGACCTCGAGTCTGAAGAGGCCCAGAGGCGCCTGTGGATCGGTCCAGACGGTGTGAGGATCGACAACCAGTCCCATCTCTGTCCACTGGGTGGTGGGGTGTGTGCCCCTTGCGGGTTGGATATCTTCCTGTCCCCAGATGCGGTCCTTGTCGTCCAGTATGTGGACAAACACTGTGTAGTCTTCATCCATCGAAGCGAGGGCCTCCCAGGTCAGGGTTAGCTGCAAAGCCTCCCCTCTGCGCACCTGCACGTTGTGTATCTCGTAGTCGATCAGCCGCATCTTGTCCTCGAAGTTGGCCGGCAGATGCTCCGCATCTGGGGGGAACACGGGCGTGGGCTGTATGGTCACGGTGGTCAGCAAGACGTCAGACCGTTCGCTTGCTAGCCAGCCTCGGATCACGGGAAGCACGCGGCCAGCCGAGGAGTCTCGCAGCGCAACTCGCAACTGGAGCAACGCAGAGGTCGTCTCAGGGATGGTGACCGGCAGTGTCTCCAGGAGGGTCTCG
>Ga0315534_1002437_pt1 | contig 12462 bp, 9 predicted proteins | sample SalMarSW160240MG_FD_203094 | JGI IMG/M metagenome (GOLD analysis project Ga0315534, IMG submission 203094) | Salt marsh sediment microbial communities from the Plum Island Ecosystem LTER, Massachusetts, United States - Salt Marsh Sediment SW1602-40 ... | reverse complement strand
CCTATGTATCGGATTCTTACTCTGCTCACCTCACACGGCCAACAGACTGGACAGACAAGAAAGGGAAAAAACATGGAGGCACAGCCTATAACCTGTTTTTTTCATCCGACTACTCTACAAATGCCAGATCTTGTCTAACTGCCTGGTATGACAAAAAGTGGAAACCAAAGGGAGAGAGCAGGAAGCCTCGCCTTGCATGTTGCTATATGTTTGGCTCTCCATATGCAAGTGCCCCTATTGCTGCTATCAAGAACCATGCTGAGCTACTCGGTTTTGATATAGGCCCGGATCAGGATGTGAGTCTTTTTGCCATTGATACCAAGAGCCAGATTATGGCACTTCAAAAGTTTAAGCCGGATATCATCTGGCATGGAAACACAACTATGTCGGTGTCTGCCACAGTACGGGATGCCTATGCCCTGGGGCTACGGGCAGATCATATCGTTAACAACTGGGGTTTTGATGAAAACCTCCCACGCCTGGCAGGAGCTGCCATGAATGCCAAGGATGCACTGTGTGTTATGGGTGCAACTCCCAATGGTTTTTATGGCCAAAAATGTGACTTAATGGATGAAGTAGTAAAGTATGCCAAGAAAGTCAATCCCGGCGTTCCCCAGGAGAAGCGTATATGCAGAACCGTTCAGGGTTGGTCCAATGGCCTTGTCCTCTGGGAAGCGATGAAGCGGGCAGACAAGGCAGGCGATCTAACCGGTCCAGGAATCATGAAAAAGGGCTTTGAAACCATGCGGGATTTCCATATCGGTTTATGTACTGGTAATGTTACCTATACAGCTACTGACCATAGGCCTACAGGAGGTTGCTGGGTCCAGGAATGGAAAGATGGCAAGTTTCAGAAGGTGGACTTTGTTGATGTAAAAGGCCGGTGGCCAAAACAATGGGCCTCTGAATGGCACGGATGGTAAGCAAGGAGGTTTCCAATTGGAAGCAGCAGAAAAGATATTAATGGTAAATAATATTGAGGTCAAATATCATGAGGTGATCCTTGTGCTTAAAGGTGTCTCTATTGAAATCCCACGAGGTGGTATCGTTGCCCTTCTGGGTGCCAATGGGGCGGGTAAAAGCACAACCCTGAAATCCATCTCCGGGCTCCTTAAGGTTGAAGTCGGAGAGGTTACTGATGGGGCCATTGAGTTTGAAGGCACAAGGATACACAAAAAAACTGCGGTAGAGATTGCCAAGATGGGTATTATACAGGTAATTGAAGGACGCAGGGTATTTGAGCATCTCACCGTCGAGGAAAACCTCAAGGTTGGGGCGCATTTGAGAAAATCAGGGTCAGTTAAGGATGGATTAGAGCTGGTCTACCATTACTTCCCCAGGCTCAGGGAGAAGAGAAGTGAAGTAGCAGGATTTGTGAGCGGGGGAGAGCAGCAGATGTGTGTAGTCGGCAGGGCTCTGATGACGGAGCCCAAGCTGGTACTCTTAGATGAGCCATCTATGGGACTTGCCCCTATGTTAATCCATGAGATATTTAATATCTTAACGAGGCTCAACAAAGAAGAACACATATCTATTCTTCTGGTCGAGCAAAATGTAAAACTAGCCCTGAATGTGGCCCCATATGCATATGTAATGGAAACCGGGCGTATTGTTATGGATGATACGTCTGAGAGATTAAAAGAAAATGAAGATATCAAGGATTTTTATCTCGGGCTCTCTGAAAAAGGAAAGTCAAAGAGCTTTGCAGAGGTAAAACACTATAAGAGAAGAAAGAGATGGCTAACGTAGCCCTAAAATTTAAATAGGGAGGTTTTTATTATGCCTAAGAAATATACTGTATTATTAATCGCACTTATTTTTGGGTTTGGGTTGCTATTTGCCTCGTGTGCTGCCGTTCAGGTAAAACCTACTGCAGCCAATTTTAAGGCACCAAAAATAGCACTCGAAATGATAGAGGTGCCCCAGTATGATGGGTACTGGTATTATGGGGGAAATATAAAACCAACAAAAGGCAAGGCAGGGAATCATGGTGCACCCTTGCCATTAGTTATTACCTTTAATATCACGAATCCAAATCCATATCCTATTCTTTTGGAGGATTACAGTTTTGTCATTGCATTTGAAGACTTTGATATGACTACTGTCAAAGGCTATGAGTCCCAGTGGATTCCAGCTGGTAAGACAAATCAAGTCAAGGCAGCCACCATGTTTACCACTCGCTCAGTATTATTGAAGCTTTTGGTAACCAGTGGATTCAAATTAAAGGCCAAAGGGACAAATGCTTGGGCCGCAATGGAGAAATATTGGACCCAAATTCCTGATATGTCCTTCCCAATTAATATTTATGAAGCGAATTTCGGCTTTAGCGCTGATGGTGTCTCTATGGCAGTTCCATTTAAAGGCACCTACCCCGAATAATAGGGTAAAATCGCTATTAAACTGGACCGCTAAAGGTTGTGCTGCCTTTGGCGGTCTTTTTACTTATCGATAGCATATTGATTCTAGAGAGGTACACTATGGGTTTATATGATTTTACTATTTATGATGTTATAAACCGAAATGCCAGGTGCTTTACTGAGAGACCAGCCTGGTTAGAGTTATCTGATGGTCGGGAAATAACGTTTGGCCAGTTCAAGGATATGGTTGATCACCTGGCAAAAGGTCTGCAAGATGTGGGATTAAAGAAAGGTGATCGCATAGGAATACTGGGAAAAAACAGCCTCGAGTATTTTTTACTTTATGGTGCGGCATCTGCACTGGGGCTCATTGTCATTGCTATAAACTGGCGTTTGTCAGCAGATGAAGTAGAAAATAATCTGGCGGATGGAACGCCACGATTGGTCTTTGCTGACCCCGAATTCCAGGAGTTGATCGATGGGTTAAAAGATAAACTCACATCTGTGGAGAAATTTTATAATCTGAGTGGAGGAGGTTCTTTTGAAGGTTTCAGCAACTTACTTGATAATAATGCTGATTTTATATTGGAAGAGGTAGCGACAGATGACAGTATTGTTATAATCCATACAGCAGCAGTAGAAGGTAGACCCAGGGGTGCACTTGTAACCCATTGCAATATTCTCTCTGCAACCACTCAGTTTAGTTATGTATTCAAGATATATAAAGAGGATGTTCACCTCAACATCCTTCCACTCTTTCACGTGGGAGGTCTCTTTATCGCTATGACCGCATTTCATGCTGGGGCCCTGAATATCAATGTAACTAGGTTTGACGCAGATCAGGCCGTAGATCTTGTTGAGGAAAAAAAGGTTACCATGTTATTTGACTTTGCCCCGATATTGGCCTCAATCCTTGATAGCCATGAAAAGAGCGGAAAAGATATTAACTCTTTACGGCTGGTTGCTGGCCTTGATGGCCCTGAGACCATAGAAAGATATCAAAAGGTAACAGGCGGGGAGTTTTTCGTGGTTTATGGCCAGACAGAGGTTTCATGCCTGGTAACTATTTCGCAATACAATGAAAAACCTGGTTCTGCTGGGAGACCTTTGCCTCTTGCGGATGTACGACTTTTTGATGATTATGATAAAGAAGTGGAAACTGGCCAGGTAGGTGAGATTGTAGTAAAGGGGCCTATGGTTTTTAAGGGCTACTGGAATCTTCCAGAGGAAACAGCCTACACATTCAGAGAAGGGTGGCATCACACTGGAGATCAAGGACGTTTTGACGAGGAAGGTTTTCTCTGGTATGCTGGCCGTAAAGCAGAAAAAGAGCTTATTAAGCCGGGAGGGGAAAACGTTTACCCGGCTGAGGTGGAAAAGGTGATCCTCCAGCATCCTGCAGTTGAAAGATGCGTAGTTTTTGGTGTGCCTGATCCCAAATGGAAAGAGGGAATCAAAGCAGTGTGTGAACTCAAAGAAGGTCGTAGCCTCGAGCCACAGGAACTGATCGATTTTGTTGGTGAACGTATAGCGAGGTTTAAGAAACCTCAATATGTGGAATTTATCAAAGATTTTCCACTTCTTGAAGATGGTTCTCCGGACAGGGCTAAGTCTAAGGAATTGTATGGCCAAGAGTAATTAATGTAGTATAGCATAAGAAAAAAGGCCCTGCTTCGAAGTCAGCAGGGCCTTTTTTCTTATTGAACAAAGAATTCTTTTTGAATTCCAAAGAGCTCACAGCAGTAAGCTGGGAAAAGAAATCATGGAGCAGAAAAAAACAGAGGCGATTATTTTAAGGACAAAAGATTTTGGCGAGTCTGATCTCATCGTTACTGTTTTTTCCTCTCTTTTCGGAACCCTAAGAGGTGTGGCAAAAGGTGGCCGCAAGAGCTCCAAACGATTTGTCAATTCTCTTACTACTTTTTCTTTGGTAAATTGTGCGTTTAGAGAGAGAAGAAGTGGTGATCTTGTGTTGCTTGAATCATGCGAATTAATCGAAGGTTTTCCTGCAATTCGATCAGATTACAATCTATTATACAGGGCCAGCTATATGGTGGAGCTTACAGAGACTCTTTTTCCATCTAATGTACAAAGCTCTGAGATGTTTCAGTTGTTGAAATTTTGTCTCGGTTCTCTAACAGAGAAGCAAAATGCCGAAGAGACTATGATTATGTTTCAGGCGCGCGCAATGAAGATAGGCGGATTTGGTATTAATTTATCTCAGTGCAGCCTTTGTAATCGACGTTATGAGGGTAAGGGTAGGGCACTATTCCATCCCCCAAGTGGTTCAATCGTATGTTTGGGCTGTGAAAAAGAATCGGTTTTGAATCCTGGGATGAATCCAAAAACAGTGCAAGTTCTTAAGGATTTTCAGTCCGCTGACCTATCACTGCTGAAAAATGTGCAATGCGATGATGATATAATAACTGAGCTGAAAAAGATTTTAATGCTGCATATTGAGCATCGTTTAGGAAAAAGACTAAAATCTGCTCAATATATCTAAGCTATCATTTTAATAGGTCGTTGAAATTAAGCCCTTATCTTTGTGGATTGAATGCTGTTACCTTCTTGACATCTTGTGAGGCAGGTGATATTTTTCGCAGAACCTTTTGGTGATTAATGTTTATTGTGTTTGTTGGGTTCATTGAGTTTATTGAAAACTGTAGCTGACTTTAATCACTTTAAATCGCAACCAGTAATTAGACAACTAACAATGAACAACGGACAACTGTCAATGGACAACAAACAAAGAAAGGATTTCTATGACATTTCAAGAATTAATCATTAACTTGGAGAAATTCTGGGCGGACCGTGGATGCCTTATCCAGCAGCCATATGACTTAGAAGTTGGGGCAGGAACCTTTAATCCAGCAACTCTTTTGAGGGCATTGGGACCTGAGCCGTGGTCCGTTGCCTATGTAGAGCCTTCCAGGCGCCCTACTGATGGCAGATACGGTGAGAATCCCAACCGTCTGGGGCATTATTATCAATATCAGGTGATTGTAAAACCCTCTCCCATTGATATTCAGGAAATCTATCTCGAAAGCTTAAAGGCGCTGGGAATAGATCCGCTGGATCATGATATCCGTTTTGTGGAGGACGATTGGGAATCCCCCACACTTGGAGCATCAGGTCTTGGGTGGGAGGTCTGGCTGGATGGCATGGAGATTACCCAATTTACCTATTTTCAATTGGCAGGCGGCATTCGCCTTGATCCAATTTCCGTTGAAATAACCTATGGTCTGGAAAGAATTGCCATGTATCTGCAAGAAAAAGAAAGCGTTTATGATCTTGCATGGAATGTGAATGTTACGTATGGAGATGTTCATAAAAAAGGAGAGTGGGAAAACTCAGTGTATTGTTTTGAGATTGCTGATGTTGATATGCTTTTAAAGATGTTTGAAATGTGTGAAAAGGAATCTCTTGCAATAAGCAACAAAGGAATTGTCTTGCCAGCATATGATTATTGCCTCAAATGTTCTCATATTTTTAATATACTTGAAGCAAGAGGTGCAATAAGTGTTACAGAAAGAACATCTTTCATTGGTAGGATCCGGGAACTGGCTAGTTTGGTAGCAAAAAATTATATAAAGCAGAGAGAAGAGATGGGCTTTCCTCTGATGAAACAATCATAGAGCATCTATTAAGCCCCTGTTGAATCCCTTTTGGGGGATTTAATACGATGTTGGCATTTGATAGTTCTATGATCAACAACAATGAAACTCAAAGAGGATAGGGTAAGGAGTTATTAGCAAGTTATGGGTGAATTACTTTTAGAAATAGGGACAGAAGAGATTCCCTCAGGCTATCTTGAAAACGGTTTAAGGGAGCTTAAGCGATTGGCGGAATCATCTTTAAAAGAGAACCGGATCGAGATCGAAGGCAGTCTTTATACATATGGAACTCCGAGAAGATTGGTTTTAGTCGCCAATTCAATTGCTGATGCACAGAAAGATACAATCCAGGAAATAACAGGCCCTCCTCAAAAGGCTGCGTTTGATGAAGAAGGAAACCCAACAAAGGCAGCATTTGGTTTTGCTGAAAAACAGGGAGTTTCTGTGAATGAGTTGCAATTACAGGAAACACCAAAAGGCGTTTATCTTTATATTAAGCGTATAATGCCAGGAAGGCCTACAACAACTATCTTATCTGAAGTGTTACCAAAATTAATAACGAATATTCCATGGCCAAAATCGATGCGGTGGGGAAGTGAAGAGTTTTCATTTGTTCGGCCTATCCACTGGATACTTGCACTTTTTAACGGCAATAATATTCCCTTTGAAGTAGCTGGGATATCGAGTGGGACGCTAACAAGAGGGCATAGGTTTATGGCACCTCAGAGTATGAAAATAGAAGACCTTAAGGATTATCTGCAAAAAATGAATCAAAGCTCTGTAATTATTGATCAAAAAGAAAGAGAAAATAGTGTTGAAAAATCGGTGATCGCAGCGGCGAAAATCGCATCAGGCTTACCTGTGATAGACCCCGAATTATTATTTACTGTGACCAATATGGTGGAGTTTCCATCTGCAATTTGCGGTGGTTTTGATAAGGTCTTTCTTGCGCTTCCTGACCCTGTTCTCATAACAGCGATGAAAGAGCATCAGAGATATTTTTCTGTTCGGGGCCAGCAAGGAAACCTGATGCCAAATTTCGTGGCTGTTAACAATACGATTGCACGAGATGAATCTATTGTCAGAAAGGGACATGAGAGAGTTTTACAGGCAAGGTTGGCTGATGCGAATTTCTTTTTTAAGGAGGACAGGAAAAGGATGCTTCTGGATAGGCTGGAGGATTTAAAAACAGTTATCTATCAAGCAGAGTTAGGGACATCCTTTGACAAGGTACAACGATTTACCCGACTGGCCGAGTATTTAGCTGAGCAGATAATTCCGGAAAATATAGATGATGTCCGAGTTGTGGCGAAGCTGTGTAAATGTGATTTGGTTACTGAAATGGTCATGGAGTTTCCATCTCTTCAAGGTGTAATGGGAAAAGAATATGCTCAACTGGATGGATACCCTGAAGATATCTGTTCAGCTATTTTAGACCATTATTTGCCTATTCAAGCAGAATCACAGCTTCCAGAATCGCTTATTGGGGCAATTGTGGGCATAGCTGATAGAATGGATACTATTGTAGGTTTTTTTTCGATGGGGCGTGAGCCTGACGGAACTGCAGATCCTTACGCACTTAGAAGACAGGCGCTGGCTATTATCAGGATAGTGAGAGATAAAAAAATTGCTATCTCCTTTCACGATTTCATTCATAAATCAGCATCTATTCTTAATGAAACGATTTCATTTGATCAAGAAAAGGTTGAAAATTCGGTCAATAATTTTATTAAAAATCGCTTTAAGAATTTATTATTAACAGATGAAATTACTCAAGATTTTATAGAGGCAGTAATTTCTATCGATTTTAATTACCTCCATCAAGCAGAGAAAAAAATCCATGCACTGCAAAAATTTCGAAATAGTTCTAAAGACTTTGAAACCTTAGCGATTGCGTTTAAAAGGATCATTAACATAGGAAAAGGTTTTAAAGAAACCTATAGTGTGAACTCTGATCTATTTGAGCACAAAAGTGAAGAGGGCTTATGGAAAACATTTCAGTTGGTAAAAGATGAAGCAAAAAGACAGATAGATGAAGAAAATTACCTTGAGGCGTTGAATACAATGTCCAGAATAATAAAACCGGTAGATGAATTTTTTTCCGAAGTAATGGTCATGGCGGAAGATACAAGAATTAAAGAAAATAGGCTTGGAATACTAAAAAACCTACAAGAGTTTTTTCTTCAGGTAGCTGATTTTTCAAAATTTTCTATTTAATAGTTAGGCGTGAAGTGTCTGAAGTGATCAAACCAGACAAACCCATGACTATGCAACTCCTTGCTACCTCCAATTCCTAAATCCCTAAATTCATAATTCCTTAATTATAAAGGTTTTATTAGTTATCCGGCTTTTTTACTAAAAAATACATCTCTCCCTTATGTTTAAGATTGCCTGCAGCTAATTCCGCGTATGGATCACTACCCCAAAAAATGTCTGCGCGCCCTGTGCCTTTTATAACTCCTCCTGTATCTTGATTTAAAAGAAATCTTGAGAAAGGAACCCAACCAGTTATGTTCCCCTTTCCCCCCATAATGGGTTTCTGACAGCGAATATATACCAATGCCCCTTTTGGAAACAATCTGTCATCAACTGCCAAAGATCGTCCGGGTGTGAGAGGAACGCCAATATTACCGACTGGTGCGCTGTTGAGTAATCGGAAAAAAACATATGATGGATTATAATTCAACACCTCTTCTTTAATATCTGGATTTTGCTTTATGTAAGATCGAATGGTTTGAAGGGATAAATTATCAGCCGTGATATATCCATTATCTATCATATATCTACCAATGCTTTTATAGGGATGCCCGTTTGAGGCACTGTAGCCAACCCTGATGATCTCTCCACTGGGTAATTGTATCATGCCTGAACCCTGAATTTGTAATATGGCTATATCGAGAGGATCTTTTAGCCAGGCAATTTCAAGGTTTTTTTTCTCTAACATCTTGCCTTCCATTATATCTTTTCTTGTGTAATAAGGGATGAGACTATTGTTGAGTATCCTGGCCATAATACGCTGGCCGGAAAGTTCAGGGCGAAAAAGTCCCAGACGAATTGTAAAAAGATTATCCGGCCTTCTATATATTGGATATTTATAGATAGAATCACGCTCAAGGTTTCCCTCAAAGATTGGTTCGAAATATCCAGTGAAAAGCACCTTTTTACTTCCCCACAAACCAGCTGCCTTATATAAGTTAAAATTTTTCCTTAGATATTGATTGAATTTTTTGCTATCTGAACTTTGCTTGAAAATAGTCAAAAAAGTCTTTAATGATTTTTTCACTTGTTCTGCAGAAAATTCATCAGGACCATAGGTGAAAAGTGTATCCTCCTTGAGTTGATTCAAATATTTAAGATCGCTTTCAATAGCCAATGAAAGGGAATGCATATCCATGTCATCCTGAAATTTTGGCCAGAAGTACTTTACTTTTGTAAGGGCATTGGCTGGTTCCTTAACCTCTTTTTTTACCAACGGGTAGCAACCACCAATAATGAAGAAGATTATTATTGCTGAAAGGTAACGGTGAATCATATGCTAAATATTAGATTTAAACCTTTCTTAAATACAAGTAAAAAAGTATTTATTGAAAAGTTTAATGCGCCTTATGGGCATTTAAAGGGACTGCAATTGAGCAACTCGACATGGGCTTAACGACATGTCTAAAGGTCGAACTGTCCAAGCCAAAGGGCTCATCGACGTGTCTCATGGCCAAGGGAATCTCGTCAGGCTTATGACCAAGATGCAGTCATAGAAGCATATGCTGTTACATTTTTCAAAAAGGACACTAATAAATAGAACACCAAAATTTGTAAGGGACCAAGACGATTGTATACATCGAACACAAAAACTGTGTTAAATGTAACACATTAGCATGATAAAAAATATTTTGAGCCTGTATGGTAAATTTTAATTATCAATTAATATCAATCAGTTAACCCTATAGAGTTGCCTTTTATCTAATCATTTTATTAGATGGCACATAATTTGCTGCTATCTATTACGTATTCTAAGTAATTTTTTCTAAATTAATTTATTATCAAAGTAATTTTTATGGATTTAAGACAACGGACAGTTGGAGAGGAAATAAGCTGTACAGGAATAGGTCTTCACTCTGGTAAAAAAGTAAATCTTACTATAAAACCCGCTCCACTAAATAGTGGGATATCCTTTGAACGTATTGATGTATCACCTGGATGTAGAGTTAAGGCCTCTTTTGATAATGTAGTTGATACGAATATGGCTACTACTATTGGTTTTAATGGATATAGTGTATCCACAGTAGAACATATTATGGCTGCATTTTTTGGAATGGGAATAGACAATGCTTTGGTACAAATTGATGGTGGAGAAATTCCTATTATGGATGGAAGTTCTGCTCCATTTATATTTCTTCTAAAAAATGCTGGTGTTACCATACAAAATGGCCACAAAAGATTTCTTCTAGTAAAGAGGCCAGTTAAGGTTAAGGATGGCAATCGATCTGTTCAACTCAATCCCTCAAACGAGCTAAAGATAACATATAATATTGATTTCGATCACCCCTTAATCAAAGATCAATCCTATGAGATATCATTTTCAAAATCTAGTTTTATTGATGAAATTAGCAGGGCACGGACATTTGGTTTTTTAAGGGATGTACAGACTTTAAGGAATAATGGACTGGCAAAAGGTGGATCCTTAGATAATGCAATTGTTGTGGATGACTTCAGAGTTCTCAATGAAGACGGCTTACGGTATAAAAATGAGTTCGTAAGACATAAAGTCCTTGATTTTATAGGTGATTTGGCTATCCTCGGTTGTGTACCGATTGGCCATTTCGTGGTTGAAAGATCAGGGCATTCTATGAACCAAAAATTGCTCAGGCTTTTTATGACGCAAGAAAAGTCCTGGGAGGAAGTACAATTTAATAATAAAGAAGAGTGCGGAAGAAAAAGTATCAAAATACCGTCATTTGGTACCCTTGATTTAGTGCCTGCCTAAAACATATACAGTAGCAAGAAAGAAAAAAGAGTTTTTTCTGGTTGAGTATCTCGTATTTTTATTTTCAACATTTCTAAATTCCTTCTTCAAAATTATTCCCTTTTATTAAATCTTGCAATCAGTGTCCCTTTTTCCTATGATATTTCAAATAATCTAATAAAATTATCTATTCTCGTTCCACACATTATTAGTTATTTGTCACGAGAGATATAGCATTAAGGAATTTAGGGATTGTTGTGTACTAGTTGATGGCTGTAAGATATTTACTATAAACTTTAGGTGTTGCTAATTGATTCATTCAAATATATTGGTTCACTCTATGCGCGGTAGACAGCTTATTTTTGCTTTAGTGTTTATTCTCTTGTTCTCTATTGTTCCAGAAATTTCTTCGGCAAAAGAGGCTCGCCTCTCAGATATAATTGTCACTAACACTCGTGACCATCTCCTTAGTTATTTTAATGTAAAAGACTGCTTTACTGAAGAAATGGACAGGGCCATTATGAATGGTATCTCAACTAAATTTACTTTTTTCGTTAAACTATATGAGATAAGGAGCTCATGGTTTGATCGTAAGATAGCAGACATTAGGTTAACGCATACAATAGAATACAACACTCTGAAAAACGAATTTAACCTCCTTTTACCAGAGCAAAATAAGAAAAAGGTAAAAACCAAGGATTTTGATGGAGCGAAAGAATTAATGGCTGATGTTGTGGCCTTAAAGGTTATCAGACTCGATAAGCTCAAAAAAGGAGCATTTTATCAAATTCGAATGAAGGCAGAGCTTGATAAGATTGAATTACCTTTTTACTTAAACTATGTGCTCTTTTTTTTATCCCTATGGGATTTTGAGACAGACTGGTATTCAGTTGTGTTTAGGTATTAAGAGAAATGAAAAGACAGCTAGATACTAAAAATGAAGATCTAAAGAGGCGTAAAAGAGAAATAGTCATAATATGTATTATACTACCCATTATTGTCCTCCTTACCTATCTGGGAACGAAGGTCTTTGATCTTGGTGTTGAATTACCGATTGCCGGCAACATTCTTATCTTTGTCTTAATAAATATCAATGTAATTTTACTGCTTCTTCTGCTCTTTCTGACCATGAGAAATTTGGTCAAGCTGGTGTTCGAGAGGAAAAAAAGGGTTATGGGCTCTGGTCTTAGAGCAAAACTCGTTTTTGCCTTTGTCATACTTTCTCTTCTACCAACAATAATTATCTTTTTTGTTTCAGTGCAATTCATTTCTCTCTCCATTGATTATTGGTTTAATCTTCAGATTGAGCAGTCTCTTCAAAAATCTTTAGAGGTAGGTCAAGATTACTATAAAAGAGTAGAAGATGAAGCATTAGCATTTGGCAATAGTTTAAGTTCATTAATTACGCATGAAGGGTATATGTTGCTTTCAAAGGAAGATAAGCTGGGTGCATTTATAGAGGAAAAAAGAAAGGAATATAATCTTGCCGCTATTCAGATATTTTCATCAAAATTGCTTCCGAGGGCAGCTT
>Ga0315534_1002436_pt1 | contig 12466 bp, 13 predicted proteins | sample SalMarSW160240MG_FD_203094 | JGI IMG/M metagenome (GOLD analysis project Ga0315534, IMG submission 203094) | Salt marsh sediment microbial communities from the Plum Island Ecosystem LTER, Massachusetts, United States - Salt Marsh Sediment SW1602-40 ... | reverse complement strand
GACGACGAAGAAGACGAGGTCTCCGCGACTGAGGACACGGTCGAATCCGTAGGGGGGGCCGACGCCCTCGAGGAAGTCCAGGAGCGGGCGCCGCGCGCCCGCCGCCAATACAAAATTCAGGAAGTGATCAGGCGCCGGCAGATCATGCTGGTGCAGGTGGTGAAGGAAGAACGCGGAACCAAAGGCGCGGCGCTCACCACATATCTTTCGCTTGCCGGCCGCTATTCGGTGCTGATGCCGAATACGGCTCGGGGAGGCGGTATCAGCCGCAAGATCACCAGCCCGCAAGATCGCAACCGGCTCAAGGAGATCGCGCAGGACCTCGAAGTTCCGGAGGGAATGGGGGTTATTTTGCGCACAGCCGGCGCCATGCGCACCAAGACCGAGATCAAGCGCGATTTCGAGTATCTGCTGCGCATGTGGGAGCAGGTGCGCGACCTCACGCTGAAATCGAGCGCCCCGACTCTCGTCTATGAGGAAGGTTCGGTGGTCAAGCGTGCGATCCGCGACCTTTACAACAAGGACATCGACGAGGTCATCGTCGCCGGCGAGCCGGCCTATCGCGAAGCGAAGGACTTCATGCGCATGCTCATGCCGAGCCATGCGAAAAACGTGAAGCTCTATGCGGATAACCAGCCGCTGCTCATCCGCTACGGCGTCGAGAGCCAGCTCGACGCGATGTTCTCGCCGATCGTCCAGCTGCGGTCAGGCGGCTACATCGTGCTCAATCAGGCAGAGGCCCTGGTCGCCATCGACGTCAATTCCGGCCGCGCCACGCGCGAGCATCACATCGAGGACACCGCGCTCAAAACCAATCTAGAGGCGGCCGAGGAGATCGCCCGCCAGCTTCGCCTGCGCGACCTCGCTGGACTTATCGTGATCGATTTCATCGACATGGATGAGAAGCGCAACAACCGCGCGGTCGAGCGCAAGCTCAAAGAGTGCCTCAAGAACGATCGCGCGCGCATCCAGGTCGGCCGGATTTCACATTTCGGCCTGCTTGAGATGTCGCGGCAGCGCATCCGCTCCAGCGTGCTCGAGAGCTCGACCGAGAAATGCCCGCATTGCGGCGGCACCGGCCATGTTCGCTCGGTCGCCTCGGTCGCATTGCAGTGCTTGCGGATGCTCGAGGAAGCGCTGCTGCGCGGGGCCACCCACAACATCGTCGTGCGGACGGGCGCCGAAGTCGCGCTCTACATGCTCAACTACAAACGCGCGCATTTGCGCGAGCTTGAACAGCGTTTCCGCATCACCGTCACGGTCAAGGTTGATGCTGCGCCCAACGGGCAGCAGCCCTTCGTCATCGAGAAGGCCGAGCAGGTCCATAGTCTGGAGCAAGCGCGCGCGCTCGCCGCTCAGCCAGCGGCATTGGTTCCGATCGTCGTGCCCGAAGAAGTGGAGGCCGAGGAAGAAGCCGACCTTGAGGGCGAGGAGGTCTCCGCCAAGGATGAACTGGCCGAAGAGGAGCGTGTTGGGGTTGGCGAGAACGGCGGGCATCGCCGCCGGCGGCGGCGGCGGCGCGGCCGGCGTGGCGAGGAGCAAGGCGAGGCCGGCCCGTTCACCAGCGAAACCGTCGCTGAACATGCGGTCGCCCATGAGGACCATGATGGCGTCGAAGGCGAGGAGGGTGGTCCCGTTGCGCCGCGTCCGCCCGAGCAGCACGCCGGGGAGGAAGAGACCGCCGGGGAAGGCGGCTCGGCCGATCAGCGTCGGCGGCGGCGCCGTGGCCGGCGCGGAGGGCGGCGGAATCGGCGGCCGGAAGATGAGGGCGCACCGTCCGCCATCGCCGACGAGGCGGCGGAATCGTTGGAGCCGGAGATCGTCGAAGCGAGCGCCGATCTGGAAGGCCGCTCGGTCGAGTTCGAACGGTCTGCAAGCGAGGACGCCGGCCTTGAGGAGCAACAGGCAGCTTCTCCGCAAGATGAGGCGGGGCCTGAGGAGGAATTGCCGCGAATATTCGCCGGCGGAGAGCATGCTCCGCTCTCGGACGATGAGCCCAAGCCTGCGCCTGTTCTTCACGCAGAGGAGAGCCCGCCGTCGGGCGCGCCGGTGACGTCAGAGCCGACCGCTTCTGCGAGAGCCGCACCGCGGCGTCGTTCGACCGTACGCGAAGCGGTTGCCTTGCCGGGTGAAGATGACGCTCCCGCGCCGGCCGAATCTGCGCGAGTCGAAGCCGCGCCGGGCGAGAATGCTGACCATACGGTTGAACCGCCGGAGGTCGAAGCCGCCGAGACGGCGTCTCAGGCCGAGCCGGTCGGGTCACGACGCACGGGCTGGTGGGCACGCCGCATCATGGGCGGTGACAAGGGCTGAGCACCTTTCGCGGGAAGGACCGCGGCGACGCCATGCATAGCCGCTATGTCGAGCGCGACGCCGAGGCGATCGTCGCGCGCTATGCCGGCGAGGGCGTCCTGCGCGACATCGCGCTGCGCATTTACACGACCAGGCTGCTCGGCCAAAACCCGAAGCTCGTGCGCCACGGCGGCGGCAACACCTCGGTGAAAACCCGCCTGACTGATCTCGTCGGGACCGAAGTCGAGGCGCTGTGCGTGAAGGGCTCGGGATTCGACATGGCGGCCATCGAGCCATCGGGATTTGCCGCCGTTCGCCTCGCGCCGCTGCGGTCATTACGCGCCCGCGCCACGATCTCCGACCGCGACCTGCTGCAGATCCAACGCGCGAATCTCATTGACCCGATGGGTCCGAACCCGTCGGTCGAGATGCTGTTGCATGCGTTCCTGCCGGCGAAATTCATCGATCACACGCATGTGGATGCGGTGCTGAGCCTCATCGACCAGCCGGATGGCGGCTCGATCGCCGCCGAGGTGTTTGGCGAGCGCGTCGATCTCGTGCCCTATACCCGGCCGGGCTTCGGACTCGCCAAGGCGGCGGCCGAGGTGTTCGAGCGACGCCCGCAAGTGCAAGGGCTGATCCTCGACAAACATGGAATCTTCACCTTCGGCGATACCGCGCGCGAGGCCTATGAACGCATGATCGAGATGGTGTCGGCCGCCGAAGCGCGATTGCAGCGCGGGCGCAAGCCGATCGTTGCCGCGCGCCTACCGGAGAAACTTGCCAACGTCGTGGAGGTGATGCCGATCATCCGCGGCGCTTGCAGCGCGAAGGACGAGAGCGCGGAAGGCGCATTCGACCGCCCGATCCTCGACTTTCGCACCGGCCCCGCGATTCTCGATTTCGTCGGGGGTGCGGAGCTAAAGCGTTGTTCGCAAGCCGGCGTGGTCACCCCCGACTATACGATCCGCACCAAGAACTGGCCGCTCGTGCTCGATCCGCCGGTGGCCGGTGAACTTGCGGCGTTCCGTGAACACGCGCGCGCGGCGGCGCAGACCTTCGTTGCGCGCTATCGCGACTATTTCGCCCGCAACAACGCGCGCGTCGGTGGCGGAAAGCGGATGCTCGATCCGCTGCCGCGTGTCGTGCTGGTTCCCGGCCTTGGGCTGTTCGGCCTTGGTCGGTCGAAGAAGGACGCAATCATCGCCGCCGACCTCGCCGAAGCGTCAGCCGCGGTGATCTCCGACGCAGAAGCGATCGGACGCTTCCAGTCGATCTCGGAAGCCGATATGTTCGACATGGAGTATTGGCCGCCGGAGCAGGCAAAACTTGGCGCCGCCGCGGAGGCGCCGCTCGCGGGGCAAGTGGCCGTCATCACTGGGGCAGGGGGCGCGATCGGGGCGGCGACGGCGCAGGCCTTTGCGCGCGCGGGGGCGGAGGTTGCGCTCCTCGACTTCGACGAAGCCGCCGCCGCAGAGCGGGCCCGCAGGATCGGCGGCGCGGCGCTCGCAGTGAAATGCGACGTGACGGACGCCGGTTCCGTGCGTGCGGCCTTCGATAGCGTGGTCGAGGCGTTCGGCGGCGTTGATGTCGCCGTGTCGAATGCGGGCGCGGCCTGGCAGGGGCGCATCGGCGAGGTCGACGAGGCGCTCTTGCGTCAAAGCTTCGAGTTGAATTTCTACGGGCACCAGCGCGTCGCCCAAGCCGCCGTGAAGATCATGCTGGCGCAAGGCACGGGCGGCTGTCTGCTGTTCAACGCATCGAAGCAGGCGATCAACCCCGGGCCGAACTTCGGGCCTTACGGCTTGCCGAAGGCGGCGACCTTGTTCCTGGTCCGCCAATATGCCCTCGATTACGGCGCCGACGGTATCCGCGCCAATGCGGTGAATGCCGATCGCATCCGTTCGGGCCTGCTCACCGATGATTTCATCAAGGGGCGCGCGAAGGCGCGCGGTGTTTCCGAAAAAGAGTATATGAGCGGCAATCTGCTTCAGCGTGAAGTGACGGCGAAGGATGTCGCGCAGGCCTTCCTGCATCAGGCGCTACAGCTCAAGACCACTGCCGACGTCACCACCGTCGACGGCGGCAACATCGCGGCGGCGCTGCGGTGATATGAATCCATGACGCTTTGCGATGAGCCCATTCCAATCGTCAATCGACAGGCGGAGCTTCAGGATTGCCGAAGAAGACTGGATTCCCGCTTTCACGAGAATGAACGGATATAAATTATTTGCGAGGTGAGAGATGCCCGAAGCCGATATCGAAGGTCAACGCTACCAGGCCGACAAGCCGCAGGCGACGCCGGGCTTTTTCCTGAAAGGATCGCATCAGCTCGACTGGGGGATGAAGAACCGGCTCGCGCGCGTGTTCAGTCCGCTGACCGGGCGCACGGTGATGCTTGCGATCGACCACGGCTATTTCCAGGGGCCGACCACCGGGCTCGAGCGCATCGATTTGTCGATCGTACCGCTCTTGCACTATTGCGACGCGCTGTTCTGCACGCGCGGAATTCTGCGATCGGTCATCCCGGCCGAGGCGACGAAGCCAATGGTGCTGCGCGCAAGCGGCGGGCCGAGCATTCTCAAGGAGCTTTCTGACGAACAGATCGCGATGGACATGGAGGACGCCGTGCGCCTCAACGCGGCGGGCGTCGGCATCCAAGTGTTCATCGGCGGACAGTTCGAGACGCGCTCGATCCACAACATGACCAGGCTGGTCGATGCTGGGCTGCGCTGCGGCATGCCGGTGATGGGCGTCACCGCCGTCGGCAAGGACATGGTGCGCGATGCGCAGTACTTCCGACTTGCCTGCCGCATCATTGCGGAGCTCGGCGCGCAGTACGTGAAGACCTATTATGTCGAGGAAGGCTTCGAGACCGTCACCGCGTCTTGTCCGGTGCCGATCGTGATGGCCGGCGGCAAGAAATTACCCGAGCTCGACGCGTTGACCATGGCCTACAACGCGGTCCAGCAGGGAGCGGCGGGCGTCGACATGGGCCGCAACATCTTCCAATCGGACGCGCCCAAGGCGATGATCGCCGCGGTCTCGGCGGTGGTCCACGAAAACCTCAAGCCGGCGGACGCTCTCGACATGTACAACTCGCTCAAGGCGAAAGGGTAGGCGAGTCGCAGGTCCAGCGAGCGCCGCGCGCCAGATCGAATTTGACGCGCGACGAGGGATGTGGACATTGGTTCGCTTTGGCGGGGAGGAGTCGATGGCGAAAACCTGGGATCAGATGAATGCCGACGAAAAGGCCGAGTGGCTGCGGGCCGAACTTCGACAAATGAGCAGCCTCTATGCGATGCTCGCCTCTCAGATCCAGGAAGTCGCACGATCGGTGAAAGGGATCGAGAAGCAGTTGAAGGAAAGCAAGTAAGCCTGTTCGCGCGGTGGGCTGCGTTGCCTGCCTCGCTTTTGTCGCGCTTCCGTCCCGTCAAGGAAGGTGCAGCGACGAATACGCAACGCCTCGCCCGTAGCGAGGCGTTTGCAGTTCGGCCGCTGCTGATCCGCAATTGGCTGTGCCGGCAAGCCTCAGTGCCGCCGCCGCACGCGCCGCTTCCTCCCGCCGTAAAGAACATACCGGCACGCCCGGCTGATGCGGCCGCGGTTGCGCACAAGGCACCGGCGAATGAGTTCGTGATTGGGAATGTACGCCGAACAATATCTTTGCGCGTCGTACTGGCAGGCCGCCTGCTGCTCCGCGGTCTGGGCGCGGGCATCGTTCGACAGGGTGCCGGCCGCGGTCGCGAGGGCGAAGGCGAAGGCGAGCGCGGTCAGACGTCGCAAGGGCATGGTTTCGTTCTCCGGTCTTGGTTGGGTGGGTAATTTAAGATTGGATTGGACGGGTCGGGCGGCCGAGGGCGGCGAGCGGTCCGATGCTCACGAATCCCAGGGTAATCGACGCCAGAAGCGTGAGCGCGGCGTCATCGAAACAGATCACGCCGCACCGCCGAGCTTCAATTGTGATCAAGCCAGCGCCAACGACGAGGCCCCAAGCGGCGCCGGCGGCGAGACCGCGGCGAACGCCGCGCGCATCGAGGCGCGCGAACAACGGCGGCCGGACGAGGGCAGGGGCGGTCATTGCTCCTCCCAACGCGGCGCGCGCTTTTCCACGAAAGCGGCGATTCCTTCTTCAGCGTCGCGCGCCAGCATGTTCTCGACCATGACTTCGCCGGCGTAGCGATAGGCGTCGGACAATCCCATTTCGAGCTGGCGATAGAACGCCTCCTTGCCGACCTTCACGACCGGCGCGGGTTTCGCCGCAATCTTCCGGGCAATCGCCAATGCGTCCTCGTATTCGACTCCAGGCTCGGCGAGCCGATTGACGAGGCCCATCCGGAAGGCGTCCTCCGCGGAGATCATGTCGCCAGTCAACAGTATCTCCAACGCCTGCTTGCGCCCGACGTTCCGCGAAAGCGCGACCATCGGCGTCGAACAGAACAAGCCGACATTGATGCCGGTGGTGCCGAAGGAAGCGGTTCGTGCCGCCACCGCGAGGTCACAGGTTGCCACAAGTTGGCAGCCGGCGGCGGTGGCAGTGGCGTGAACCGCAGCGATGACCGGTTGGGGAAGGCGCACGATAGCCTGCATCAAAGTGCTGCAGCGCGCGAACAGGTCGATGAAATAGGCGCGTCCGCGGTCGCTGTCGCTGCGATGGGCGGTCATCTCCTTGAGATCGTGCCCTGCGCAAAAGGCCGGACCTTTCGCGGCAAGCACCACGGCGCGAATTGACCGGTCGCGCGCGATCAGCCCGAAGGCTTCGCTGAGCGCGGCGAGCATGGCGTCCGACAGCGTGTTGCGCGCCTTCGGTCGATTGAGCGTGAGGACCGTAATATGGTTAATATCTTCGCGCAGGAGGATCGGTTCCGCCTGGCTCATGGCGTCGGTCGGCAAGGGCGTCGTCATTGCAGTTCTCCCGACATGGCCTCCCACAGATACATGCCTCACTCGCGCTCGGAAAGAGGCGTCGTTAGTCCTTTGCCGCTCCGCACGCGGTAAGGCATGCTCCCCGGTTGAATTCTGCCCGGGCCAGGGGAGACGCGCGGTCATGCAAAAGCCGGCAATGACGGTTGCAGAGCTCGACAGGTTCCTCGAGAAAGAGTTCCCACAATATTATCATCGCGACAGCGGCGTCGCGATTGAAGATGCCTGGCACCATGGTTGCCGCGTTCGCCAAGCCTATCGGGAAACCTTCATTCGTCCGGGCGGGACCATTTCCGGCCCGACCATGATGGCGCTCGCCGATTTCGCCATGTATGTCGCCGTGCTGGCCTCGATCGGACCGGTTCCGCTCGCGGTCACCACCAACTTCAACGTCAATTTCCTGCGCCGGCCGGCTCAGCGCGACCTTATCGCCGAGGCGAAGCTGATGAAGCTCGGCAAGCGGCTTGCGGTAGGAGAAGTTACGGTCTGTTCCGAAGGTCTGGAAGGCCCGGTCGCCCATGTGACCGCAACCTATTCCATCCCCGCGAGGCACTTGCCTTGAGGTAATAAACTACCATATACCTAACTATTTATTTTTACACGATCTTTTTTCCCTCTCATGGGTTGACGAAAAACCGCTTGAGCGGCTACAAGCGCGGCCGAGGCGTTGCTGCGACCACGCTGATTCCCAGCCAAGGATGCAGATGATGAAGAGCTATTCGGCGAAGCCCGCCGAGGTCGACAAGAAATGGGTGATGATCGACGCGACGGGGCTCGTCGTCGGGCGCCTCGCTTCGATCGTGGCGATGCGGCTGCGCGGCAAGCACAAGCCGACCTTCACCCCCCATGTCGACTGCGGCGACAACGTAATCATCGTCAATGCGGAGAAGGTGGTGCTCACCGGCCGCAAGCTGCAGCAGAAGGTGTATCGGCATCACACCGGCTTCATTGGCGGCATCAAGGAGCGCAGCGCGAAGTCGATCATGGAGGGCCGGTTTCCCCAGCGCATCGTCGAGAAGGCGGTTGAGCGGATGCTGCCGCGCGGTCCGCTCGGACGGCGCCAGCTCGGCAATTTGCGGGTCTATGCCGGGCCCGAGCATCCGCACGCCGCCCAGACCCCGGAAAAGCTCGATATCGCGGCCATGAACCGCAAGAACGCACGGAGCGCGTGACCATGGCCGAGACCATGCAATCCCTCGATCAGCTGTCGTCCCTCAAGCCTGCCGCGCCCGAGGCGCCGAAATACGAGCAGAAGCTCGACAAGCAGCGGCGCGCCTACGCCACCGGCAAGCGCAAAGACGCGGTCGCGCGCGTCTGGATCATGCCGGGCGTGGGCAAGATTACCGTCAACAAGAAGACGGTGGAGACCTATTTCGCGCGGCCGGTCCTGCGCATGCTGATCCAGCAGCCGCTGGTCGCCGCCAATCGCAACGGCCAATATGATGTCGAATGCACCGTCGCGGGCGGCGGGCTGTCTGGCCAGGCTGGCGCCGTGCGCCACGGGATCTCCAAGGCGCTGACTCACTACGAGCCCGAACTGCGCGCCATCTTGAAACGCGGCGGGTTTCTCACGCGCGATTCGCGCGTGGTCGAGCGCAAGAAGTACGGACGGGCGAAGGCGCGGCGGTCCTTCCAATTCTCCAAGCGCTGATCGTCTGCGATCGCTGGCTGCGCGTATGCCGCCCGGCCCGGCGGCCGTATTCAATCGCGCTGATGGTGCGTGGCGCCGGAACGACGCCGCGCATCGTGGGCCGGCCGGACTGCGCACTCATTTCCGAGGCGTCGGCTTTCCGGCCGGCGCGCGAAGAATCAATCGCCGAAAACGGTGACGATGATTTCGCGTTCGCGCGTGCGGCTGTCGAGATTGATGCACGCGATTTGTTGCCAATTCCCCAAATTCGGGCTGCCATTCGACACGGGCACCATCAGCTGCGGACCGAGCAGGGTCGCACGCAGATGCGCATGAGCGTTACCATCTTGCCAGTTGCGCCCATGATAGTAGTTGAGGTCGCGCGGGATCAGCCGCCTCAACGTATCCTTGAGGTCAAGCATCAAGCCTTCTTCAAACTCGATCGATACGATCGACCCGGTCGAGCCGACGGAAAACACTTGCACAAACCCATCGCTGATTCGCGAGCGCTTTACGATCTGCCTGATTTGCTCGGTGATATCGCTCGCGCCCACCTCCGGTTCCTCGGTGACGGTCAGCGTCTCTCGATAGATACGGGCGATTTTTACTTCGAGCATTGGTCTCGGTTCCCCCGAATTGAATTGCACCGATTCCGATGCCGTTCGGATGTGCACATCCGAATAGCCATCGCGAAGAATAAGCAAGTTTTGCGCCAGCAGGATTACATAATCAGTTCAACCAGCTCCGACGGCCGCGCGCCAGCGCTGCGAACGAATTTGAGGCGATCTGATCGATCTTTATCCACAAAGAATCCCGAGGTTGCAGCGGACTCCGCGCAGCGGTCTAGAGCGAATTCCGTTCCAATCGAATCGGAATTCGCCCTAGTTTTCTTTAGTGGTCGCATTTTCTGCGGCGAACCGGCTCCCACTTCGCCGGAAAATGCTCTAGACGCTCGCAGGGCCATTCAGCCATGGCGCAGCGCGTCGGCGACCGGAATGCGAAAGGCGGCAAGCGCCGGCATCAGCGCGAGCAGGCTCCCGAGCGCCATCAGGCCAACGATCGGTAGAGCATCCGGGAGCGCAATCGCAGCGGGCAGCGCAAGCCCGGTGCGCGCCTCGATCAAATGGATGACCGCAAGCGAGGTAAGCTGTGCGAGCGCGAGCCCGGCCGCGCATCCGGCCGCTAAAATCGCGACCGCGCCAAGCCATGCTGTCAGAATGACATAGAGGCGTGAGGCGCCAAGCGCCCGCAACACGGCATAGCGACGCCGCCGCAGCCCAGCAAGCGCGAGCAGCAGGATCGCCACCGCCGCGAACACGACGACATCGTTGAGAACTGCGGCGACGAGCAAGAGGTCGCGCACGTCGCCCAGCGTGCGATAGACGGAGACCAGCACCTCGGCGGGGAAAAATGCCATCGTTCCCCCTTGCCGGTATTGGCCCCGCAGCACATAGGCGTCGGCCACCGTGTTCGGCTTGACGACGATCGCCGGTACGCCCGGCACCCGCGCGCCGTCGAAGGGCGGCCCGATCGGAATGTCCTCGGCAGCGTGGCCGTTGCCGAGACCGTGGGTCTCCCACACGCTTTCGACCGGCACGAGGATCGCACGATCCCACGGCGAGCCGAAGCGCGGCAGTCGGCCGACCACGGCATAGCGCACGCCTTCGTGGCGGTGACGCGCTTCCTCGGGGCTCTCGATTCCGAGTGGATGGCGCTGACCGGCATGGGCGTGGGAGGGCGTGATCGCGTCGCCGATTGCGAGCCGCACGTCCGCTCCCACCACCGCTTCGCCTTCCTGTGCGAAGACGCGCCCCTCGGACGGCTTGATCCGGCCCCACCGGGTGACGAACGCTGCCGTTGTGCCGACGATGGGATAGCCGCGAGATATGTCGCCGAACGCGATCGGCGCGGCCGCTTTCACGCGCGGGTCGTTGGCGAGGGCAGGGAGGACGGCCCCGTCCAACAGGGGAAGGGCCTCGGGCTGGAGGTACACGGCCGTGAGCACCAGTTGAGTCTGGCTCCCCGGCGCGCCGATCAACAGATCGAAGTCGCTCGCCGCTTGCGCCGTCGCCTGCCGCAATCCGCGCTCCTGCGCACTCAGCGCCACTCCGACCGAAACGGCGATCGCGACCAGCAAGGGCGCGATCCAGGCGACCCAACGCAAGGCGCGCAGATCGGCGAGGACGACCGGCCAGGGGTTCATGGTGCGCGCCCCGTTGCCGCCGCGAGTCGGCCGGCTTCCAGCCGATAGATCGTGCCGACCCGCGCGAGCAAGGCGGGATCGTGCGACACGATCAGCAGGGTCGCGCGCGCTTCGCTCGCCATCCCCAACAGAATATCGGCGACCCGCGCCCCATTTTCCGGATCGAGGCTTGCGGTCGGCTCGTCGGCAAGGAGCAAGGCGGGCCTGCGGATGAGGGCGCGCGCCACCGCGACCCGCTGCTGCTCGCCGGGCGAGAGCGCGCCGGCGCGTGCAGTCGCTGCGGCGACGCCAACCCGTTCGGCGAGCGCGTGGGCGCGCTCACGCAACGCCGCCGGGGTGCGCCCGCGGTCGAACCGGATCGGCAGCAGGATATTGTCGACCACGCCCAGCTCGGGAAACAGTTGGAAGTCCTGAAACACCAGGCCCACCGCGTCGCGCCGCCAGCGGTCGCGCCGCCGCTCGGGCCAAGCTGCGATATCGCTGCCGCCCCAGCGAACACCGCCGCGATCGGGCTGCAATAAGCCAGCGACCGCATACAAGAGCGTGGTCTTGCCCGCGCCCGAGGGACCGGTGATGATGGCGGTCGCGCCTGGCTCAAGTGCGAAATGAACATCGCTGAGAATCGCGCCGGCCACGCGGCCGGCCTCGATGCGGTCCACGCAAAGGCCCTCGACGCTCAAGCGGGAGGGCGGCGCGGCGCCCTCATATACGTCGGACGACCGCATCGACGATCCGAATTTGGCTGACGAACCCGGTCTCATCGTCGGTCGCCGAGCCGACCTCCAGGCGTCCGCGTACCGCGACAGCCTCGCCGCCACCGAACATCGGTGTCGCCCGGTCGAGATAGACCACGACAATGTCGACCGGCCAATCGGCGTCCGACTGGCAAAATGGGCAGATCGCCATCGGTTCGCGGGTGAGCACGAAAAACTGGCTTTCTGCCTTGAGCGGCGGGGCCATATAGCCGCGCATCACGACCATCTGTCCTTTCAGAGACAGCACGAGATCGGAAAATTGCAGGCCGCGAACGCCGATGCTCTTGTAGAGCTGCTCGAAGGTGAGCGGCGTCAGTTCCGCAGCAGGCGCGGCGCGGCCAAGCGCAATGGCGATCGCGGCAATCCCGGCGTGAAGCAGAAGATCGCGCCGGGTGGCCGTTTGTGATCGCGCGCGAAGACCGTGAGCCACGTCTTCCTCAGTACACCCACGCACGGACGGACAATCAACGTCCGTGTTCGCAGCAACTGCTACAAGACTTCACTCGCCGTTCCCGGGGGTGAGGCCCAACGCAGTTACCATGTTGCGGAACACGCGCGTATTGTCGATGCGCCCGTGGAAAAGCTCGGAGCCAGGGCCGCTCGCCGTGAGCACCACATCGTCGGCGGAGTGAACGCCATTCGGCGCGGACGCGGGCAGATTGC
>Ga0315534_1002435_pt1 | contig 12469 bp, 11 predicted proteins | sample SalMarSW160240MG_FD_203094 | JGI IMG/M metagenome (GOLD analysis project Ga0315534, IMG submission 203094) | Salt marsh sediment microbial communities from the Plum Island Ecosystem LTER, Massachusetts, United States - Salt Marsh Sediment SW1602-40 ... | reverse complement strand
CCCCTGCGCGGCCGCCTCGGGAACGCTCCAGTGAACCGCCGACAAGGCCAGCAGGGGCAAAATCGTCGCGGCAATAAAATGTCGCATCGTGTCACCGGGCCGGTTGCAGCATCCGCCTGCGAATCGTCGGGCGCGGCTACGCGCGGCTGCCACGCATACCCGCCAGTCAGGGTTTTGTCGCGGCGACGGCCGAAAAGGTTCAACCCGGACCTGGGGTGCGAAGCCTAATAGCGCCCGTCAGCCTGCTCCCGTCAAGCGGTTGAATTCGGGCGAATGACACCGGTTTGTGCCTGCCCCTGTGTTGCAGCCCGGCTACAGATGCGGCTTTCGGGGATGGACGCGACCGTCCCGGTTGTTTCCCGCGCCTCGATCGCGGACACTTATCCTTTCCTATCCTTTCCGTCGCGTAACCGGGGGCTTGATGGACAATCTGCGCGGGACAGCAAAGCGCTGGTCCACCGGCCTCATGGCATCGGCCGTTGCCGCGCTGGCCGTCCTTGTCCTGTCGATGGCGCCGGCCTGCGCCCAAGGCGCCGGCGGCAAGGGGAGCAATACCGGGACCATCGTTCCGGCTGCGCTTTCGGTCGAGCGGCGCTATCTCGTCGAACAGATGCAGAGCCAGTACAGTCTGGCGATCGGGTCGGCCCTGCGCGGGCACATCGGATCGTTGCTCGCCGGCGCCAACCCGTTCGCGGTTTCGTCCGCGGGTTCACCCGCCTTTGCCTATGCGCAGCCGGAGCAAAAGCAGAGCGGCGGACTCGCCGCCTTTGCGGCCGTTGACGCAACGCCGAAATGGAGCACTTGGGCCGACCTTAATGCGACCTGGGCCGACCGTAACGATCCGATCGCCGGCAATCAGGGATGGCTGGAAACGGGCAGCATCGCCGCCGACTATCGCATCGTCGATCGTGGCGTGATCGGCATCATCGGCAGCTTCGCGCACGGCGACTACAATACGACGTTCAGCGCGGGCACATACAAAAGCTGGGCGTACGGTGGCGGCGTTTATGGCGGGTACGCCCTGACCGACGTGATCATCGTCGACGGCCTCGCGCAGTGGCAAGCGCTTGACAATGACGTGTCGACCCCGACGGCCACCGGTTCCTATGGCGGCAGCCGCGTGCAGCTCGCTGCCCATATCACCGCCTATCTGACACACGACGTCTTCAGCATCCGGCCCGCCGCCGGCATCAGCTATACCCACGACGATTACGACGCCTATGTTGACAGCGCCGGCGCCGCCACCGCCGCGCAATGGTCCGAGACGACCACCGGCACCGTCGGTGTCGAGGTCGGCCGCGTCTTCGATCTCGGCAGCGGCCGCAGCATCGAGCCCTGGCTCGGCGTCACCGCGCTGCTGGAGTCCACCAAGTCGAGTTCGGGTGCGGTCTTCCCCAATCGCGAACTCGCGCCCTTCGACGTGCTCGTCTCGGGCGGCCTGCGCACCCTGCTCAGCGCGCGGCTGTCATTCACATTGAAGGCAGAGGTCGGCGGGCTTGCCCGTGGCGACTACAGTACCGTCCTGGCCGACGGCACCTTCGCGCTGGAATTCTGATCCGTTCAGACCCCGACCCCGCCGGGGTTGAAACGGAGCCCGCCGATCCGATCGAGTTCGGCCTGCTCGCGGGCGTTGGCTTCCGCCTTCTCGCGCGCCTGGTCGCGCTCGTCCAGCATCTCGACCTTCTTCAGTTCCTCGAAGGCCTCGCCCAGTGCGGCCTGCGCGTCGTCGAGCTGCACCTTCAGCTCGTCCGCCGAGCGCTTGAGATTCTCCCGCCGCGTCATCGCCGCCTTGGCGTATGTCGGATAGGCGAAATGGGCCGGATCGTGGATGCCGGCGCGGTCCTGCTCTGTTTTGATCTCGCGATCGAGCTCCGTCGCGATACGGTCGAATTCGGCGATCATCGCCTCGATCTGGGCGACCTTGCGCCGCTTCTCGTCGACCTGAAACTTCTTCAGGCGGATGAGGGTTTCGCGTGACTTCATCGACAAATTACTCCCCCGAAGCCCCGACATTGGCGCCCGCACACAACGAGCCGTCAGGCCTGCACGGACGTCCCGGACCGGTCAGCGGGATGAGACTGGGCCAATAACGTTAGTTTTCGGTTTCCGGCGTGCGATCCCGGGTGTGCTGGAATCGGGTTTGGTGGCGTCCGCCAATGGTTGACGGATGTTAACTATTCGGCAGCGGCGTCGGGTACGGCGGCGGCAGGCCCGACAATCTGGTCCAGCCGCTGATAGCCATCCGGCAGGGTGGTGGATTCATCCTTGTTCTGGGCCAGGTAGTCCTCCAGCGGCTTGTGCAAGGCGATGGCCTCGTCGACCTCGGCGCTGGATCCGGGACGATAGGCACCCAGCCGGATCAGTTCCTCCATGTCGGCATAGGTCGCCATCACCTGGCGCGCCCGGTTGATCGCCGGCAGAAAGGCCGGGTCGGCCGCACGGGGCATGGTGCGGGAGATGGATTTCAGCACATTGATGGCCGGATAGCGCCCGCGCTCGGCGATCCCCCGCTCCATCACGATATGGCCGTCGAGAATGCCGCGCACCGCGTCGGCCACGGGCTCGTTGTGGTCGTCGCCGTCGACCAGCACCGAGAAGATGCCGGTGATGGTGCCCTCGTCGGTGCCCGGCCCCGCCCGTTCCAGCAGCCGCGGCAGCTCGGTGAACACGGTCGGTGTATAGCCCTTGGCAGTAGGCGGCTCGCCGGCGGACAGGCCGATCTCGCGCTGGGCCATGGCGAAGCGGGTGACCGAGTCCATCAGCACCAGCACGTCCTTGTGCAGGTCGCGGAAGAACTCGGCGATGGCGAGCGTGAGATAGGCCGCCTGCCGGCGCATCAGCGCCGGCTCGTCCGAGGTCGACACCACCACCACCGAACGGGCGAGGCCCGCCGGGCCAAGGTCGTCCTGCAGGAACTCCTGGACTTCGCGGCCCCGCTCCCCGACCAGCCCGATGACCGACACGTCGGCAGCGACGTTCCGCGCCAGCATTGACAGGAGCACCGACTTGCCGACGCCGGAGCCGGAGAAGATGCCCATCCGCTGGCCCCGACAGCAGGTGACGAACGTATTGAGCGCGCGCACCCCCAGATCGAGCGGCTCGCCGACCCGGCGCCGTGCGTGGGCGGGCGGCGGCGGCGCGCGGAACGAATATGGCGCCGGCCCCAGCGGCAGCGGCCCGCGGCCGTCGATCGGCTCGCCCATGGCGTTGAGCACGCGGCCGAGCCAGGCCTGCGCCGGGCGCACGCTGCCGGCGGCGGTCGACACCACTGCACGGTCGCCGCGGCGCACGCCGTCGAGCGCCGCAAATGGCATGGCCAGGGCATGGCCGTGCGCAAAACCGACCACCTCGCAGGGGATGCCGGCGCCCTGACCGGTCTCAATGTTCAGCCGTGCCCCCACCGACATGGCGTGGATCGGCCCGGCCACCTCCACCATCAGCCCGCGCACGGCGGCCACGCGGCCATAGATCTCCACCGCATCGATGTCGGCGATCTGCTCGGCCAGCGCTTTCATGGCAATGCGGCGTGTCCCGGCACGACAACGCGGTGAAATCCGCAGTAACACGCCGGTAGGCTTACCGACCCTGTTCCTTCTTTAACCCCGTGTTTACCCGCGTCGTTAATCATTGGGTCATCGTCCAGAAGGGACAGAGCGGCCTGACCAGATTCGCCCGGGCCGGGACGAGAAGGGGCGGATCCAAGGGAGACGGGGCTCAACCCGCCTCTGAACGCGGACTGAACCGGTACGTGGCTGAAAAACCACTCTGGGGCAAATGTTTACGCCGATTCGGCCGAAGTTGCCTACGGCGCGCTTGCTCTGGCGAATCAGGTTTTGTTAACCATGGCTGGATAGTGTCGAATCACTTTGTCCCACAGGCGTTTATTGAGACTCGCCGCCTCCCGCGGCGCTACCCAACGGCCCGGTTGCGGCGAGATAGGGGACTGGCATGCGCGTTCTATTGATCGAAGACGACAGCGCCACCGCTCAATCCATTGAGCTGATGCTCAAATCCGAGAGCTTCAATGTCTATACGACCGACCTTGGCGAGGAAGGGGTCGATCTGGGCAAGCTCTACGATTACGACCTCATTCTGCTGGACCTGAACCTGCCCGACATGTCGGGGTTCGAGGTCCTGCGCTCCCTGCGGGTCTCGAAGGTGAAGACCCCGATCCTCATTCTCTCCGGCCTGGCCGGGATCGAGGACAAGGTTCGCGGCCTCGGCTTCGGCGCCGACGACTACATGACCAAGCCGTTCCACAAGGACGAGCTGGTTGCGCGCATCCACGCCATTGTGCGCCGCTCGAAAGGTCATGCGCAGTCCGTCATCAATACCGGCGACCTGGTGGTCAATCTCGACACCAAGACGGTGGAGGTCGGCGGCCAGCGCGTCCACCTGACCGGCAAGGAATACCAGATGCTCGAGCTGCTCTCCCTGCGCAAGGGAACGACGCTCACCAAGGAGATGTTCCTCAACCATCTCTACGGCGGCATGGACGAGCCCGAGCTGAAGATCATCGACGTATTCATCTGCAAGCTGCGCAAGAAGCTGGCCAACGCCTCCAGCGGCAAGAACTACATCGAGACCGTGTGGGGCCGCGGCTATGTGCTGCGTGAGCCGAACGAAAGCGACGAGCGGATCCCGGCTTAAAGGGAGTTGGACAGGGCGCCCCGGGCGCCCTGTTTTGTTTGACGCAGACGCCAGGATTCACCGGTTGCCGGTCGACTGCACGTCACGGGCAGATGCGGATTTTCCCCGTGTTGCGTCGGCGTACATCTTGAACTGAGCCCCTTCGGGCTCTCTCCTCCCAACTTACCCCGGGCGCAAGCCCGGGGTTTTTTGATGAGCGCCGGCATTTTCCATATTCGCAGCCCGCGCTTGCGCCGGCCACGCCGGCGCGGCGAAGGTGGCAGAACATGCGATTGCCTGTGCTTCTCATCGCCCTCCTCCTGCCCCAAGCTGCGGCGGCGCAAACCGCCGCTGCCGCGCTGGACGCGCTCATCGCCGCCTACCCGGACGTGCTCGCGCGCCACGACGGGAACACGATCATCTTCCGCGACGACACCACCATGCCGGCGCATGACAGCGTCGCCAAAAGCCACGCGCAGCGGCTGCGCCGCGCGTCCATCCTCGACCAGTTTCACGACCCCTATCCGCGCGGCCGCTTGACCGCGCCGCCCGCGACCGATCCGGGCCGATATCGCAACGAAGCCTTCTTCAGCAAAATGTATGGCGACTGCCGCAAGGGCGAGGTCCGCCCCCGCCTGGTCGCGGTGCGCTGGCTGCCGAAGACCTGGGGCAAGACGGTCTATGTGACGCAAGTCAACGGCGTGGCCGATGCACTGCGCGCGGTATCGTCCGAGGTCGATGCGCTGCCGGCGGCGATCAAGCACGCCGCATGGCCGGCCGCCGGCGTGTTCTCATGCCGCGCGGTTGCCGACACCGGCCGCCTGAGCATGCACTCCTACGCGGCGGCAATCGACCTCAACACCGCGATCTCGGACTACTGGATGTGGCGCGGCGGCAAGGATGGCGTGCGGCCCTACCGCAACCGCATCCCGCCGGAGATCGTCGACATCTTCGAGCGGCACGGTTTCATCTGGGGCGGCAAGTGGCGGCACTACGACACGATGCATTTCGAGTACCGGCCGGAGTTGCTGGAGATGAGTGGCCGGTAGTCGTGAGCAAATCGGTCACCGTCCTTTCGCTTCCGCGCAGGCGACGCACAGCGGTGCCGCCGGGTCGGCCTCCAGCCGTTTCTCGGGGATATCCTCGCCACATTCGGCACAGATGCCGAACTCGTCCTTGTCCATGCGGTCAAGCGCGTTGCGGATGCGCGTGATCTGTGCCTCGCGCTGGCGGTCGGTGGCGAGCGCCATCTGCTGCTGCTGCATCGCGTCCATGCGCGACAGCCGCCCGACGCTCTGCTGGTCAAGTTCGACCGGGGCGCGGCCGGCAGCAGTCGCCTCCCGCTCGGCCTCGAGCTGCGCCAGCGCGGCTTCAAGGCGCGGGCGGAATTTGCTGGCCAGGCGATCATCATCCGGCATCGCGGAAAGTTACCATGGATTGACGGCGGCGAGCCGGGCGATGACCGCGCGAAAGCGCTTTCGCTTGACGACGGAGTGCCCGACGCTGCCCGCCCTACGCCTTGAGCGCCAGACTGACCAACTTGCCCGTCTCGGGCATGCTTGCCGCGGGGCGGCGCGCGTTCACGTTCGGCACATAAAGACCGCGCCGGTCGGCCACCGGGCGGAACGCGTCGGTCAGGCCAACAACGGTTTCCGCAGCGCCCAGGATCAGATAGCCGTCCTCCGGCATCTGCCGCGCAATCCGCTCAAGCACGCCGTTCTTGGTCGGCTGGTCGAAATAGATCAGCACGTTGCGGCAGAATACCACGTCGAACATGCCGAGCGGCGTGAAGTCGCTGAGCAGGTTGAGCGGGCGGAACTGGACCATGTCGCGGATCTCGGGTGCGACCTGCCACTGCTCGCCCACTTGCGAGAAATGCTTCACCAGCATCTGCACCGGCAGTCCGCGCTGAACCTCGAATTGCGAGTAGATGCCGGACTTGCCACGCTCGACCACCTCGCTGGAAAGGTCGGTGGCGAGGATATCGATGCGGTAACCGTCCAGCCGGTCGCCCATCGCCTTCAATATCATGGCGATCGAATAGGGTTCCTGGCCGGTCGAGGCCGCGCTGCACCAGATGCGGATACGGCGGGTCTGCCCGCGCGCCTTGATCAGCGCCGGCATCATGATGTCGCGCAGGAGATCAAAGGGGATCTTGTCGCGGAAAAAGAATGTCTCGTTGGTGGTCATGGCGTCGACCACCTCGCTGGCAAGCGCGGTCGTTGTCTGCCCGCGCAGCTGGGCGACGAGTTCAGTCAGTGTCCCGACTCCGCGCCGGCGCGCGAGCGGAAGGAGCCGGCTTTCGACGAGGTACTGTTTCTCCGCCGCCAGCACCAGGCCGGAGCGCTCCTTCAGCAGCTTGCGCAGATAGTCGAAGTCTTCCGGGGTCATGACTGACCTCCGGATGCGAGGGCGACGGGCTCTTCCCGTTCCTCTTCCATGCGCTCGCCGGCGAACAGACGATTGAGAGCGGGCGCGATCCGCCGCACCGGGAGCAGCGCCGAGGCGAGGCCGGCATTGGCGACCTGGCCGGGCATGCCCCACACCACGCTGGTGGCCTGGTCCTGCGCCAGCACGTGGCCGCCGGCGGCAACAATGGCACGTGCGCCTTCGAGACCGTCATGACCCATGCCGGTCAGCACCAGTGCCAGCGTGCGCGGGCCCCACACGCCCGCGGCCGAAACAAACAGAGGGTCGACCGCCGGCTTGCAGAAATTCACCATCGGTCCGTCGTCGATGACGGTCACCGCGACGCCGTCCCTGCGATCGACGCGCATGTGCTTGCCGCCGGGCGCGATGTATACGGTGCCGGCATTCACCTCTTCACCGTTGCCCGCCTCGCGCACCGTGCATTTGGCAGCGCGGGCCAAATGTTCGGCGAGGATGGCGGTGAAGGTCGGCGGCATGTGCTGCGTGATCAGCACCGGCGCACGTTCGAGCACGCCATCGATCTGGGAGACGATGACGTCGAGAGCCTGCGGGCCTCCGGTTGAGGAGCCGATGAGCAGCACGCGCGGCGGCGCGACCGGCATTGGCCGCAGCTTCACCGCGCGGGGCGCGTGCTCCGTTGCGGGATGGTGCGGGACGATCGACGGCGCGCTTTGCACCGTGCGCACGGGTACGGCTGCGTGCCGCTGCCGCGCGCGCGGGCCGAGATGGCGTATCTTCTCGATCAACTCGCGGCGGAAGTTGACCGAAACGGTGACATCGCGCGCGGTGGGCGGCTTGGGAATGTAGTCTGTGGCGCCGAGCTTGAGCGCCTTCAAGCTGATCTCGGCGTTTCGCCGTGTCAGCGTGGAGGCCATGATGACGACAAGATTGCGCTTCCTGGCAAGCAGCAGCGGCAACGCGGTCATGCCGTCCATTTCCGGCATGTCGATATCGAGCACCACGACGTCGGGGTCGGTACGCTCGAGGTGTTTGACCGCTTCCGCTCCGTTGCGCAGCGAGGCGACCAATTCGAGGTCTTTCTCCGCCTCCACCCAGCGCGCAAGCAGCCCGCGCACGACCACCGCGTCGTCAACGATCATGACACGGATGGGCCGCCCGGTGACGGGGACGGCGTGTGGCGCGACAGGTGCGACGAGGTTCATCGGCAGGCCAGGATGAAGACTGTTACAGGAACGGGTGAAGCGGTCAGATCAGCCCGACTTCCTGAAACTTGGCCTCAACGATCTCCTTGTCGAACGGCTTCATGATGTATTCGTTGGCGCCGGCGTGCAGCGCACGCGCGATATGAGCAACGTCGTTCTCCGTCGTGCAGAACACAACTTTCGGACCGTCGCCGCCAGGCAGCTTGCGCAGCGAGCGCAGGAACTCATAGCCGTCCATCTTCGGCATGTTCCAGTCAAGCAGAACCGCAGCCGGCATATGTTCGCGGCAGGCCGCAAGCGCCTGCTCGCCGTCCTCGGCCTCGATGATGTCGAAGTCGAGCCCTTCCAGGATGCGCCGTGCGACCTTGCGAATGACGCTCGAGTCGTCAACGACCAGACAGGTTTTCATCACTCCACCCTTTCCTGTGTCACCGTGTTTGATTGATTCCAATTCACCTCAGGCGGCGATCGCACCGACGCCAACGTCGAGCACGCGGTCGATGTCGAGCACCACCAGCAGTTCTCCGTCGAGCCGATGGATGCCAGCCGACACGCGCGCCAGCGCCGGCTCGAGATTGAGCGGATTGGGCTCGCGCGTCGCCACGCCGAGCTTGAGCACCTCGCCAATAGTGTCGATCAGCAGGCCGTAGGATTCCCCGCGGACGTCAACGCCGATCGCCATGCGCTCTGCCTCACTGTCCCGCTCGTCGAAACCGAGCCGGCGGCGCAGGTCGATCAGCGTGACGATACGGCCGCGCAGATTAAGCACCCCGGCGATCTCGGGCGGCGCCAGTGGTACCCGCGTCACCCGCTCCGGCTTGAACACGTCCTGCACGCGCTGGATGGGCAGCCCGAACAACTGTTCGCTCACCATTGCGGTGACGTATTCATCGAGATGGTCGTCGCCCGCGGCAACGTTCGTGGGTTGCTCGTCACGCTGCACGTTCCACCTCGGTCTGTTCCTTGAGCGACGCGATCAGCCCCTGGCGGTCAAACTTGGCGACGTAATCGTGCAAGCCGGCGCGGCGCCCGCGCTCGATGGCTTCGGCCGACACCGAAGACGACAGCGCGATAACCGGCAGATCGGCGGTGCGCGAATCGGCGCGCACAGCCTGGGTGAATTCAAAGCCGTCCATCTCCGGCATCTCGATATCCGTGACGGCAGCGTCAAAGACGCGGCCTTCACGCAGCAGGTCGAGTGCCTCGCGGGCGGAGCCGACGGCGGTAACCGCATAGCCGGCCGCCTGCAACACCGGGCCAAGCATGTTGCGGAAGAATGGCGAGTCGTCGATCAGCAGAACCGTGCGCTGGCGCCGGCGCGCCGAATGATCCTTGTTGCGGAACCAGTCCTCGAAGGCGAGCGGCAGGAAATGACCGACATCGATGATTTCGGTTGCCTGTCCCTTGATGATGGCCGAGCCGAGCACGCCCGCCGTATCGCCGGACACCTGGATATCCAGATTGTCCTCGACAATATCGATGATCTGGTCGACCACCAGCGCCATCGAGCGGGCGCCGTCGGAAAATACCAGCAGCGGCTGCGCGCCTTCGGCTTTCACGCCGACATTATCGTTCATGCTGATGAGCGGCATCAGCTGGCCGCGATACTGCACCATGTGCCGGCCGTTGGAGAGCTCGATGGTCTGGGCGTCGACCTCTTCCAGCCGCGTGATCAGTTCCAGCGGCACCGCCTTGGGCTGCGTGGAGCCTGCGCGGAACACGAGGAGCGACGTGCTGGCCTCATCCGCCTGTTCCTGCCTGGCGGCGACGTGCTCGGCGGTGAGCTGCGACGTGATTGAGCCACCGAATGCGTGCGCAATGCCATTGGGATCGATGATCATGATCACCGATCCGTCGCCAAGGATCGTGTTGCCGGAGAACATGCCGATGTGACGCAATTTGCTCGACATCGGCTTCACCACGATTTCCTCGGTGTGAAATACGCCGTCGACAACAATACCGAAGGTCTGGCTGCCGACCTGGGTGACCACGACATAGCCGCGGTCAACCTCGCCGGTTTTGCCTCCATCCAGGCCCAGCAGGCGGCTCATCCGCGCCAGCGGCAGAAGCTTGTCGCGCAGGCGCAGGACTGCAGTGTCCCGGATGTGCTCGATGCGGTGGTCGCCGCCGCGCACGCGCACGAGTTCGACAACGGCAGTTTGTGGAATGGCGAAATGCTCGCCGGCAACCTCGACGATCAGTGCGGCGACAATCGCTAGCGTCAGCGGAATCTTGATTATGAAGCTCAGACCCGCACCGGCGATCGACTTCACGTCGACGGTCCCGCCGATCTGGTCGATGTTGTTACGCACCACGTCCATGCCGACACCGCGGCCGGAAACATTGGTGACCTTGGTCGCGGTGGAAAAACCGGGCGAAAAGATGAACCTGTGGATTTGCCCTTCCGACAGCTTTTCGACCTCGGCATCTGTGGCGAGCCCGAGCGCGACCGCCTTTGCCTTGATCCGCTCGGTGTCGAGCCCGCGGCCGTCATCGGCGATCTGGATGATCATGTGTCCGCCTTCGTGATAGGCAGACAGCCGGATATGGCCGCGTTCGGGCTTGCCCAGCGCACGGCGTTCCTCCGGCAGTTCCAGGCCGTGGTCGGCGGAATTTCGCACCATGTGCGTCAGCGGATCCTTGATCAGGTCGATGACCTGACGGTCGAGCTCGGTCTCCGCACCCTGCATCTCCAGCTCGATTTGCTTGCCAAGCTCGTTGCAAAGATCGCGCACGATGCGCGGCAGCTTCTGCCACGCATTGCCGATCGGCTGCATGCGCGTCTTCATCACGCCTTCCTGCAGCTCGGCTGTCACGTTGGACAGCCGCTGAAGCGGCGCCTTGAACTCGGATTCGTCGTTCCGACGTCCAATCTCGAGCAGCTGGTTGCGGGTGAGCACGAGCTCGGACACCGTCGTCATCAGTGTCTCGAGCGTATCAACATTGACCCGGATCGACTGGCTGCCGCCCTTCCCGGCGTCATCGGCTGCTACGCCCTCGGCCGGCGCGGCCTTGTCGGTCTTTGCCACCCTTGGCTTCGGCGGTTCGACCTCGGTCTCACGGAATGCGCGCTCAAGTTCGTCGAGTGGATCCTCACCCGGGCGCAACGGACGCTCGAGCACCTGGGGGGTCAGCGTGCCGATGGTATACTCGGGGGCGAGCGGCGGCGCGTCGACACTCTGGGTCATGCGCTCGAGGTCGCCGATCAGATCGTCGTCGGAGCCTTCCGGCTCTCGCTGCTCGCTCTCCAGCGACCCCAGAATGGCCTTGATACGGTCGATGGTAGCCAGGATGAGCGTGACCGCGTCGCTGGTGGCTGGCACGCCGTCGCGGAATTTTCCCATCAGCGCTTCGGCGGCATGCGCCAGCGCCTCCAGCCGCGGCAGCCCGAGGAAGCCGCAGGTCCCCTTGATGGTGTGAACAAGACGGAAGACGTTATCGAGGATTTTGGCGTTGTTGGGTTCCTGCTCGAAACGCACGAGTTCGATGTCGACGACATCGAGACTCTCGTTGGTCTCGGTCACGAATTCCCGCAGCAGGTCGTCCATGGAAAACGCCTTTGTCGACGGGCCATGGGCCCGTGCGCTACTCTCGATCGGGAGCAGGCCGAGTGTGTCGACGAAGCGTTTAATTTTGGTTGCGGGCGGCCCGTAAACGGTCCTTGTTTAACCGTTCATTAACCGGCGGAAACCGCCACGGCGCGGTTCTATCGGGTGCCGATCACGACCGCGTCGCCGTCCATGGCGATGCCTGCCTGCACTCCGCATTCGCGGGCAAGGAGACCGGCATAGAACGGCTGGATGCGGTGGGCGTCGAGCGCCTCGGCGCCCGACTCGCCGGCCAGCAATTGGGGGACGGCCGGCTGGATTTTCGCGTTCGGGCCGGCGGCGGTGATCTTGAATCCCATGGTCTCGCCGGAACCGACCGGGTCAACTGTGATATTGCCGCCGCGCGGAATCGACTGGCCCGCGATCAGCAACAGATTGAGCAGAAGCTTGACACGGTTCTTCGGCAACAGTGCACGCGGCAGGTTCCAGGCGAGCTTGGTCTTGTCGTCCTCGAAGAACCCGCGCGAGATGGTCTCGGCATCTCCGATATCGATCTGCGCGCCTGCCGAACCGGCAGCCCCGAAGGCGATGCGGCAGAACTGCAGCTTGGCGGAAGCGGTACCTGAACTCTTCTTGATCAGGTCGAGAGCGAATGTCCGGGTCTCTTCGTCCTTTTCCTCTTCCAGAACCTCCAGACCG
>Ga0315534_1002434_pt1 | contig 12471 bp, 11 predicted proteins | sample SalMarSW160240MG_FD_203094 | JGI IMG/M metagenome (GOLD analysis project Ga0315534, IMG submission 203094) | Salt marsh sediment microbial communities from the Plum Island Ecosystem LTER, Massachusetts, United States - Salt Marsh Sediment SW1602-40 ... | reverse complement strand
AAAGCAATAATGCAATTGACTCCTTTATGGTTTCATGACCTTGAATTGAGGGTGCAATAGATGCCACAATTCTTTCATGAACGTAAGGATCCTCTGCAAGTTCCCTGATTTGTTTCTCATCCTCTTCAGAAATTTCAATCTGCTCATGTTCTTTTTCAGAAATTTCAACACCATTAGCCTCAATGAATACGTTGAACGTGGCCAATCTTCCACCTCTTCTGGAAAAATCAGGTGTTGTTTCAAGAATGCCTGTTACTTTGACTAAATCACCAGGACGAGAGATATCTACGATATCGCCCTCTAGAATGATATCAACAGATCGGGGCATTTGGCCAGGAGGTAGCTCGTCAGGAGATTCTTGGATTCTGACTTTCTGCCAATCACGAAATTGTGATTCTTGAGCAAGAAGTCTCATTGGAGTTTTCTTATCGCAAAGCGGGCATCTCACTGGTTCTGTGTATCTACCATCTTCTTGAGTTTGTGGGATTCTCTCATCACATATTCTACATTGAAACATTGCCTGAACTAGAAGAGGTTTCACAACACTAGCACGCATCATAATTCCACTAACACGTAGTAGTTTTCCAATATGCTTAGCTCGAATGGCACGTAGTGGTACATGCTCTGAATAATTAGTAATTCGAGCTTTGAGTAGTGAAGTATCAATACTACTCACATAGTCTGGATCTTCAACTCGTAATACTGCTATGAGTGCGTTATTTATAGTGTCTATAAATTTTGGTGGATTTTCTGCAGCTAGCGCCATGAAAACATTATCGAAGCTAATCAAATCTTGGAAATCAATTGAAATTGATGCTTCATCATTAATCGACATTTGTTGGAGCCTAGTCCAGTAGATCAGAGTTCCTTGGTCATCCTTGTATGTTCTAAGAAACTCTTCAAATCGTTCTTGAGATTCATCATAACTGGACATGTTAATTCTCCTCGAATTTTAATTGGCAATATCTGGGCAGTTGCATTTATTCCGACTCCTAGTTCTTCAAGGTTTGTATTTTAAGAACACTAATACTCCTAGTTTATTCCATCACGTTTTGGCGCCATCCAGACAATAGATCTACAAGCTCTTCACATAACCATCTTTCTTCATGAGCCATCTGATTGCGTTTTTCTTGATATGCACCTGATTTTGCAACACGTAGAATCTTTGACAATCTTGTTTCAACGAGGAAAGGGGTCATTTTTCGTAATTTTTCAACCTCATCATATTTTCTTGGATCCATTGATGTTTTATCACTCTCGAGACGGAGAGTCTTCCTAGCTATAGCTGTATACAGAAATGGTTGGAATGTTTGTAATTTGTGAGGTTGTTTTTCTTCTTCACGATAGAGATTTTGAAGGCGTCTTAATGATTCATATGCATCTTCGGGAGTGATGTCAACATATTCATACTTGAGTAGTTTCTCTATCACCCAATTTGGTAAACTGGCTCGGTCTCCTTTCTTGAAAGGTCCTAATTTCTTTCCTGCAGTGGTGATTTGCGGAACATTTTGTTGAAAAATACAATCTCGATATTCATTGAGAAAGGCCATTTCAAATCGTTTCATAACCTCTTTGGAGTCCTTGGCTAGCTTCATTTCAGTACACATTCTTCTAAAGCTGGTATGAGATAAAGGCCTTGCTCTATAAATGTGAGTCAAAATGATTAATGACATTGGTTATTTGCATGTATACAAGTATCGGGAGAAGCTTTTAAGGAATCAACGATGCTTCAACGAAATGACTTGTATTATACACGATATTTAGGTCATAGAAGGTAGCAAATAATGGATTTAGATTTGTGGACTGAAAAATATCGGCCCCCTACCTTGAGCGGTATTATTGGTCAAGAGTCGATAATTGAGAGTTTGACAAGATTCGTAGAAACCAAGGCAGTACCTCATTGTCTCTTTACAGGTCCTCCAGGTACCAGTAAAACAACCGCGGCAATGGCTATGGCAAAGGATCTCTTTGGTGATACCTATGAACGGAATTTCATGGAGTTAAATGCAAGTGATGAAAGAGGTATCGATGTAGTTCGAAATCAAATCAAAAATTTTGCTCGAACAATGCCTTCAGGAGATGCACCATTCAAGATTCTCGTTCTCGATGAAGCAGATCATTTGACTTCGGATGCTCAACATGCTTTACGACGTACAATGGAATCATACGCTCAATCATGCCGAATGATTTTGATTTGTAATTACTCAAGTAGAATCATACCTCCAATACAATCAAGATGTGCAATATTCAGATTCTCTCGCTTGGAAGAAGGGGGAATCTCCAAACGTTTGAAGTATATAGCTAAGAGTGAAAAAGTCACCCTTGATTCAAGTGGAGTCGATGCGATTCTCTATCTTACAGAAGGGGACATGAGAGCTGCAATCAACCTCCTCCAAGCAGCTTCTTCTACTGGTGAAACAATCACCGATAAGATTGTGTATGCGATTTCGGGTAGTGCAAGTCCGGAAACAATAAAGACTATGCTTACAGATGCGAGAGAGCAGCGCCATCTTGAATCAATACAATCTCTCAGAAAATTAATCCATAATGAAGGAGTATCTCCTGTTGATTTGGTGAAACAAATACACAAAGAGATCCAGATTCTGCACCTATCTCATACACAACACATGTCTGTGTTAGAACAAATAGCTGAGGTTGACTTCAGAATTGGTGAAGGTGCCAACGGTGAGATTCAGCTAGCTGCATTATTAGCACATATTGGATTAGGCAGTGATGTTAGTGAATAATGAGGATCTTCCTTGGCCTGAAAAGCACCGACCAAGGAGTACTGATCAAATTATAGGTAATTTAGAGCAAATTAACGCAATGAGGACTTGGATTCTGTCATGGAAGACAAGCCTTCCTGATAAGAGAGCAATATTACTGATTGGCCCTCCGGGAACCGGAAAAACTGCAACTATTGGAGCTCTAGCAAATGATTTGGATATGGAGATAGTAGAATTCAATTCAAGTGATAAGAGGAACAAGGGAAGTATTGAAACACTTGTCTGGAGAGCTGCATCTCAACAGACACTTGACGGGAGACCAAGAATTATTCTTCTAGATGAAGTAGATGGTCTCTCTGGTACAAGTGATAGAGGGGGTGTTGGCGCGATTATCAAAGTAATCAAGAGTTCAGTTCATCCAATTTTGATGACTGCAAATGATCCTGATAGTCCACGGTTAAAAGATTTGTACAAAATTAGTCATGTCTTTAATTTTGAACCAATTGATGCAGAAGGAATGAGTGAGGTTCTTACAAGAATAGCTAAGTTGAATCAAGCTGAAATATCTCAAGATATTATTGACCAGATTATCGAAAATTGTGCTGGAGACCTCCGAGCAGCAATCTCAGATCTTGAGGCATATGCCAAACGAGGAACAACACAACAATCTATTGGTACAGTTATTCGAGATGTAAGACGTGGTACTGAAGAAACTCTTCGTAGATTATTCATGACAACAGATCCAAAACTAGCAAGGAGAATATTATCCGAATCTGAATTGGACCATGACTCACTGATTCTGTGGTTAGAAGAAAATCTCCATCTTCATTTTTTGACTCCGGATGAATTGGATAGAGGATTCGATAGTTTATCATTAGCAGATTTATCATTAGGAAGAATCATGCGAAACCAGAATTGGAAGCTTTTAGCATACATGTATGATTTTCTTGCTGTTGGAGTGGCAGGTGGTCGGACCGATACGCCATATAGGAAGGTGAGTTACTCCAAACCGAATTGGCCAATACTAGTATGGCAAGGAAATCAATCACGGGATAAGAGAAAAGATGTTCTCTCATCTTTATCACGTCTTGCTGGAGTATCAAAACGAAGAGCAACAAGGACTCATCTTGACACAATAACAGAAATTGTAGGAATTGCTCCTAGTAAAATCAAGGACTACGCCGATTGGTTGGGCGTTGATAAGGCATCATTGAAGAAGAGAGGTACGAGATAAATCCCGAAAGAGTGTTACTTGTTCGGTTGATAAAATCTAATCGATTATTCAGTAGTTTTTGTATTCTTTTCAAACCGTACTTACTTGGTATGAGTGAAAATGGGACTATCGTTTCCATGAGTATCAAGTTTTCTGGAGGCGCTGGTTCGATTCCTCCTCGATTTCTCTTCTTTATCCCTTGAAGGACCTCAAGAATAACTTCTGGTTCCATATGGTGTAAACCAATCTCAGTCAGTACAGTTACAGTCTTTCTCACAAATTTCCACAGAAAACTGGTACCGTATACATCAAGGAATGGAATTCCGGAATCTTGACCTAGTGCTATATTAAGGACCGTGGTGATAGTATTTCTCCCTTCATCAGGTTTTGAGAGCATATTGAAATCTTTTGATCCAATAAGTAGGGAAATTCCTTTCTTTACCTGGTTCTGATCAATACTCTTCCATATTGGCCCAAGATAGTATCGATAATGACGCATCAATGCACTAGACCGTGGTCTAAATCCATCAGGAGCTCTAGTCTTAGCCCACAGTATAATATCCTCAGGAAGATGCTTGTTAACCTGATCGATATTGAGCTGTTTATCCGTTGACAATAATACTAATTGTCCAAAACTATGAACTCCTCGATCGGTACGTCCTGAGAGTTGAACAGTTTGTTTAGAATGAGATTCTTTGCTCCAGGTTTGCATTGCATTGATAAGCTCTCCTTGAACTGTTTTCAAGTCTGGTTGCACTTGTGATCCGTAATAATAATCACCAAGATAGAACAGACGTGCTAGATAGTCTGCCATGTGTCTGAATCTCCTTTCACGATTCCCAAATATCAAAGAGACTCTTTAGAGAACGAGCCCGTAGATTTTCAATATTATAGCGATATATCTTAATCCGACCAAATATTTTCTCTTCAATGAGACCGGATTGTAGTAAAACTTCTAGATGAGATTTCGTTGAACTGTGATTGAGATTCACCCTTCTACAGAGTTCAGAAATATTCAGTTCCTTGGATGTAGCAAGTTCTTTGAGTATCTTGATTCTTCCTCTCGAAGAAAAGAGGTCCTCAATACCGATTTTCTGTGATATTTCAGTATTCAAATGTAAATCACAGCTCCTGTGAATCTAGAAGGCTAGCAATATAATCTTCAAGCATTTCTGCAGGTACATCAGAAAGACCGATGAGTGTAGTCTGCCCTCTTTGTCCACTTCCTGATCGTTTTGTATCAATTATTCCATGTGATGTGAGGTCCTGTATCCATTCCCAAATCTGTGTATGTGCTCTTGGTTCTTCATTGTATTCTTCACAAGATGAACGGTACATCTCTTCAACCTCACCCATTGTCACGTATGCTCCACGAGTTTCTTTCAGTTGTCTTGCAACAGCCAACAGCAATATTCGATGCATTTGTGAAAGAGTAGTAAAAACTTCTTTCCGGAGTTCTGGATGCGTATCTGCTTTTGCTTGACGTGCATAGTCTGGTACAACATTTGCAGCTTGTTCATTATCTGCCTGTTTTCCTGAACGCCAGAGTAATTCTATTGCATACCTTGCATCGCCTCTGTCAGATGCAATATCAGAAATTACTTGAATGGTTTCATCCATGACTACGTTTCTCTCAAACGCCATCTCTACTCGATGTTTGAGAATATCATATAGTGCAGTTCTATCATATTTGGAAAATCGAAGAATGTTTCGTTGTAGTGTACTTCGCGTACTAGAGTCCAATAATTCCCCATCAAGAGGAATTTTCCGACCTATTCCAATAATGGATACACGTTGTTTCGCGTTTAATCGATCATCAGTCAGTCGAGTCAAATCATATAGAATATCAGAGCCTCTCTGCTTGATGAAATAATCAAGCTCATCAAGTATGAGCAATAGGTATCTATCCTCGTCATCCAATACCTCCACTAACATCTGCAATAACTCTTCAGGAGAATGACCTCTACGAGGAAACTCAGGTTTGAACTCTCTGAGTGCACGCAAGAAGACAAGATAGGTTGTCTTATTGACTCTACAATTGATGTGAATATTATGCAAACGGATATCTCTCCGTTCTGCAGCTTGAACGATTTGTTCAGCAAATCTTTTTGCCGCAGCAGTCTTTCCTGTACCTACCGGGCCTTCGATAATGAACCTCTGACTAGTTCTTCCAGGAGAAGAGATCAGGGTCTTGAAATTCTGTGCAAGAGTCCGAAGCTCCGCCTGTCGATGAGGAAGATTTTCTGGTACATAATCTATCGATAAAAACTGCTCTGACTTGAAGACACTACGCCTACTTAGTTCATCTTCGATATAATCATGAGTCATAGCAGTCCAAGAGAATTTCTGTTGATGCATCCTTAAAAGCATTTGCGGACTGTACGATTAAAAGTATATTTTGAGGGTGGGTTACCGAAAGTATTGGCGAGCTCCTAACTCAAGATCCATATCATCGTCAATTATGACTCATCGGGGTCATAGCAATCATCACTCGCCATTATCTAGTAGTACTAGTTTACCGATAAACCTGACGAATAGAGGATACTCACTAGAATTCAGCGAACGATTTATACGATGAGCCGTGTCAGCAGCCGCAGTTAATGTAGTGCCAAGAATTTGCTATGTCAGATAGAGGGAACCATAATTGGCTTCAAGAAATAATAGTTCAAAGTTTGTTTTCGTTACAGGAGGAGTTCTCTCCGGTATTGGAAAAGGTGTAACAACTGCATCAATTGCAAAACTCTTACAATTCCGAGGATATAGCGTCCGAATAATCAAAATTGATCCATACTTGAACATCGATCCTGGTACCCTTAACCCAATAGAGCATGGAGAAGTATTTGTCACAGATCAAACATGGATGTTTAGTCCCGTAGAAGGATTTGACTTCAGGATATCCGAGATTGACCTTGATTTTGGCACGTATGAACGTTTCACCGGAATGGAAGTTCATCCATCTCAGAATATCACATCCGGACAAATCTATATGTCAGTTATTCTTGAAGAGCGAAAAGGAGGATTTCTTGGAAGAACCGTTCAGATAATTCCACATGTCACAGACCGGATTAAACAGAGAATTTGGGATGTTATCAATAAGAATCCAATTCCTGATGTACTGCTTGTAGAGATTGGTGGCACAGTTGGAGATATAGAAGCTATGCCATTTCTTGAGGCTGTGCGTCAACTTGTTCGAGAAGTTGGAAGAGATCGAGTTGCAATGGTTCATGTTACTTTAGTTCCATACATGAAATCTGTAGGTGAGTTCAAGACAAAACCTACACAGCACAGTGCAAGAACACTTCAAAGCTTAGGTATTCAACCAGACATTATGATTTGTAGGTCCGAAATGCCTCTATCTAGTGCGGCAAAGGAGAAAATTGCCCTTTTCTGTAATGTTCCCAAGGAACAAGTAATTTCAAACCCTGATATCCCCATAATCTATCAACTTCCCTTATCATTTGAAGAAGAAGGTCTTGGTGAGATCCTTGTAAACCACTTTGCATTAGAATCTAGAACTCCCGATACTGATGCGTGGCGTGAGATTGTTCAATCATTCGAAAATCCAAAAGAAAAAGTAGTAATTGCTATGCCTGGGAAGTATACTACATTAGGTGACTCCTACAAAAGTATCAATGAAGCACTTAGTCATGCAGCAGCAGCATGTAGTGCTCAGCTTGAGATAAAATGGATTGAAACCGAAGAACGCGCCACAGAAGAATGTCTCAGCGAAGACCTCTCAGATGTTGATGGTGTGCTACTTACTCCTGGATTTGGAGAACGTGGCGTTGAAGGTATGATTTGCGCCGCCTCAGTTTTACTGGATTCAAAGATACCTCTTCTAGGAATTTGTTTTGGTGCGCAGCTATCAACAGTGGCTTTTGCAAGAAAAGTAATGGAATGGAAAGGCGCCAATACCACCGAAGTTGACCCAGATAGCCTCTATCCTGTTGTAGACCTCATGGATGAACAGAAGCTCACAGATGATAAAGGTGGCACCATGCGACTTGGTGGCCATGAAGTAATAATTGTAAAAGGAACGCGCCTCCATGAGATATATGGAAAAGATAGCGTCCGTGAGCGATTCAGGCATCGTTTCCATCTGATTGAGAGGTATCTCAGTAAAATGGCTGATAAAGGTCTCAAGATATCTGCATATGATACCACTAATCGAATAATCAATGCAATAGAACTCACTGATCATCCATTCTGGATAGGCGTTCAATATCATCCCGAGTTCAAATCACGTCCTGGGGCTCCACACCCACTTTACTTGGAGTTGATAAGAGCTGCTCTGGAATATAAAAAGGTGAGAGTGAAGAACTAGTGGATAAAAATCTCGACAAGCTATTATCACAACTCGTTGAAGAGATAGAACGAATCGAGATCACAAAGAATCAGTTTGGTAAGGTCATGGAACAAATTAAAGGCACAATTAATCTGACCAAGTTCCCAGGAATTGCATCCAGTATAATTGAACCAGATTTTACGAAAAAAATTGAACCTACCAGTCTATCAGGTCTAAGAATTGCAGGCATAGATGGAGGTTTGGTCCGTAGACGTTTCAGGTCGATGGATCTTCTTTTGACAAGAGGCATTGCAGTAATTTTTCAATTCGGGCCTGAGGAAGGTCCCAATGTAGAGTTCTTTCCGGATCCTTTTCCAGAGCCTCAGATTAGACCAATGATGCTAACTCTGGCTGGTGCGGAGTTAGATCAACTTGCATCACTAGAACGAGTGGCTATCGAACTTCGAGTAACTCTCGCAGTTCTCGATGAATTTCATGCAGATCTCATCCTTGTTGATGGTTCTCTTTTTTATCATCCAAGAGACCGCCCTCAAAGTGGTTCTGTTGTTTTTGAGAAATTCCAAGAGGTCCTTGCATTGTATAAGCAGTTGTATAATAAGGCTCGAAAGAAAGGTACTACTCTTGTTGGAATTGTAAAGGACAGCAAATCCTGTAGAGTTACTAATCTCCTTGGAGATATTCTTCCACACATTATCCGAAAACCTACAGTCTTTGAACTGATGCAAGGTATTGATTATCGTTGGCTTTTGAAAATATCAAGAGATTGCGATATCCTTGATACTTATTTGGAAGAGGGCGAGCGCTCTTTCATTTTCAAATACTCATCTGAATTACAGCCCAACTCGAACTCACTTTCTGAAGATCTTGCTAATTGGGCATCATCAATATGGGTCACATACCTGAAGACCGCTAGAGATGATCTTCCTCTAAGGATAGAAATCCTAACTGATGGAAATCCAGAAGATGTCTGGAAGGTTGATCGAGCACTAGCTGCGATACTTCCTCTCTCTTGGCAACACCCAGAATATGGTATTCCAACGCCTATTCTTGAGGCTGATACTAGGGCTAAAATATCGACAAATGAAACACAGCTCATTGTAGATCGACTAATGGCACTTTCAGGTCTCACATACACTTCTCTTGAAAAGAGACGATCCCGAAATCCCTTTGGAGGCGGTTAAATCTTGTCAGAATACGAATCACCAGCTAGGCTTGGAACGGTTGTCAGCACAGATAAAGGGCCCAATGTAATGGAATTTTCCTTTGTGCTAGAAGGTGGCCCGAAGGAAATCATAGCTAGACGGGGAGAATTTGTGTCAGTTGTAACTGATAACGGAATAGTAATTGCCAGGGTGCAAGATCTGCTTCGCACAAATCGGTATTATCAGCATGCTGAAGCCGTTCGAGAATACCAATCACGAGGAGAACCATTACGTACAATATTTCCTACTGATAGATGGCAATACACTATAGCAAAAGTACGAGTACTGGGGCTATGGGTTGAGAATCGAACCGCACGACCATACTTTGCGGTATCACCAGGGGCAGTCGTGAGAAGAATTGACGAGGACACTCTGGCTGCATTTCTCAAACTGGATAATAAAGAAGGTCTAAATCTTGGAACCCTTGCTTATCAGAACCTCAAATTCACCCCTTCAATTGACCGATTATTGTCGAAGCATTTAGCCATACTTGCAATGAGTGGAGCTGGAAAATCGTATTTTATTTCAGTACTACTCGAAGAACTTTTGTCACGGAAAAAGACACAAGGTCGTCTTTCAGTAGTAGTTGTTGATGTTCATGGTGAATACAGCTATCTCAAAGATATCAAACCTGCAGACCTAGGTCTACCTGAAAACGAGTTCGAAGTCGAGCACATAAGAGGGTCTCATATCCAGATTCCTGTTCAATCCCTTGCTGCTGAAGCGATAGGTTCTCTTGTGGCTGATATGAGTTCAATTCAAGTCCGTGATCTCAGACGAGTCATCTCTGAAATGCGTAATTCAATGAAAGATGGATATACGTTATCTGATGTTATCAACCGTGTAAAGGATGACGAAACTATCAGTAAGAACACACGGGAGGCGCTTATTGGTTGGCTAATCAATCTTGAAGACACACGTCTTTTCGGAAAAAGTTCTGTTCCTGAAATTAAAAATATCGTAAAACCAGGGAAAATCACATTGATTGATCTTAGTGATTTCATCAGTCTGAAGAAGAAACAGATTGTTGTATCTCACATAGCAAACGAGCTTCTCTACCTTAGAAGAAGAAACGAAATTCCTCCAGTATTACTAGTACTAGAGGAAGCCCATCAGTTTTGTCCAGAGAGCCGCCATGAATTAGCTCTACCCAAAAGTCGAATTGAAACCATAGCTAGAGAAGGTAGAAAATTTCAAGCACTTCTATGTTTGATATCACAGAGACCTGTTAAACTATCAACAACAGTTCTTAGCCAATGCAGCAATCAAGCTATTCTACGATGCACTAATCCATATGACTTAGACCATATTGGCAAGTCAAGTGAAGGTATCGATCGGTCATCACTGGATGCAATTACCACGCTTGAGATAGGAGAGGCTCTATTCATTGGTGAAACCGTATCCGTTCCAACTTTTGTGAAGATACGACAACGTAAGTTTGAACCTACTGGATTATCATTAAGCCTCACTGATGCAGTAAAACGAGCTGACAAATGAAAACCGAGCCCAAAATAATCTATCAATGCCGTTTCACTAATAGACTATGGTAATTATGATGATTGCGAGTAGCGCTGTCATAATCATCCTTGTTGATGTTTTTTCGTGAAGAGAAAGGTATAGACTATGAAGTATTTGAGAGGGACCAAACCTTAGGTTTGCATCCCTCTTTCTACCTTCTTGATTGATTGGTCCAACATTATTCTGCATATTGTACCAATTGTTGGGATTCTTCAGAGGATTTTTTCGATTTCCTAGCTTGCCAGGGATTACCAAAACCAAGTCCCAGAAAGAACATCGAACCAATCAGGATTACATCAGGGATGTAGAATAGTGGAGTCAACATAAGTGGGACTCTCAAAGCTTGACTTACTAACATAAAGAACATTGATACCACTAAAAGTTCGCTTCGCACTTCTTTCAATCGTCCAGTCTTCCAAGTTATGACGAATGTACCCATCATTGAAATACTGATGATGTAGAGTAGAGGTATCGTTAAACTCATTATAAGAGCTTCAGAAGTTCCGAGGAGTGCAACTGCGAACCAATAGATGGAAAGAAGAAGCACTGTTCTATTGTGGTACTTCTCATACTTCGATGCCCAGATTTGAAGCAAGGCACCCCAAACAGGTATTACTGCACCACCAATTGCGATGGATCGAAGTCGAAATAGAGACAAGGAAGGCTCTAACACTCCAATACTAGGCAATGTTAAGAATATCGCATTTAGCGTGTTACAAATCATAGCGATAGCAAAGACCAACGGAAGATCGGTCATTAATCGAACATCTTGTTTGTACCATTTCCTACCCAGATATATACTCAATATTAAAGATACGAAAATTGTCACGAATCCGGATAATATTACCAAGTCTGTACCAGATTGCATATTTTACACCAGCTGCAAAATGGTCCGTTTCAGTCAATTTAAACACCAATAAAGTAGCTAAACGAAAGTTCAGACTCTATCATCAATTTTAAAACTGGATATCACCAGCTCACAGTTCGGAAGCTACTCGCTTTAGTGGTGAATCTAAATGTCAGATGTCGCAGCAATGAGAGCATTCAATCGTGAACTTGCATCGATTGTAGGCTCAACAATAGAGGTCGCAATAAAAGATGGAAAGAAGTACTCTGGCGTTCTTAAAGGAATTGACCAGAATTCATTGAGTATTGTGTTGACCGAGGTCGTTGATCTAATCGATGGATCAAATATACCGAAGATTTTCATCTATGGTGATAGTATCGTTTCGTTCGCCGTAGCTGAAAAAGAAGTCAGTATCGAAGGATTGGCAAAAGAACTAGAGAAGACCTTTCCTCCTGGAGGTGTCCGTTTCTTCCCTGAAACCGGCGTAATCGTCGTCATGAACCGCATTCGCATAACGCCTGAAGGAGTCGATGGCTCAGGACCCTTATACGAACGTGTGGCCGCAATAGCTGATGATTGGTTGAAAGAGCATGGTCTTGCATAATAGCTATCTATGAACAGCTAATGAAACAGAAATGATTTCCACGGCTAAACTAGTC
>Ga0315534_1002433_pt1 | contig 12474 bp, 14 predicted proteins | sample SalMarSW160240MG_FD_203094 | JGI IMG/M metagenome (GOLD analysis project Ga0315534, IMG submission 203094) | Salt marsh sediment microbial communities from the Plum Island Ecosystem LTER, Massachusetts, United States - Salt Marsh Sediment SW1602-40 ... | reverse complement strand
TCCCCTGCCCCGTTCCTGCCCACGATCTCGAGCTTGTCTCCTCGCTCGACCTGGCCGACGATCCCGTGATCCGTGGACGGGCCGGCGCGCAAGTTGAGCACGCGGGCGTTAACCGTCGCCTCTGGCTTTCCCACGACGATCGCGATCGTCGGCTGTGGCGTCGCGGTCGGCCGTGGCGTGACAAACCACGACATGCCCTCGGCGACCATCGGTTCATCCGCCGGGATCACGGTTGCGTCCACACCCGGGGCCTCGGCTGCTGAGATAGCTCTTGCCTTGCCCGTCAGTGTTGAGAGGTCCAGCATCTGCCCTACCCTGTCCCAGACCGCGCCATCCCCGGAAAGAAACCAAGCCCCGGCGGCAACGGCACCCAAGACGACCAGGAACAGAAAGGCGTTTCGCCACCGAATTCTCACGTTGCCCCCTCCTGTCGACCTCTTGCCCAGGGCCCCTGGCTTGGCGGGAGCGCAGACTCCTACCTGTCTGGGCCCCGGCAGGGCCCTGGACGATCGGATCCCCACACGCGTCTCCACGCGACCTCGCGCACCTCGCTCCGGCGCAGCGATCAGGATCGTGCCGCTCGTTTTCGACGTCCCCGCGCGCCGTACGCAGGCGGGCGAGGCAAGGCTTTGTCTTGCCGCTCATCGCCTCTCCCCCGCGGCCGGCAGCCCAACCCACGCCCCCAGGCTCGACAGCTCTTCCCGCAGCTGCGCGTTGGCTGCCGATGCCGCGCCCAACCGCGCCGTGCCCGCGCCCTGCGCGTAGGCCTGCAGCCCAGCCCGCAGCTCCTGCAGGATCTGCGCCTGACGAGCGGCGTAGGGGCTGTCGACCTCCTGCACATCGGCGATTAACGCCTCTACTTTGACCGCAGCCTGCGCGGCCGTCGCGCGCCGCTTGCTCGGCTCGACCATCGCCGGGTACCCGGCCAGGCCGGCTGCCTGCGCGTTGATACGCAGCAAGGCCGCCCGCGCACCACCGTTCACCGGTGTAGGCGCGAGCTCGATCTTTGCCTCGAGGAGTGGCCGATCTCGCCGCGACAGGTCGTGCCCCAGACCGATCGCCGCTGCCGCGACAATCAGCAAAAACGAGATCGTAGCCCCAACGACGACCCGACTCACGAGGCGTCTCGTTCCTCCAGCCTCTCTATCAGGACCTGCATCGTCTGCCGCAGGCCCTCACGCAGGTTCCCGTTACCGTCCTCGGGCACCACGCCCAGCTCGTGGAGCTGGTTCAGCCACTCCTTTACCTCCGCTCTGGGGATCGTGATCCGCGGGGGCTGTTTTCGCTTGAGCTTTTGCAGTTCCACCGTCACCGCGTCCGGGTGCGGCACTCTGCCCTCCCCGTAGACGCGTTTGCCCCACGCCATGCGCTCCTGCACCCAGGATTTGCTCATCCGGAAGCGGGTCGCCATCTCCCGCACCGTCATACCCGTCTGGCGCCAGTAGGAGTAGATCAGCGCTACTTCCTCCTCGAGCGTCATCTGCTGGCGAAGCGTGTTCTCCTGAAAGGCTGCGATCTTGCGCTCCCAGACGTTATGCCCCCACCAGTGAAAGATCCGTACCGGGATCTCGGCCCACTCCAACAAGGACGTCATCGCCAGCACGCGGTTGCTGCCCATCATGATGTCAATGTGTCCGGACGGCATGGCCACGCCCCCTGGAGGAGCAAACAAGCCGTTGTCGACGATGCTGGCCGCGATCTGGCGGATGGTCTCCTCGCTCCGCTTTCGCCGGATCTCGTACTCCCCCAGGCGGACGAGGTCTTGAGGGATCGCAGACGACGCGACCTGGATGTGCGGCGGCTGCTGCATCACCAGCCGCTCCAGCCGCTGCCCTCGGCCCGCGTCCAGATCCGGGTTCAGGCAGCGACATGCAAGCAGCCACGGGCAGATGTGCCGATCGCTGATGCACATCCCCGAACAGACGCGCTCGGCAACAGGCCGCCAGTCGCAGCCCTCACATCCTGCCGGCGGGTTACACTTCATGAGGTCGTCAGAACTGAACGCTTTCTCCATACGGCTGTCCCATCGCTTCTGCCGGGACGTTGGCCCTCGCCCACGACACCCCGGGTTGGCCAAAGCTGCGGCAGAACGTCTCCGTGCCCTCACCCGGGCAAGAGGCCATCAGAGGTCGCGCCGACATAGGTTCGCCCTCTACGCATCGATATCGTACGTCAGCAAAGCACACTGCCGCCGCTCAAGTCGCTATCTGTTTCCACCGGTCATCGTCTGTACACGCGGGCACGATGGCCGCTGTCGTTAGGCCGGCCTAGCGCCCCTCGCACAACCTGGCGATCCAGAACCCGATCGCGCAGCCGTATGGCGGGTTCAACCCTACCCTCCCGCGCCACGCTCTGTTCAGATCACTTTCGTCCAGTCCGAGGCTCCTCTGCGCCGGGATCTCTGCCCCTGCGGGACGCCCAGCGCACGGGTCGAGGTCGACCGCATCCAGGCAAGCCGATGTGGTCTGGACGATCGTCGGAGGGGCACACGTCCCTACCGGCTCGCCCTCGCCAGAGGTGACGCATCCACCTCCCCCCTGTGCTTCCATCCAACGACGCCGCTGCGGCGCCCATCGATCGACTCGCGGGCGCCTCCACACTATCCCCTCCGTGCTGCCGACCAGGTCCTGGGACTACGTCGCTCTCCCCGGGCAGCGGGGATGCCTGGGCCTCCGCACCGGGTAGGCTGCCTCGCGTTGCCGGCGACGGTCGCCAGGCCCGCTTGCCGATGCCGGAGGGGTCCATGGTGTAGGTCGACCCACCGCGCGGGACCGTGCGCGCTCCTATCTCTTGGATCTCGCCAGAGGCCTCCAGCTCCTTGCAGATCGCGCCGACCGTCGAGCGATGGACCGCGCAGTGCTGGCCGGCCCGCCGGCCGCCCATCCCCACTTCCTTGGGATGCTCGAGCGCCAGGAGCACGACACGCCTCCTGTCTGCGTTCGCGGCGAGGGCCTGCCACCGCGCATCCTCGCGCGTGCCGGGGACGACGTTGACCATCGGCCACTGGCGCCCGATACGCCTGGCGCGGCCATAACGTGGTGAAAGCCGTCCCATACGACGTCGATCGGCGAAAAGGCCGCACCGGCCCTCATCTCCGCGGCGTACTCTTTGACGAGCTCCACGTCGACACGGACCCTGGGCCGGACGGCAGGGTCGAGCTCGACTTGGGCCAGATCCAGTGTGGTCGCCATGATCCCCCTCCCGATGTCGGAGCCGTGGTCCTCCCCTCCCCCTACTGGAACCTGGTTCCGTTCATGAGCGGGCAGAGCCGGACGAAACCAGGCGCCGGATCGGTCACGTGACAAGATCCTGGACCCTCCCACGCGCGAGATGGGTCCAGGCATCCCCTTCGCGTTCAACGTCCCCCACCCCGCTGTGCCCGAAATACCGGTTCGGCCCATGCGGGACACGTTTCCCGCGTACCTCACACGTCCAGATCCACCTATCGACGACGCCGGCGACCCATGCCACCATGCCGTCACGTGACCTCCTCTGGACCCGAGTGGCTCGTCCAGACCAGGCTTCCGGCCAGCAAGACCGCCTCCAACGGGCCCTTCTCTCTGCTCGGGCCCGGCCTCCCCTCGTGCCCCAGGAAGCGGCCCGTGGCTGGTGCCCGCGCCCCGTGCTCAGACCCCAATGCCGGCAGCGGCACACCACAGCCCAACGAGCCCACCCAATGCCAGGGGCGGGCCATAGGGGACGGTCCCCTTCCACGTGGTGCGGCGGGCCAGGAGGAGGACGACCCCATAGAGGCCCCCGATCAAGATGCCGGCAGGCAGAGCGACGAATACGCTCGGGAGCCTGGTGGCCACGCCGATACAGGCGGCCAGCTTGACGTCGCCAAAGCCGAGAGCGCCGGGGCGCAGCAGACAGAGGAGGAGGAAGACGACAAACCCCACGGCGCCCCCGGCGAGTGCTGGGCCCAGCTCACCGTCCAGCGAGGCCAGCAAGAGCCCGGCGACCAGCCCCGACAGGGTCAGCGCGTTGGGGATGATCTTGCACACTGCGTCGACGGCCCCGGCCACGATCAGCAGGTCGGAGGCCAGGATCGGCCACAGCGGAAACCGGCCGGCCTCGGCCATCGCTTTCGTACCGAGATGAACGCCAGAGATCACGGCTGCCGGCCCGAAGGGCATCTCTTTGATGGACACGATCCCGATCTGGCGCGACAGGACGGGCGCGTCCCCGGAGCGGGAAAGCTTCGCCCTCGTCGGGGGCGCGGCGAGCATGGCCAGGCTGACCAGCAAGGCGACGCCGGCCGCTACGAGCGCGACGTGCGAGGGCGCGTCGCAGCTGCAGCGCTGACGCAGGAGCCGGCATGTGGCCCACCAGACGGCACCCGGCGAAGACAGCAGGAGCGCAATTTTCGCGATCGGCATCGGACTGACCCTTCTTGCCCAGAAAGTACTGGCACTGCGGCGTACATGCACGCCGACCCGGGAACGTGCGTACTGTCGCCAGCGCAAAATGCTGCCTGGCGCGAAACATAGTGGTTCCATACTACCGGAGCGCCAAAACCCACAATTGGGGCCTGGGACACATACAACTGGGTTCCAGGACACATACGATTGGGCTCGCGAAAGAAGGCGATCCACCTCCTCGATCCGTGTACTTTCGCGCCCCTGACATGCGCCTGTTTCGTGACAGAAGGCCCCCTGCACTGCCCCTTCTGGCGGATCCGTGGTGCCCTCCCCTTGACCGGCCGAACCTGCAAGCGAGAAGCGAGGCACCCTTTGCACCGTCCCTCACGCCTCCGTCCTCTGTACGCGAGAGGCGAGCACCTCCGGGACCGCATGCTCAACCTGGGCCCGGTAGCCTGGCTCGCCCAGTATCCGCTCGATGCCCGGCATGAGCCTCAGCAGGTGGTGCCTGGCCAGCAGTTTTCCGATCTCGTCGACCAGAGAGCGCGAGAAGCGATGACTGACCAGCTCCCCCTCTACCTTCACCCGATCGCCCCGCTGGACGGCCACTCCCGGCGGGAGCTCGACGTAGACATAGTTCTGCTGTCCTTCCCCGCGAAAGACGCTCTCGTCGGTGACCAACCTGACCTTGGTCGTGCGCCGATTGTGGATGACCTTGTCCACGACCCCAACCAGCCACACGTTGGTCGCCACATCGTCCTCCCCTACTGGTCGGATCGAGCATCCCGCCAGGTCGGCACAGGTTCGCGGTAGCAACGCCTTACCCCGTTTCCGGCGCTTCCTGGCGGTCGCGCGCCTGGAGGACCTCCCTCAGGTTGTACCGTCGATGTCCGCCAGGCGTAAAGCGCACCTTCTCCAACAGTCCTTGCTCGTGCATCTTGCGCAGTTCGTCGATCGTGACGTCCAGCAGCCTCGCGGCTTCCGATGGAACGATATAGTGATCGGGGGGAATGGTAGGCTGAAGCATCGGGTCCGGCTCTCCTCCTTGGGTAGGCCATTTCTGTACCCCAGTATACCAAATGGGCCCGTCCCCTGTCCACGTACAGAGCGGCAGACCCGTTGCCGCTTTGTCCCATCCGTTTTTTCCGGTTTGTGCATTTCCGTCGAGGCAGCACCAAAAGTCACCCACAAGACACTCGTGGGTGACTTTCAGCGTGCTCTGGGAAACCAGACGTGACGAGGCGGTCTGGCTGAATCCGCCAGACGGTACGTCTACGAGCGCACGGTCGGGGCTAGCGGGATCGTTGCCGAGATTCGGGTGCCCATCCCGCGCTGGGACTGGAGTTCCATGCATCCGCCCACTGCCCTGAGGCGCTCGCGCATGAACGTCACGCCATGGTGCCCGACCTTGCGGGCGGTACTGGGGTCGAACCCACATCCGTCGTCGATCACCTCGAGGCGCAGTCCCTGGCCGTCCAGTAGTCTCAGGTTGACCACGACCTTTGTCGCAGCCGAATGGTTGACGGCGTTGTTCACAGCTTCCTGGATCACCCGGTAAGCAGCGAGCTTTTGATCCGCCGACAACTGCCTGTCTTCGCTGTCGGGGTCTATCTGCGCGTTGACCTCCATCCGAGTCCCACTGGTATCCAGGGCGCGGACCGCGTCTTCTAGTGGCCAGTCCAGTGCCGGTGAGTGCAGGTCGCGCATGATCCTGCGGCAACGGTCGCTAATCTCCGTGGTGCTCTCCGACAGCGCATCCGCTTGTGCCTCGGGGACATCCAGCAGGGCGATCTGATAGACGAGCGCAACCAAGGGTTGGACGATGTCATCGTGAATGCGTTTGGCAAGCCGCCGGCGCTCCTCCTCGCGCGCGTTCTCTACCTGCAGGTAGAGAACGCGCAGCGCCTCTGCCGTCTGTGTGCGCTCGGTGACGTCCTGGAAGGCGGCGGCCATCTGGCCGGGGAAAACCTGGAAGGCGTGGACTTCGAGAGCGCCCACGATCTGGCCTTGCTCGTAGGTGATCTGATCCGTGTGCCAGGTTGCACCCTCTGACGCTACCCGGCGGTATGCTTGGGGCAGTTCCGTCTCAGCGAACGCCGGGAACGCCTCCTCGACAGTCTTGCCGATGAATCGGCGATTGTCGACACCCAGGATCTCATCGGCAGCCGGGTTGGCACCACTGAACCTCAATTCCCCATCAGCGCCCAACTCGTACGTGTGCATCCCGATGGGCACAGACCGAACGAGCCTGCGCGCCCATTCCTCCGCGCGCACCTGTTCGGTGACGTCGTGGGCGACGCTCAGAACGGTCTGGACGTTTCCCGCCGCGCCGAATTCGGGCACCAGATGCCAGTCGAACAGCATCTTGCCGTGCGCTCCCGCCAGCTCGAGCCGCTGCGCCAGAGGCTGGCCGGAGTCGAACACCTTCTGAAGGGATCGTTCCCAGTATGCAGCCTGCTCTAGAGGAACCCCCAGCTCCCTGTGCGTCTTGCCGATCAACTCGTCGGGGGAAAGATCAACGGCCGCCTGGACGGAGGGGCTAACGTACAGGTGCCTGAACTCCCGGTCGAACCGCATGACAACGTCCGGCAAGTGCTCTACCAACGCCCGGTGTTTCTCCTCGCTCTCGCGCAGTGCCTGCTCTGCCTGTACCCGCCGGGTAACGTCGCGGCTAACCGTCATAGCAATCGCGCCAGAGGATCCCTCGCTTTGGCGGGGAGGCGAATGGCGCTCTCTCCTTTCTACCTTGACATACAAGCCGATCCGATATGTAGTGACGTCGTGCCTCAACAACTGAAAGTACTGGGCTCCGGGCCGGAATCCTGGTCCGGGTGAAACGTTCAAGGTCATCCAAGGTACACCTGCGAACGAACGCGCACGGACGGTGCGCCGGCGCAAAGCGGTTGCGCTGATCTGCATATCGTTCTGCCAGAGGTCATCGGTCGCCGGAAGCTCCTCGCTTCAGTGGGGAGAGGATGTCGCCGTCCGAAGGACAGCGTCGGCCGCAACCCCCAGAACGAGGATGAACGTCATCCCTGCCAACAGCGTGCTGCGACGACGCGCGTCGTCGGGATCTGCCGTGGTGACATCTGTCTACCTGGTCACAAGCTCGTCGACGGCCCCCCCTTTTTTCGTGAATCCGCGCCTCGTTGTGGTAGCCTACTCGATCAGGCCCCTACGAAGTGCTTCTGCCACTGCACCCGCTCGTGAGTGGACGCCCAGCTTTTGCATGGCGCTTGAGACGTATCCCCGGATGGTGCGCTCCGAGAGAGACATCTCTCCGGCCACGTCTTTGGTCCCCTTGCCGTCCGCGATCTTTTGCAGGACAAGCTGTTCGTGAGGGTTCAGCGCAGAGACACCTCCATATTCGTCGGCAAAGGCCTGAAGCAGCCGATGGCTATACCACTGTCCGCCATCCATCACCTTCCTGATCCCCTCGATCAGTACGGGGGGGTTTTCCGTTTTGTGGATGTAGCCCGGCACCCCCGCGTCCATCATCAGCTTTAGCCACCTGGCCTCGTCGTGCGCACTCAAGATGACGATCTTGAGGTCCGGATACGCCCTTTGCAGCCACTTTACCGTCTTGAGCGGATCAAAGCCTGGGTCCATGATCAGATCCAGGAGCAGCAGATCGGGACGATGCTCCTGTAGAGCCACCTCCAGGTCCGTGGCCTCTTCGAGATCGGCCACCACTTTGATATCAGGCGCGTGGTTCAAATAGTCCCGAACGCCGCGGCGGACCATCGGATGGTCGTCAACGATAATGATTCGCGTATGCGCCAAACTTTTCCCCTCCACCAAGAAACTTCGTGCGAGCATTCCAGCTACCCTTTGTTGCACGTCCAAGAGGCCCACAGTGGCATCGGCGCGGGGCAGGTACGTCCGAACGGGGGCTGACATAGGGAGAGTCGATGGGATCTCTACGAGGCGCAGACAAGCTCAACGCGTGGGCTCGGCAGGAAAAGACACCTGTCGCGTGGTTTCCACCGGGGCACAGTCATGCCTGCCTGTCGTTTGTGCCCTGCACTCGATTCGTCAGGTCACGGACCTGTCGCCGCTCTTCCAGGGTCATCGTTTTGCCATCGCCGGCAATGTGCCACGCCAGCCACTCGGCAAACGTGCGCGGTTGATCGCCGCGCTCTTCGAGGGCCCGAGACAGGGAGCTTGGCAGTCCGAGTAAGCAACGCAGCGTGGCGAGGATCACTTCCCTGGCCTGTGGATCAAAGGTGCGAAACAACCGGACGAACTCCCTTTCCTCCCTTACGGCAGGAGGCAAGGGGGGAAGAATGCCGGCAAGACGGAGCATATCTTCGGGTTGCTCTCCAAGCGCACGGGCCACGGATACGCAGAACTCGGCGCCAGCCTTGGCCCGCTCGTTCATGACGTCCGTGATCTGCGCGCTGGAGACGCCCGAGCGGCGGGCAAGCTCTCGCTTAGACCAACCTCGTTCTTTGATTTCGTCGTTAAGAAAATCGGACAATTTGCTCATTCCCCCTATTGTAGTGCCCCAGTCGATAGAAATGACAACAATATCAGTAGACAGATCTATCAGAGTTCTTTTCCTGTGCGCCGGCAGACCATGGGGCATAGGCAAGCATCTAACCACGAGGACGCTGCGCTTCCTCGTCACAACCGCGGGAGGGCGTCGTCGAGATGACGAACTCTCGACAGGGAATGCGCCAGACGTTCAGGGCCCTGCACGAGGTGGCCGGGAGACGCCCCGACCTCACCTGTATGATGCAAGGCATCGCTCTACGAGCTCACTTTGGGTCCGTGTCCTTCCGACTCCGTGGGAGCTTTGAGCACTGCCTCTTCCTTCCACACGATCCCATGGGGACCGCCTCGGCCAGCGGAATCTGCGACAGCTGCAGAACCCTCCTGCCCGGCGACGGTCAGGCACGCTTTTCAATGTGGCTGCTTTCTCCGCACGCTCTTGCCTGCTTTGGCCTGCATTCGCCCTCACATCGTCTGCGGGTCCGGCACCCCTGCACCCGCCCCGATCGCCGGCACCTTAAGCCGCTGGAAGCCGGCCAGCACACCTATGGTATAACGCCTTTGGTACGCTCTGGTCACGCTGTCGCCTCCGTACGCAGAAGGTCGGGCTGTTGCGGGCATCACATCCTGCTTGCATCCGAGGCTTCAGCGCGTACGCTCGCCCTACCAGGATCTCGCCCGTATGCTGCGTCTGGCACGTTGCTCGGCCGCCGGCACCAGCAACCTACGGGCGCAGACAAGCAGGACACTACGAACCAACAAGCGAGTATGCCAGACGGCACCCAATCGTAGCCGTGCTCTGGATGGTTTTTCGAGATCCAGCCCCCCGTCCAAAGTGACCGGTGGATATGGACCGCAGCCAGCGGCCTTCCTGACGACGTGGTTGCCTTATGCGTCGCTCTCCTGCCCAACGGTCACCACGAGCCTGATCGGCCGTCCCACGATGCCCGAGATCGTGCGCACGATCGGCGTGTGCAATCGGTTCACGACCCAGTCCTGGATGTACTCGTTGGGCGCATCCAGCGTGAGCGTGTCCTCCTCCAACGAGACAGGCACCAGGGGCTTGACCCAGGTCGTAAACGTCGAGCGCGTCATCTGCAGCTCCAGCTCCGCCAGAGCCGCTTTCCACCTCGCTGCAGCCTCATTCCTCGTAGCCGGCTGGCCGGCGTGGTGGTTCTCGAGTAGCGGTAGCTGATCCGGATGGTGCCGGCCGGGCAGCTCGGCCCTGGTGGTGACCTCTGCCTCCCGGCGTAGCCGCTCGCGCTCCCTGGCTTCAGCCCGCTTGTCGTGCAAGACGGCCTCGGTATACCCGATCAGCCGCTCCGGCAGGATGCTGCGCACAACGGCTGCCGTCACCGCTTCGTAGACCTCGTCCGCCATAAAGGGATCCTCCCCGCGCAAAAAGTGCTGGAGCCCCAGACGGATGGCGGGGACGTCGTAGCGTATCTCGTCATGCTCCGCCGCTTGCAGCAGCACGTATACCCGGGCCAATGGATCATCATTCTCCATGCTGGCTTGCGCCCCGGTAGACTGCGCCCCGGTAGGTTGGCCATCGGTATGGTCGGTGACCTCGGTGGGCTGGGCCTCGGTGGACTGGAGCTGATGGTGAATGAAACCTACGACGTAGCCGAACCTACGAATCGGATCTGCGTCTGGTCGTCGTGAATCAAAAGCGTCGTCGACGGCTTTGACGATCTGCTGGGCAGAGAAGCCCTCCTCGATCAGCTGCTGGACCTGGCTGCGCTCGCGGTCGTCGGGCTGATATGCGGGGTCGGCTTTGCGCTCAGCGAACCTTGTTAGGACGAAAAATACTCCATCATGTCCCTCTTCTTCTTTTTCTTCTTCAGATCTAAGTGATCCCCCCAAGTTGAGGGGGTTCAGCCCCGTGGACTCCCCCAAGTTGGGGGACTTCGGGGCCACGGATCCCCCCAGTCTGGGGGGCTTCAGATTCACGGACTCCCCCAAACTGGGGGGGTTCACAGCACCCGCATCACGAACCCCCTCAATCTGGGGGCATTCGTGGTTCACGATCTGCTGCGCCTGTTCCTTCCAATGGTCGGGGACATACTCGGTAGTATAGTCGTCGTCCACGATCCGTTGGGCTACTTCGGGGCACAGCGCCATCTCGTGCACATAGTCGGGCGGGAGCGTGTATGTGGGCCTGATGCCTTTCTTGCCCTCCCGTTCCCATTCTGCAATTCGCTCCAGGTTGCGCTTTGATCGCTCCTGTGCCACCAGGGCGATGTTGTACATCAGGTTTGTCAAGTCCCACACGACGTGCTTGAGCCTGGGGTTCGGCGGTACGTTGCCCCTGAAATGCTGTCTCATCTCCTCGTAGGTGTAGAACTCGCGTTTGGTGAACACGAGCCCCATTCGGCGCCACTTGGCTTGATATCGCTCCAGAGATTTGTCACTGGCCACGGCCGGGAGATCGGTCAGACGCAGACCATAGCCATTCTCGCCATCCTTCAACGAGATCATCATCACCAGAGGCATGGCTTCCTGATCTCTCAGTTGATCGTCCTGGTACCTCAAGTGACGGTAGAACCATAGGAGGGCCTTTGGCAGGTCCGCTGCCATGCCGTAATCCAGGATGATGTTGCCCAGGGAAACGACGATGGGTGCGTCGTGGTTCCCGTTTTTCTCTACCATACTTCCGTCTTCTCTGCCACCGTCCGGAATCTGCTAGAGCTGCCCTGGTCTCAAGTTCTCGAAACGTGCCGAACTCGCCGCGCTGAGCTCAAGCGGAGCTGCCAGGACATCCACAGAATCACCCAACGCTGCGTCGTCTTCTGTCGGTCCCGTGACTGTGGGACCCGCCTGGTCGCCGGATGGAGACCGGGCAGACGGCATACCTGGCTCGACTGCTTGCCGCCTGCCGGCGCCCTCCCCGACCGCGCTGGATCGTCTGTACGTTCGGGCAACCCCAGGGTGCGGCTGCTCCGCGATTTCTCCTGAGGCCCCGAAGCAGCGTCTTTCAGCGGGGCTGGGACTCGGTGCCGTAGGACCTGTCATCGAGCGACTCCAGCTCGCCGAGCAACCTGCCATTTGCACCTCACAAGGACGCACACGCCAGGTCAGCCTCGCTCCTGTATCGGCGAGCGAGGCGCGTGCCGCTCCCTCAAGCCGATGCAACCGAGAGCGGTGAGCGGAACCACTTGGTTGCATCTTGTCTCTCCTCCAGGCTGTCTTCCCCAGCGCCCGCGGTGCGTAGTGCGCCAGGCCCCGTCCGCTGGCGGCGGCGGCCCCGGGCAGCGTCATTCCCTTTGCACACCTGTCCTTCAGCACATCTTTCACTGGCTCGGCGCAATGGCAGTTGAACGGGATGTGGGCCCGCTTCAACCTATTCCCCCCAGCCTTCTCCGATAGGGTCAATGATCTGGTCCGTCGTCCTGGATGCGACTTGCGCGAGCAGGAAAGCCAGACCGCTTCCTGATCACCGGGATCGAGGTGGAAACGCCATGCTGCTGGTTTCTGCTGCCTGGCCCAAAGCAAAGCCGCGATCCGCCTGACCGGACCCCCGTCTGGATATCGCGTGCCCTCGCCGCCATCTTCACTCCACCGGCTGCGGGCCGCGCGTCGCGCTGGGCGTATCCGGCGGCCGCCTCAGCTGCGCATG
>Ga0315534_1002432_pt1 | contig 12480 bp, 10 predicted proteins | sample SalMarSW160240MG_FD_203094 | JGI IMG/M metagenome (GOLD analysis project Ga0315534, IMG submission 203094) | Salt marsh sediment microbial communities from the Plum Island Ecosystem LTER, Massachusetts, United States - Salt Marsh Sediment SW1602-40 ... | reverse complement strand
GGCTTTTTTAAACCCATCATTCATTTTCTCAAACAGTTTATGATCAGCCACTCCCAGTTTACTCAGGGCCTCTCCGGGAGAGAAATCGAACTGAGAGATGATATGTTCCACACCATTTGCCCGTAGAAAACCAGCCATATTCTCAAAATATGGATCATGTGAGACACCAAAGTATGTCTGATATCCATTTTCTCTCAGGATGTTGATAATACCGGAAAATTCCTGTTGTCCCTCATTTCTCACCAGAATTGTTTTGCCCAGAACGGATGGCATCCCGAATAAACTGGTAAAAATTCCCATGCTGGTATGAAAACCATTGGAATAGAAATGGGGGAAATAGATCCCCTGGTTTTTGATCTTATTGAAATAAAGGGGGATGCCATCCGATTCACATTCTCTGATCCCATAATCTGAGAAACTCTCCAGAAGAATGATGACGATATTCCTTTTGTTTGGGGGTTGTTTAAATTGATAATCACGCAGTGGAAAGTGTACAAATTTTCCGGTGGAATCTGAGATCAGTTTTTGAACCATTTCCTCGCAGTGGGCCTCATCCTGAATTTGTAATATTTCCTTTAGATTCACCAAATTTTTCTTCTGATACAGAATATCATCCGCCAGGCTGAATATTCCGTTTAAGGCCAGTTGATTGGCAGAATTATACTCACTGAAATAGGCGTGCCCCCAGCGTAAAGGGGATTTATATCCCAGGGTACCGCGGATTCCAAAAAAGATAAAGGGTGCAATAAAGAGGAATGCCAGCGTTTTATAGTATAAATGATGCTGCTTGTCCTGGAAGTAGATTTTGTTTTGAATGCGTTTGAGCGTCCAGATGATAAAGAAGGTGGTCAGTGAGATAAGGAGCAGAAACGGGATTACCGGATATGTTTGCCAGATCATTTTTATAATAAATCCCGGATTATCCCCCCAGTTGACAAAATAGGCGTTCAGTCTTATATGAAAATAATTAAAGAAATGAATTTCAGAGACACACAGGAAAATATATAGGCCGGAAATCAGAGATAAATAAATTAGATTGAAAGTATGGATTCGCTTTTCCTGCCCGAACAGGTAGAGTAAATAATTTAGCAGGAATAAAGGGACCAGGGCATAGAGGGTAACGGACAGATCAAATCTGATCCCCACCAGAAAAGATTCGATCAGAATGATGAAAGGCACTCCCTCAAATTGAGAAAAATTTGTTAGCAAAAGGATTAAACGGAAAACTGCAAAAAGCAACAGGAATATAATAGTTAATGCCAGGAAATAATTGATTGGCGGGAAAGACAGGTTATTTATTAATCGGCGCATCCTGGATTGGTTCAAGGTGTTCAAAACCCTCCTGCTGTAATCAAAAATTAATCTGTTGGAGTAAAACTCCTGTTAATCAAATATGACGAGCAATATAAAATATTTTGAATAAGTTTAAAATAAAAAAACCTGATATCATATTTCTAAGTTTGAAATAACAATTTCCCTGCGGCTTCCATTATAATTTGGAAATTTTCATAAATGCTGCACTTGACATTTTAGTTTGAATCTCCTACATTATATTGTCATCCGAAAAAGTCAGTAAAAATTGTTCGAACCAATATAATTGGATTTGAAGAAAATGGAGATTTGGGTTAAGTCATACCACCTGTTTTCCCTGGTTCTTGCAGTTCTCATACTTTTAAGCTGGCAAATGGTAATTGCTCAGGAAGAAGAAATTGTTGAATCCATACTTCAGCAGTTAGAGGATGCGGATATCGAGGATGCGGACTGGCTGGAGTATTTCTGGGAACTTGCTGAAGATCCGCTGGATCTGAATGAGGCAACTGAATATGATCTGGCCAGAATTCCTTTCTTGGCACAGGATGCGATTGACGATATTCTCCGTCTGCGCAGGAAAGAGGGAGAGATCCAGTCACTTGACGAATTATTGCTAATTGATAGTTTTTCTCCGGAATTACTTGAAGCTCTGCGTCCCTTTATCACGGTAAAGAGAAAGTTTCTTTCACCCAAATTCATTTACCGGGCTCAGTCCAGAATTGAATCACCAGCCAGAGCTGGTTTTCCGGAAAAATTTCAGGGAAACCGTCTTTACCTGCAAAACCGATTACTTTTTAATCTGAATCCCAACCTGGATGGTGGAATTATCTGGGAGAAAGATCCGGGTGAGGAAAACTATTTCGATTATGGAAGCTTTTTTCTCTCCTATCGCCCTCCGGGGGAAAAGTTTAATTTGCTTTTAGGAGACTATCAACTGAAAATTGGCAGTGGTACGGCCTTCTGGTCACCATATGGTTCGCCGGTTTCTGGCCGGATCCTCCCCATTTTACCGAAAACCCGGGTCCCCTTTTCCGGAAATCGGTCGACCAATGAGATCGGTTATCTGCGGGGGATAGGGATGAGCTATAAAATCCGACAAAATAATGATATCAGCCTTTTTTACTCAAGAAACAAAATAGATGCAACACTGTCTCCGGATGGATTGTTTGTCAGCAATCTTTATGCAACCGGACTGCACCGGTTTGATACGGAAGAGAATAAACGGAATATATTGTCGGAGTCAATAATTGGTATCTCATCCAATTGGAAAATAAAACGTACTGATCTGCAATTCTCAGCTATCCGGAGTGAATACCAGCCGGATTTTATCGAATCGCCGGGTGCAATGGTGCATACCAGTGTTTCGTTTATTTATCAGGGAGAACAATTGATGCCGGGCGGGGAATATACCCTCTTTAATGGAAAGTATCCGGCAGTTCATCAATATCTCTTTTTTCCCGGAAATAAGTTTAAGTACGAAGTAGCAGCCTACTATTATCACCCGCAGTACTTTTCTGCCCGGGGAAGGGCGCTGGGTTCCTTTTCCGAAACCCCGGCTAACAAATCGGGAGTTGCGTTTATGGCCTGGTATCAGCTTGGAAAAGATTGGATTTTGAATGGAACGCTCCATGTGTATAGAAAGAATTATCGAGTGGAAGAAAATCCGTTTACCCGGAAGGATTATCAGTTTGAATTATTATGGAAACCGGGTAAAAGCACAGTAAAAATCCAATATATCAGAAAGTACCGAGAAAATAAGCTGGCAGTTTTTCCTGATCCGGACTTAAAAGTGAACGGTGGTCGGCTGGAAACTAATTTTGTTTTATCCTCTGAATTTACCCTGCGCAGCCGGTTGGAGCTTCGATGGGCCCGGCCGCTGGAAGAAAATGTGCGATATTATGGCACCAATTTGTTTCAGCAGATGGAGTTTAAATTAATGCAACAGATGCGGTTCATTGGTCGCTGGTCGGTTTTTGATATCCCGGATTATGCTTTGCGAATCTATGAATTTGAACCCGACCTTCCCGGAAATTTCCGAACCATATTACTCAATGGACGAGGATATAAATGGTTTGTTTTAATAAGGCTGGGTATAGGAAAAGCCGTCCAACTGGATTTTAAATTTCAGGAAAGAAATTATCCCGATTTAGAGACGGTTGGAAGTGGTCCGGATCAGTTTAATAACAATCACATCCGTGACTTCCGGCTTTCATTGATATGGAGATATTAGAACCCGCACACGGCAGGAATATTTTTAACCTCAGGTAAAATGTCCGTTTCCGCCCCCGCAGGAAGCAGATGAAGTTCTGCTTGAACTTCCACCAATTGTGGCAAATGTTGATACAAGTTTATCGGTGTTTTTGCTTTTACAATTCGGGCATTCGACTTTTTGGCTTTCACTGAACGAAACCAGTTCTTCGAATTGCTCCTGACACTCATTACAACGATACTTAAATAACGGCATTAATTCTTGCTCCTTAAATCCAAATCCTTTTTATTTCTTCCTTTAAATTCAGAGATAATTAAAAAGTTACAAAGTTTTTAATTTCTTTCCTGAAACTAAGAAATAAACTCAGCGGATATTTGTATCAGTCGTTTTTCAAGTTGATCGCGCAACTCCATCAATTGAGACGAGGCCAACATTTTATTGAGTTCAAGATCCGAATAGTACTTTTGTAAACTATTTATTTTGGAGAGCGCTAAATCGTAGCGCTGTTCACGAATTTGGCTATCAATGACCGATAATTGGGTGATAAAATAATTTTTGTATTTATTTTCTTTGCTCGGCACGGAGCATTTATTCCCCTGAACCGTTCAGGTAGAAATCCCAAATTTGGGAAGAAAATAGAACCATAATACCATAAATGCGAAGAAGAGAGCAAAATGAATAAAGTCTTCCAAAACAAACTCCTGTAAAATAGCCTTATTTTTCTAACTAATAGCCAAAATGCGCTATATATTCAATTTTCCAGCATCTATCCATCACAACTTTTATGCCAGCTTTTAAGGCTTTTTCGGCAGCTTTTTCATTAATTACACCCAGCTGCATCCAGATTGCCTTGGCTCCAATTTGAATGGCTTCATCAACAATGGGTTCAACAAATTCGGATTTCCGGAAGATATCCACCAGATCCACCGGTTCCGATATATGTTTTAAATCCGGATAACAAGGGATGTCGAATACCTTTAGGCAATTAGGATTTACCGGAAATACCCGATAGCCTTTCTTCAACATAAAATTTGCTACGGAATTTGAATCCCTTTCCGGTTTATCCGATAAGCCAACCACAGCAATCTTTTTATAGTTCTCCAATATTTCCAGGATGTCCTGATTAATTTTCATAAGGATGCCTCTTTGTTTTAGTTTCTATTCTATCAAATAGAATTAGGGCGAAAATTTAAATTGAAGGTTCACTTTTTAAAATGGGTATTATTCTTTTATGGCAGTTTAAAGGAAAGAAGTAAGGTTAACCTCTCTGGCAATTCTCAGGCAGTGGTATTGAAAATTTAATTTATCCCTTCCTTTTTATGTTTTTTATTTAAATTTTTTAAATGTATATTTAATTGTAAAAAGTGCAATCGAGGAATTTATGGGTGCTAAAGAGGAGTTTCAGAACCTGATAGAGATAATGGCTCGCCTGCGTAAGGAATGTCCCTGGGATAAAAAACAGACCCCACAGTCTCTCAGGCAGTATATACTGGAAGAGGCCTATGAGACAATAGAATCGATTGATGATGAAAATTGGGATGAGCTTAAGAAAGAATTAGGTGATCTCTTATTGCAGATCGTTTTCCAGGCCGAAATTGCAGTTGAGGAAAACCGGTTTACCCTGGAAGAGGTAATTAGGAATATAAATGAGAAATTAATCCGTAGGCACCCTCATGTTTTTGGCGATGTAAAGGTTAACAATGCAAAAGAAGTAAAGGAGAATTGGGAACAGATTAAAATTCACCAGGAAAACAGAACCTCGCCATTGGAAGGTGTCCCCCGCAATTTAAGTGGTTTGCTTCGGGCGCAAAGACTTCAGGATAAGGCAGCGCAGGTCGGATTCGACTGGCCGGAAATTTCCGGTGTATTGGAGAAGGTCAAAGAAGAGGTAGCGGAACTTGAACAGTCCTTAAAGGAGAAAAACCGGGAAGCAGTGGAGTTTGAGATGGGCGATCTTCTGTTTAGTCTGGTTAATTTTGCCAGGTTTCAGGATATAAGTGCGGAAGATGCCTTACGAAAATCGATTAATAAATTTGTTTCCCGATTTCAATATATTGAAAAAAGACTAAAAGATTTGAATAAATCTGTCTATGATTCTTCCTTAGAAGAGATGGATGCCTTATGGGAAGAGTCAAAGCATAAAATTTAACAATCTAAACTTTTTATTGTGATGATAAACCTTATCGGATTTTTATTTGCCCTGATAATTTTTGCCCATGTGCTCGTTATTGCTGGCTTATACCGGCAAAGAGTGATGCCATTTTTCGTTCCCCTGTACATTTATTTGAATATATTAATGATCGCCATTGAGATTTGTACCCTGCTTTTTTTGCAGACCAGCCGTTTGGAAATCCTATCGGCAATCTTTGATGCCCGTTTAATTTTGGAAGCATTTGTTCCGCCAATACTCATTGCACTAAACCAGGCATATAATTCCGGTGTTGCCTGGCCAAAGCCAAAATTGAAAAATTTTTTCTTTTGGGGCATGAGCATGCTTATAGCCATTCTTGTTCTACAGGGAAGGATGATTTCCGGTGTGATAAATCTAAATGGCATTTTTTACCCTGAATATGGTCGATTTTATCCAGTATTTCTTGCCTATTTTTATTTCTGCCTAATTTATGTTTTTGTCGATTTTCTGAGGGAAAATAAAAAAGTTGGTGCCGATTCCGAAGCCGGTGTCATCAAAAAGCTTATTTTGGTGATACTCCCGGCTTTCCTCATTCTTTTTTCCTTCTTACACATCGCACCCTATATTGGATTTATCCACCCGGCAATTTTGTTCAGCTATCCCATTTTAAGCATAATGCTCATTTACCTTGCCTTCAAATTCCACCTTTTTGATTATAATGAAAAGAGCGTCAATGCTATTTCCTTCTTTCTGGTCTCCTTACTCTATCTGGTAATTTTCGCTTTTATCTCAATTCGCTTTCAGGTCTGGTCCTTTATTCTGTTAATACCTTTGCTGCTGCTTGTTTTTAAGCTTTACCAGATGATAGAGTATTATACCGTCCGGGTGTTGCATACCCGTAATTTTTCCGAAATGTATAATCTTGAAGAAGAATTGGAGACTCTATTTACCGAAACGGGAAAATATGTTGATAATCAAGCTCTTGCGCAATTTTTGGGGGAATATTCGCAAAAAGTTTTGAGATGTTCGAAATGTGCCGTGATTACTGCACAATTTGATATTCGGCCCTATCAGATATTATACCTGAAAGGATTCGAGAAAGAGCAGATCGATCCCATTCTGACAACCAGTAATTCTCCCCTATTGGAAAAATTAGAATTGGAGAGACAGGTCTTAAATAAGTTTGACTACCTACCACATTCCAGTGTCTATAAACAGATGGAAGCAAATCAATTATATTTGATGATCCCGCTTATTGCTCATTCTAAACTAGAAGGATTTATTTTTCTGGGAGGAGAGAAAAGGATCACCCGGTTTTTGAAAAAGGACCTGGAATTCATTCGATTTTTCTCGATCAGTGCTGGTCATGCTTTCCATAATATCCAATCGATTCAAAATACTGTTCAAACCCAGAAAATGGCCGATCTGGGAATTGTGGCATCACAACTTGCACATGATTTCCAATCGTTTATCACCCTGGTAAAGCTGGACACTTCGGCGGAAGACCGGTTGCGTCAGCGGGCTAATTATATGGAAAAATTGGTAAAGGATTTGTTGAACTTTGCTAAACCCAAAGAATTGCAATTGACTATGGTCGACATTAATCAATTGATCGATATGACCCTTGATGTCATAAAAATGCCGGACAATATTGTCTTGGAGCGGCACTACTCTCAAAGCATTCCCAGTATAAACATTGATATTGATCAAATGCGCCGCGTGTTTATGAACTTATTTGAGAACAGTGTAAATGCCATGAAAGATAAGGGTGGTCGGCTTAAAGTGACTACGAGACCGTTAAGATTATTATCCCCTATGCGCAGAAATACCTGGATGTATATAGAAATTCTGGATGAAGGGAAAGGTATTTCAGAGGAATTTCTGGAAAAAATATTTGACCCCTTTTTTACTACTCGTAAAAATGAAGGTGGTAATGGGCTCGGGCTCGCCATCGTTAAGCAAATCATCACCCGTCATAAAGGATTTATCGATGTAACCAGCAAATTAAGCAAGGGGACAATCTTCAATATCCGGTTACCATATTTAATTTAGTTAAGTGTATGGAAATCCCGAACAAAATATTGATTATCGAAGATAACGTAGCCTGGGCGGAAAGTTACCGGCGCTGGATAGGAGATCAGTTTGAACTAAAACTGGCCTTTAATAAAACAGAGGCAATGGAAGCCTACCAGATCTTCAATCCCGACCTGGTTATACTGGATCTGGGACTTCCCCAAATTCAGGTAGGCTTGTCATTACTGGATGAGTTCATAAAAAAGGCACAAGATACAAAAATAATTGTGGTTACCTCTTTTAAAGAACATGAATATGCCCTGGAAGCGCAGCGACGGGGAGCGCACTCCTATTTTTCCAAAGGTGAAAATATAGAGGAAGAATTACCTTTCCTGGTCAAGCAAGCCATGACGATGCTCCAGTTGGAGAGGGAAAATAAGGATTTGCGCCTGCAATTGAAGGATAAGTTGCATTTTGACCATATTGTTGCGATAAGCCGCCCAATGCAGGATATACTTGCCCTAATTGAAAAAATAAAAGAAAGTACTGAGCCAATCATTTTGACCGGGGAATCGGGTGTTGGCAAAGAAATAATCGCCAAACATGTTTTTGAACGAAGTCATGTTTTTAAAAAGCAGTTTATTGCTATTAATTGTGCGGCTTTGCCGGCAAATCTTCTGGAGAGTGAATTGTTTGGATACGAAAAAGGAGCCTTTACTGGTGCGGTTAAAACCACCCGGGGGAAGTTGGAACTGGCCAATGATGGGACATTTTTTCTGGACGAAATTGGCGATTTACCCCTGGAGCTCCAGGCAAAATTATTAAGGGTTTTAGAAAGTAAAAAATTTTACCGGCTGGGTAGTGAGAAAGAGATCAGTGTTAATTTCCGCTTAATAACAGCAACCAACAAAAATTTAAGTATTTTGATTAAAGAAAAGAAATTCAGGGAAGATCTGTTCTACCGGATTAATGTCTTTCCAATCGCAATTCCACCTCTCCGGGAAAGACCTGATGACATCCCGGCCATGATCAGCTATATAAATGAAAAATTTTGTGCTGAGAATGGTTTAACACCGCCACAGATCACCAGCCGGACCGTGGCTTATTTGTCACATCTGCGCTGGGATGGAAATGTGAGGGAGCTGGAAAACACCATTAAACGGCTGATCATTACAGGTCATTCTACCATTGATTTAACGGATCTGCCCGCCGATATAATCGAACAGTCCAATAATTTTATGGATAAAGCCTTGGCAAATGAATTGACGCTTGAAGAAATTTCGAAGATTTATGTAAAGATGGTGTTGGAGCAGAAGCAGGGGAATAAAAAAGAAGCATGTAAACTTTTAAATATCAACTATCGAACCCTGATGAGTAAATTGAAAAGTTGATTTTGTAGATTTTACAATCTTAATATTCTAATATTGTAATTTATACAACCCCATTTCTTTTATTTCCCATATAACCTTAAGTTATTTATAGTATTATAGCCATTTTTCTTTATAATCTATTTAAATTAAAGAAATTATCCCGAAATATTTCTGGCAAGCTTTGTGTTTAGTTATAATTAGAGATTAAATAAAGACAAATGTTTCTAACCATAACCACGGAAGGAAAGATCATGAAAGTGTTGGTATATGAGACGAGCAACGATCGGGCAAAACTAATCCGGGATCTACTGGGAACTTACCGGTACAAGGTTTTCTTCAATCATAATGATAACGGTTCACTGGATTCCATTCAGGACATCCGGCCCTCTCTGATTATCATGAGTGTTAACAGTCGTTCTCACATTGAGTTACTGGAAAAGATTAAACAGCACAACCGATATTCTAAAATTCCGGTCATTTTAATTTCCAAAATCAATTCCCAGGAACTGGTAGACAGATTTAATAAGATGCCCAATGTGGATTACCTGGTTGAACCATTTAAGATTAAGAATTTCAGGCATATTGTCGAGCGGTGGATAACTTTCAGGAGTTTATACGTTAATTAATGGAAAGACTTTTCGTAAAAAGTTTAGAAATTTTTTTATCCCATATCCATTTCATAACTCTTTTCACCGTCCTGCTTGTCTTCCGGTTTTTTCCCGGTGTACAAAAAACGGTCAAATAAGTTATTATATTTTGTCCACTCGCTATCCGGTAATTGATCATTTCTAATGATCCTCAGCGCAGCATTAGTTTTCACATCTAATTTTATCAATTGATCGAGTATAATTCCCTCCAGTGTCATTGGTGGTATTGGAGATCCGTTTTCCCGGGTTCCTTCCCTGCTTAAAATTAAATGCAATAGTTTTTGACTAAGCTCTATTGGAAAATCCGGAATCTCCTTAATTGCTTCATTCGTTTTTTCGAAACTGATGGTAACATGCCCCAAAAGTCGACCTTCGGTGGTGTATTCTATGAAACCATCTGTTCCTAATTCGACAGGATTTCCAAGATATTGCAGGATAATCGCAGTTTTTAAGAGATCAAGATCGATGACCGGATAATGTTCAAATAAAGTCTGGGATAATTCCAATAAGCATACTGTGTGCTCCAGGACGCCATAGAGATAATTATGATGCCACAGTTTTCCGGTTGGAGATTTCACATAATTTTGCAGTGCATCATTATCGGGAAATACCTTTTCCAGCAAAAGGTAGAGGTACTCATTTTTAATGTTTTCTATTTGATCCTTAAATTTTTCTAGTAACTCTTTTATGTTCTTATCGCTCTCTGGTAATAAATCTTCCGCATTTACTTTATCCTCTTTGCTAACCGAACGGATTTTATCGATATGAACTTCTTTAGTATCTTGAAATAATTTGATCTTCCCCCGGATTTTAATAATTTGACCCGACTTATATTTTCGGAAATTGCTCTCTGCATCATTCCATATTTTGGCCTTTAACCGCCCACTTTTGTCACCCAATTCAAGTGACAGGTAGGGCTCTCCATTTTGCTTGTACCTCAACTCTTTTTTTCGGATAATACAGTAACCAAGAAAATCCTCTCCAATTTTCAGGTTTTTTATCCCCTTTGTTTTCATATAACCCTCCGATATATGATTGACAGCTGAGTCTAAATCCGGGAGTATATCTTTAATTTTTTGAATATTACAAATTTTTTTAAAAGATATCTATTTTTTTATGAATTTATGAAATTTTTGTCAATTGATTCGATTATTTGATTGAGCTATTTTTATTTAACAAAATAAACTTATTTCAGAGACTGTATGGAACTTGGTATTATATCCGATACGCATAATAAACTTCCCGATGAAATATTTGGAATTTTTAAAGGTGTTGATATTATCTTACATGCCGGTGATATCGGGAGTATGGACATCATTACCAGATTGAATCAAATTGCCCCAACTAAAGTAGTCTATGGAAATACCGATATTTATTCAATTGCTTCCGTATTACCGTCCAAGTTAAAAATGGAAATTGAAGACCTTAATTTTTTACTGATCCACAATATCGGGAATATCAAAAATTTTTCCTGGAAGATCTTAAGAGGAGATTATAAACCAATTCCTGATGTGGTGGTATATGGTCATACCCATACCCCCACTTTTAGCAGGTATTCTGAGATTCTTTTTATAAATCCTGGAAGTGCCGGACTGCCCCGTGGTGGATACCCGGCTTCGGTAATGAAAATTCAGGTTGTAAAGGGAAAGATAATTCAGGATCAGCTGATTAAATTAGGTCAGCATTAAAAGGAATTTTAACGTCAAATCCACTAGAAATAAAAAGTCCGAATTTGTATTCGGACTTTTTATTTAACAGTAATTCCTTTACTTCAGGCGTATACTTCTTTTTCGTTACATTTGCAGACACGAATATTATCTGTTTGATATTTCCAGCTCTGGTTGTCTTCGGAAAAAACGGATTCTACTTTTTTTACATAAGTATATATGTCGCCACATACCGGACAGCTTTGCCCCATTTTGTGTGCTTTGGCTACCTTTGAAGCGAAGTCCTGTTTCTTTGCCATGTCTATGTTCTCCTATTTTTCTTATTTTTCAAAAGTTTGGTAAATAATATGGTTATTTCATTCTACTCAACGTTGGAAGAGTCTGCTTGTTCCTTCCGCTCATCATATTCCTGGAAAACAGCAATTGAATTTGGCCCAATTAGTCTGGCCTGTTTAATGGACTCTTCACCTTTTTTTATTACTGTTTCAATGTCGCTTCCGAGATGTTTATTTGGTACGATTCCAATATTCACATAGAAATCAAATGCCTGACCGTTTCCCCATACCTTTTTATCGCGAAGTTTCGACATTATTTTTTCCGCAAATTCATCGAAGCCATTTCCATCTTTCTGGACATTCGCAATCGCAAATGTTTCCTGAAAAAGCCGGAAAATATAGTCAGTCTCTTTCAGGTTTGGCAACACTAAAGATAAAAATTCCGATATAACCTGCTTGTACAGCTCTTCACTCTCCTCCTTCAGCTGGAAATATATTTTTAAGAAGAGCAGATTGCAGTTTAGGCTGAGTTTTAATGCCCGTTTGATTTCCCGGGACATGATATGTTTGAATGCGGTCAGGTTCTCCAGCTGGGTTAACTCGTCCTTAAACGTGGTTAGTTTTAGTTTATCCAGAGTTAGAGTTGTTGTATGCAGTGTGGCAACCTGGTTGGCAATGGTTTGCAAAATTCTTTTATGCTGATCCTTAAAATTTTTTGGCCGGTAACTTTCCAGACAAATTGCCCCAATTATTTTCTTTTTATTGGCGATAGGTATACTCAGAAGTGAGAGGTATTCTTTGGACGGTGTTTCATCAGTAGAAAAACGGGGAACATAATTTTCCTTGGTGGAAAAATC
>Ga0315534_1002431_pt1 | contig 12487 bp, 10 predicted proteins | sample SalMarSW160240MG_FD_203094 | JGI IMG/M metagenome (GOLD analysis project Ga0315534, IMG submission 203094) | Salt marsh sediment microbial communities from the Plum Island Ecosystem LTER, Massachusetts, United States - Salt Marsh Sediment SW1602-40 ... | reverse complement strand
TGGCATGACTCCCCATATTAATTGTATGTCCCTCCATTTGAGCTAGACGAGAATGTGTCTTAAGAAACAATGACTACGTACAAAAAAACCCTGTTTTTATTCGAAGGAAACAGGGTATATGGATAAAAGGTTGCTTAAGCCCATTATTTAGTACCAATTACAGCTTAGATTAGCACAGAAACTAATCATTTTTCATTTTTTGATAAAAAAAGCAAGAAAAAAGGTTACTGTTTTCCCTTTTGTATCACCTTTCCGCCAAATTTACTTCGTATCGCATCCATGGCCTCATCCACCTTTTGGTTTTTGTCTGTTTTACCAGCGTTTACAAAGAGAGACATTTGAGACTCCTCTTTACCCACATCTAAGTTGGAAACAGCAACCCCTATAAGCCGTACCTTTTTCTTTAACGGGTATTCGGTAAGCTGTGCAATAGCACAATCCGATATGATCTTTGTGATATGCGTAGCGTGGTCAACGGTTTGACTCCTGCTTATTTCAGAGAAATCCTCGAGCTTTATCTTTAGGGTGATAGTCTTCCCCTTAAGTCCCTCTGCTCTTAATCTCGTTCCCACTGTATCTGCATGGGAAGCGATCAAACCCTTTAAATAAGTGAGATCCTTGGTATTTTGGTGAAGGGTTGCCTCTGAACTAATGGACTTGGTCTCTCTTTTTGGAACTACCTCAGAGTCACCTTCGCCTTTCGCAATGTGATAGAGCCTTAGGCCAAATTTTCCGAAGTTCTTTGAAAGTTGTTCTTTGGTGAATTGTTTTAAATCCCCAACTGTTTTGACACTGTGACGGCTGAGGTCTTCTAACGTCCTTTTTCCAACACCGGGGATTTTTGCGACAGGCAATATGGATAAAAATTGATCCACCTCCGTGGCAACTATTATCGTTAAACCATCAGGTTTATGCATATCAGATGCAACCTTGGCCATAAATTTGTTAGGGGCAATACCTATGGAGCACGTTAATCCTGTCTCCTTGCGAATCCGTTCTTTTATTCGCCGTGCTATCTCCTCAGGGCATCCAAAAAGATTTTCCGTACCAGTAATATCAAGGTAGGCTTCATCAATGGAAACCGGTTCAACAAGAGGTGTAAAGTCCTTTAACAGGCCCATTATTTTTCTGGAGACCGTCTTGTACTTATCCATTCGTACTGGAAGAAAAACTCCGTGAGGGCACTTCTTCTTTGCTTTGAATAAAGGCATCGCAGAATGAATGCCGAACTTTCTGGCCTCATAACTTGCAGTGGAAACAACACTCCGTCTGCTTAAGCCGCCAACAATCACAGGCTTTCCTTTGAGAGCCGGATTATTCAGCACCTCGATCGCTGCAAAAAAGGCATCCATATCAATATGGAGGATTGTTTTTGTCAAGGTTGTTGATGATGAATCTATTTCATTAACTTAAAGAAATGTTTCAACCGCAGACACACACAGACAAATGCCTGGCCGACTTGGCCAGGCATTAAATGTCGTGCCCTTCGGGCAGATTGAGAACCATCCTTCTTATTTCAGCCTTTGTATGCTTGAAATTAACCAAAATCCCGACTCGTATTCCTGTTGCTTTCAAATAATTCAATAGTTGTGCTTCATATATCTTTTCAAGCGTTTCCACAGTTTTAAGTTCAACGATAACCTTATCTTCAACGAGTATATCCGCAATATATTCACCGACTACACTTTTTTTATAAAGGACTCTTATTGGAACCTGGCTTTCAGCTTTCAGCCCTCGTCTTTTCAGTTCGACCAATAGGGCATTTTCATATACTTTCTCAAGAAAACCAGAACCAAGGATCCTGTTTACTTCAAAAACAGCACCATTTATGGCATAGGTAATGTCGTTAATATCCATAAATTAATATATTTCTTTCGCAAAGCGAATAGCTTTTTTGTTCGGCCAGGTCGGCCGAACAAAATGTCTGCACTTATCTGCGTGGGTCTGCGGTTCCAAGATTAAGCTTTATCATAATGAGAAAATTGCATAGTGAAGGTAGCTCTCCCCTGAGAGGCAGAGCGTAGAGCTGTCGAATAGCCAAACATTTTGGAAAGGGGTGCTATAGCCGCCAATATTTTGATTGCTCCTTTGGCTGTAATTTGCTCAATTCTGCCACCCCTTGAATTCAAATCACTAATTACATCGCCTACAAATTCTTCAGGAACAATTATTTCGAGCTTCATAATAGGCTCCAGAAGCAAAGGTGAGGCAAGCTCACAGGCTTCTTTATAGGCCATTGATGCAACAATCTTAAAGGCCAGCGGAGAAGACAATAGCTCTTTTACCTTGGCATCCAGAAGAGTCGTTTCCACATCAATTACCGGATACCCCATCACAACCCCACTTTCTGATGCCTCTTTTATGCCTTCCTCTACAGAGTTGATAAACTCTTCAGTCATGAGAGGGTCTGACACTTTATTGACAAACCGACTCCCTTTCCCCCTTTCCATAGGTGCAACCTCTGCTGTAATACCTGCAAAGTGCATTTCGCCGCCCCATTCTCTGTCGAAAACCATCTCGCTTTGTGCCTTTTTGCTTATAGTTTCTCTGTAGACAACCTGAGGTTTTCCGGTGTTTACAGCAAGAGAAAATTCCCTCTTTAGTCTCTGGGCTAAAACCTCGAGATGCAGCTCGCCCATACCAGAAATTATAACCTGGCCAGTATCCTCATCTATTTTAAATTTGAATGTGGGGTCTTCATCGGTGATTTTTGTAAGATTGTCTAATAGCCGTTCTTGATCCTTCAACTGTTTTGGTTCCACAGCCATGGATATTACTGGCTGATCAAACTCCATGGACTCAAATGCTATAGGGTGATCCTTGTCACAAAGAGTATCGCCAGTAGAAGTCTCTTTTAAACCCATAACTGCAATGATATCACCACTGACCGCCTGATCTATTCTCTCTCTTTTGTTTGCATGCATCCTCATGATTCTCGCCACCCGTTCTATAATATTTTTTGTGGTATTATAGATTGTAGATCCTTGTCTCATTACTCCGGAGTAGATCCTGAGATATGTCATTTTTCTTCCCTTATCCATTGCAACCTTAAAGGCCAGAGAAGAAAAAGATTCTTTTGCTGTCGCAGACCTCGTTTCGGATTCTTTTGTCTTCGGATTCATCCCTTTCACTGGCGGGACATCAAGAGGGGAAGGAAGAAATCCAACGATTCCATCCAAAAGGGGCTGTATCCCTTTATTTCTCAATGCTGCCCCACAGTAAATGGGAACGAGTGCGAGCTTTATGGTAGCCTGTCTAATTGCCCTCTGAATTAAGTTAATATCTATTTCTTCCTCAGATAGATACCTCTCCATTATATCATCATCGTTATCGGCTAACAGCTCAATCATTTTTTCCCGATGTCTGTGAGCCTCTTCTGCGTAGTCTTCAGGGATATCTGCTTCCTGAAAGGAGGTCCCAAAATCATCCTCACCCCATTCAATGGCCTTCATCGTAACTATATCGATCACACCCTTAAAATCTTCTTCCAGCCCCCATGGGATCTGAAGGATCAATGGAATAGCACCAAGTCTTTCTCTCATCATCCTTACAGCACCATCAAAATTTGCACCGAGCCTATCAAGCTTATTGATAAAGGCAATCTTGGGAACTCCATACTTATCGGCCTGATGCCATACCGTTTCTGATTGGGGTTCTACACCACCTACTGCGCAAAAAACTCCGATGGCTCCATCCAAAATCCTTAAGGATCTCTCAACCTCAATGGTAAAATCCACATGCCCTGGTGTGTCTATGATGTTTATGGTGTGATCAAGCCATTTGCAGGTAGTAACAGCAGATGTTATTGTTATTCCCCTCTCTTGTTCCTCAGGCATCCAATCCATGATAGCCTCACCATCATGAACCTCTCCCATTTTATGAGACCTTCCGGTATAGAAGAGTATTCGCTCTGTTATGGTAGTCTTCCCGGCATCTATATGGGCTATGATACCTATATTGCGTATTTTCTTAAGTTGCTGCATTGACATAGGGAATAAATCTAAGTTATCTTCAAAACAGTGTCAAGTCAGTATAGAAATAATGGAGATAAAATAATGATTACAGGTAGTAATCAGACCTTGATGGAGATATACAATCTCCTCCTTTCTTCCTTTGGCCCCCAGAACTGGTGGCCAGCAGAGACAGAGCTTGAAATGATGGTTGGTGCTATTTTGACCCAAAATACCAGTTGGAATAATGTGGAAAAGGCAATCCTGAATCTAAAAGAAAAATCCCTGTTCTCAATACAGAAGCTCAGCCAGATACCTGCATCTATCTTAGCTGAATACATCAGGCCTGCCGGATATTATAATCTTAAGGCCAAGCGCCTGAAAAATCTTATTAATTTTATTGTCGATAGATACAATGGTGATATAAGTAACCTTTTCTCCCTTGATACTGAGGCCATCAGGGAGAAACTTTTGACGGTAAAGGGCATTGGGTTGGAAACAGCAGATAGCATTGTCTTATATGGGGCTGAAAGGCCTATTTTTGTCGTTGATACCTATACACACAGGATATTAACACGGCATGGTCTGATTGAAGAAGATTCAGGGTACAATGATGTACAGTCGTTTTTTATGGATCATCTTTCTCACGATGTTGAACTCTATAAAGAGTTTCACGCCCTGATTGTAAAGACGGGAAAAGATTTTTGCAGGAGAAAACCATGCTGCTCTAAATGTCCTCTCGATAGTTTTAGGTGAAGAACATGATTAAAACATTCCTCAAGGCATTAAGGCTTCCATTTCTGGCAGGTTCAATAATACCCGTAATTACTGCTGCTGCCTTTGCATTTCACAGGGGCTCATTTTCCCTTCTCCCTTTAGTAATTGCCATCATCGGTGTCGGAGCACTCCACCTCGGTTCAAATTGTATAAATGACTACTATGATTCTAAAGGGAGTGACCCTATTAATATCAGGTTTACCCCATTCAGCGGTGGAAGCAGGGTAATCCAGGAAAATGAGCTACAAGCCACTACCATCCTTGCCTTATCTATGGTATTTTTTTCCATTGGGATAGCATGTGGGCTCTGGTTTACATTTTGGGGCAGACCCTATGTTCTGTTGATTGGACTTTCCGGTCTTTTAGCTGGTTGGTCATATTCGAGCCCACCTTTTAGCCTTATGTCTCATGGCTTTGGCGAGGTCCTTATCTTTTTCGCCTTTGGCCCTTTAATCACCTTAGGCACCTATTATGTTATTACAAACAATCTTTCCTGGCCTGCTTTCTTGATTGGAATCCCTCACGGATTCCTTATAATGGCCGTTATCTGGATAAATCAGTTTCCAGACTATCAGGCCGACAAGGAGGCCAATAAAAAAAACTTGGTTGTAAGACTTGGTCTCAGCAAGGCGCGCTATGTATATAGCCTGATAATGCTCCTTCCTTTCCTGTTCATAATTCTTCTTATCTATTCAATAGGTCTTCCTTTCCTTGTAATAATCTCTTTAGGAGCCTTTCTTTTGGCCACCAGGGCAATCAAAATACTGTGGAGGAGATACCTTTCTTTTCAAGATATAATCCCAGCGCAGGCACTGACTATTCACACACTCATTTGTATGGGCCTCCTTGTTTCAGGCTCACTCTTCATAAGTAGATTTATCGGTGCATAATATGTCTAACAGGGGTTTGATCTTTACATTAGCGCTATTAATTATTATCTTTTTCTCATTCATGGCCCTTTACTTTGGGTATTTTTTGATAAGCCCGGGAGGCATTGATAAAGAAGAGACGATCTTTATAGTAAAAAAAGGAACCGGACTCAGGACAGTTGCAAATGAACTTCGAAGAAAAAGGCTTATCAAAAGCAAAGATTTGTTTATTCTCTGTGCTATCCTGAAAGGAGGAACAAAAGATATAAAGGCAGGAGAATACAGCCTTAACCAGTCCATGTCCCCGGTAACAATATTTACTATTCTGTCAACCGGTGCAATCAAGACCTACACGTTAACAATACCTGAAGGACTTACTGCTCAACAAATAGCTGATTTATTGGCTACACAAAACCTGGTTAACATACGTGAATTTATTTCTTTAGTTATGGATAAAACCCTTGCAGCCTCCTACCATATTGATGGAACAAATTTAGAGGGTTATCTTTTTCCTGACACCTATGTAATAAGCAGGGATACAGGCGCACGGGAATTAATCGACCTTATGATTACACGTTTCCAGAAAATCTTTACTGCCCTGATAAAAGATCAGGAATCCATCACAGGCAGACTGCTGCCAGTAAAGGATATCGTCACTCTTGCCTCAATTGTTGAAAAAGAAGGTGGCCGAGCCGAGGAAAAGCCAATTATTGCATCAGTTTTTCTTAACCGACTTAAAAAGAGGATGAGGCTTGAAAGTGATCCAACGGTTATCTACGGCCTTAAAAATTTTGATGGAAATCTGAAAAAAATGGATCTTCGCACCCCCGGCCCTTACAATACATACCTTAATTACGGGCTCCCTCCTGGGCCCATTGCCAACCCTGGTAGAGAATCCCTAATGGCAGTCATAAAACCCGCAAAGGCTGATTACCTCTACTTTGTGGCTAAAAATGATGGGAGTCATCATTTCTCTGCTTCCCTATCAGAACATAATAAGGCGGTTTACCGGTACCAAAAGAAGCGCCGTTCTATATCGAGCAACAATAAGAAATAATATATTTTAAAAAAGGAGGGTACAATGGAACACAATTTTAAAAAGGCATTAACAATCATTTCTCTACTTATTTTTTTTAATATCTTTCTGATCTCAGGATGTTCAGAAGCAATCAAAACCCTTGATCAGGGAATAAAAGGACCACAGATTATTGTTAATCCCGGCACTGTTCGCCTGGGTATTGCCAAATTGACAAAGTTAAAAATTGTATTCAGTGGTTCGGGTTTTGAGCCAGGTGATAGTGTATTCATAAAACTTTTGAACGTGCCAGTTAATGGAAAAAAAGCTGATCTATCAATAGCAGCTGCTGATGTAGAAAAAGATGGGACATTCAATGCCAAGGTAGAAACTCTAACAAGGGTTTCTGATTTCCTAAGAGCCAAAGTTGGATCAAATGAAAAGATGGAAAACATCATAATTGTAACAAACCCACCAATGCCTGCCGGTGAATACACTGCTCGGGCAGTAAGCATGCTTTCAGATAAAAAGGCCGAATGCATCCTGAACGTAAAGGGTCCCTCACTGATAGATCGATTAAAAGACTGGCTCGGGGTTAAGCTGGGAAAAATTGTTAAAAAATAGAGAGGGTTTTATTGCTTAAGACAGAGTTTGACATCGTTTAGATTTCAGGAATTGTCGGTTATCTCCTTTCTTATTTCGTATCCAGCTATGCAAATAGGCGAGCTAATAAGTATGGTTGAGATATCCAAGGAAGGATAAGATTTGTTGGAGAGTTCATTCAAGAAGTGAAGAAAGTATGTGGCGATATCCCTGTGGGGATAAGGCTATTCGACTTCAAGATGATAGAATTGTGTTCACTGAATTTTTATGTGAAGACTGCAATGAATGTGCTTTTATCTGCCCGGATCACGCTATTTCTATTCCACTTGAATTGGTAACATTTTAAAGAGGAAAAAATGAAGGTTAATAAACTAGATCACATATGCATTGCGGTAAAAAATCTGGATGAGGCTCGAAAGATTTGGGAGCCCATCCTGGGAAAGTCAGAACCTGATTATACGTATGTGGATGAGTTAGAAAAGATCAGGGTGGCGCGATATTTGTTGGGGGAAGTAGGCTTTGAGTTAATGGAGTCAACTACTCCCGATGGAGATGTTGCCAAGTTTATCAAGAAAAAAGGCGAGGGTGTGATGGTCATTAGCTTAAATGTCAATAACACCCGAGAGGCCATGGATGAGTTGAAAGCTAAGGATTATCCCTTTATTGGAGGGGCCAGACCCTTTCGGGATTGTGAATTCGCCTTTGTTCATCCAAAGGCAGTAAATGGCGTTCTCCTTGAATTGATCGATGATAAATGGGATGAGTTGAAGGATAAATGACGTAATGTAGGGCCAAAGCTTGCCCTGTCTTGCGTTTTAATCCCTGCTTTCTACTTTATACAATTCGCACTTTCTTTGCTCCCTATTCTCCTGGCCCTGATGCATGCACTATTTGAATCGCATATAGACAAAATAATTAACCATGAATATTTGCGTATTTCATCTTGTAATCATTAATAAAATCGAATAGAGTCCAGTTAACTCATTTGGCCGGTCATATTTGAATCCGAGGGAATCTTTAAAAAACACAACGCCTAAGAGTATAAGAGTGGGCATAATTGACACGCAACTGTAATTTCCCAACAATCCTTCCCTGAAATAGTAGGTTGTTATAAACCAAAGGCAGGATCATTTCTCCTATCAACACGCTTACTTGCACATCTGATTAAGCTGGCGATTCTGCATGAGTTTTGTGCCCTTTAAGGTTATCCCATTTTATTAGGTGATTCTCTTAAAAAATTTTTCGCAAGCCTTTGGAGAGAAAAAGTGAAATGCCCAAAATCTAAGTTTGAGAATAGAGAAGGATCCAAGAGTTTTTGGGTTTATTAGTTTTTTTTAAGAACAGGGCACATTAAGGGGTGATTTTTGTGAAAGATGCATGGCTTTCTAAAGCAATGAAATGGAAATAAGTATGGCGGAATGGAAGAAAACATTTTGTGCCCTTTGTTATCATAACTGCGGTCTGGAGGTACAAACCGAGGGGCATAGTATCACCCAGGTTCGGCCGGATAAGAATCACCCAAGAACAAAGGGTTACATTTGCCGAAAGGGGGCAAAAATCGCCCTATACCAGGACCATAAGGAACGTGTAACCCGCCCTCTCAAAAGGAAAGGTAATGGATTTGTGGAAATATCCTGGAAACAGGCCATATCGGAAATCGCAGAAAAACTGAAAGAGGTCTTACATAAATATGGACCACGGACCTTGGCTTATATTGGCGGCGGCGGGCAGGGCTGCCACATGGAGGCAGGCTTTGGCCGTACGCTTTTAACATCCCTTGGTTCCCAGTACCACTACTCAGCTCTGGCCCAGGAATTGACCGGCCTATTTTGGGTAAACGGCCGAGCATATGGGCGGCAAAACCTCCATTTGGTGCCGGATTTAGATCGGGCAGAGAATTTTCTAGTAATGGGTTGGAACGGATACGTGAGCAATACCGGCGTCAATCAGGCACAGCGACGGATTAATGAATTTGCCAAGGACCCGAACAAGCAGCTTATCGTAGTGGACCCCTTATTAAGTGAGACGGCCAAACGAGCCAACAAACATTTACAGATACGGATTGGCACCGCTGCCCTATTCTTGAAGTCCTTGATAGCCATTATCTTACAAGAGGGCTGGGAAAGTGAAACTTACCTCAGTGATCACTGCAAGGGATTTAAAAAAATTTTACCATGGTTCAAAGATTTTGATGTAGCCTCGGCCCTTCAGGTATGTAGCGTGGGCCATGATGAGGTCAGAGAATTGGCGCGTATGTACGCCACCCGGCCTACGGCAATGAGGACCGATTTGGGGTTGCTCATGGATCGGCAAAGTACCATGAATTCATACCTAGAAATGATTCTCATGGCGGTCTGTGGCCGCATTGGCACTCCGGGAGGCAACGTATTCAACGGCCACCTCATGCCGCTGGGGCCCAATTCAGATGAACGGGATTCCAAAACCTGGCGAACGAGGGAGACTAATATCCCGGCCATCATGGGGTACTTTCCCCCTAACGTGACCCCCGAAGAGATCCTCTCGCAGAGAGAAGATCGTTTAAGGGCCATGATAATCAGCGGGGCAAACCCCCTTCTTTCCTATGCTGATACCTTGGCTTATGAGCAGGCCTTTAGGGAGCTGGATCTGCTGGTTACCATTGAAATTTCAATGACAGAAACCGCACGGATGAGTCATTATGTGCTACCTGCTAAGTCTGCCTTCGAAAAATGGGACACTACCTTCTTCAGTCTCACTTTCCCGGAAACACACTTTCAACTCCGGCGCCCATGCTGCGACAGTCAGGGAGAGCCCCTTGAGGAGGGAGAAATATATACCCGCTTGGCCGAGGCCTTAGGGCTCCTTCCAAAGATACCCCAGTCCCTTTTTCAAGCTGCCCAAGGGGATAGGAAGGGCTATGCAACGGAGCTTATGAAGTTTATAAGTCAGGATAAGAAGGCAGCCAGGTTGGTACCCTTTATAGCAGCCAAGACTTTGGGGCAACATCTCAACTCTGCCCATCTATCGGCGGTCTGGGGCCTAATGATCAATTATCCCCAACACGCCGCAGATGATCTGGAAAGGGCCGGTTATAAGGTGACACCTTTTTTGGGAGATGACCTCTTTCAGAACCTTCTTGACCATCCTGAGGGTATCTTAATTGGCAAGTTAGATCCGGATAATAACCTGGAAAAGCTTCGAACGGCGGACAAGAAAATACACCTTTATATCGAAGAAATGGCCGGCTGGATGAAGGAGATTGAGGCAGAATTAGAGAAGGTGGCCCTTAAGAACGAAGAATTTTCCTTTGTAATGGTGGCTGGAAGGCATTTCCCCTACACGGCAAATAGCATTATGCGGGACCCAGTTTGGAATGATCATAAACCAGTATGCACGATGCTCTTAAATAAGGAAGATGCCCGTGCGATAGGGATTCATATTGGTGAGGAAGCATGGGTGATTACCGAGGCATCTAAGGTCAGGATACCGGTTGAAGTGTCGGATATTGCCACATCTGGTACGGTAGTGATACCCCACGGGTTCGGTATGGATTACGATGGCCAGGTATATGGTGTGAACGTAAACCTCCTCACAAAAAATACCCATCGGGACAGGATTGCAGGGACACCTCATCATCGTTATGTGCCATGCCGTGTGGAGACGGTTTAAAGGAGATAGCATGAAGGCGATCAAAAAGATAAGTGCTGAAACCTCCAGATTGATGCTTTGTGGAAGATCGCTGGAGGTTTTCCTGGATGAGATAAAGCGTTTCCATGGTATTGTATCCCCTGGCCTTGTACTTGGCGGGTTTTTAGTAGATTGGGCGCAGGAACTTGTCGGAGTGGAGGTGGAGGCGGATGCAATTGTTGAGACCCACCGCTGCCTGCCTGATGCCGTACAAATCTTCACCCCATGTACCATTGGTAACGGGTGGTTGAAAGTCCTAAACTGGGACAAGTTCGCCTTAAGTCTTTACGACAAGAGAAAGTTGTTGGGATATCGGGTCTGGCTTGATCTGGAAAAGGCGAAGATGTTCCCCCCCTATCTACAACTGGTACATGCGCTTGGTTCCAAAGAAGGATCTCCCTTTGGAGGTTTTGGTTAAGGCATATCTCGAAGCTGGAAGATCTGTCTTATCTTGTCGTGCCATTTGTGTGACAAAATATTACGGGAAGGAAAAGAAGGGGCGCATTAAGGTCTGTCCAGGATATGGTGAGGCTTACCCAGCTTTTCAAGGATATCAATGCTCAGCATGCCAAGGCCATGGGTACTATGAGCTAAGGGAATAGAAGCCCCGATAACAGATTAGTGCCCGCATTTTCAGCGAAGAACGTCATGGAGTTTGAGATCGCCATAGAGGACTGCCCTTTTGCTATTTCAGAACTCTACCATGAACTTTAGGAACTTTTCGCCCGCAATGCAAAAGGTCCCTTGCCAGGACATGGAAGAGGAGGAAAAGGAGAGACTTTCCCTCTTTAATAAAATCGGGCAGAATCCTATTATGCTGTAAAGTCAGGAATCTACAACTTCATTCCATGGAGCCTAAGCACAAAATATTGAGTCTGGCCTAAAGAAAATGAAAGGATCATAGAATAGCATATCAAACGGCTTATCAAGGCAAGAGGCAGGGTTTCAGATCACGCCAGAAAATGTTGTCTTCATCTGTTGCCTTAACGCTTTCATATAACCTCGCATAGGGCAGACTAAACGTAATGACAAGGAGTGAACGATGAGTTTTATTGCCATTGATCAGGAAAAGTGCAATCACGACGGTATATGCGTGGCCGAATGTCCCACGCGTATCATCCGGATGGACTCTAAGGAGGACTATCCGAGTCCAACGCCGGACTTTAAGGATGTCTGCTTGAAATGCGGCCACTGCGTAACCGTCTGCCCCACGGGGGCGCTGAGTCTCGATTGGCTGAGCCCTGAAGACTGCCTACCCATTAACCAGGAATTGGCTGTGACACCGGAACAGGCCGAACAGTTTCTGCGCGGACGGCGCTCCATCCGGACCTTCAAAGACAAGACGGTGCCGCGAACCATCTTGGAAAAGCTCCTGGAAATAGCCTGTTCTGCCCCATCGGCCAAAAACCAGCAACCTTGGCATTGGATAGTAGTGCAAGAGCCTGCGGAGGTTCGACGATTGGTCGGCATGGTTATCGATTGGATGCGCATGGTTATCCAGCATAATCCAGAAGCGGCGGAAACCATGGGGCTCACACGTGCGGTAGCGTGTTGGGATGAAGGCTACGAGCACATTTGCCAAGGAGCGCCTCATGTCATAGTCGCTC
>Ga0315534_1002426_pt1 | contig 12505 bp, 11 predicted proteins | sample SalMarSW160240MG_FD_203094 | JGI IMG/M metagenome (GOLD analysis project Ga0315534, IMG submission 203094) | Salt marsh sediment microbial communities from the Plum Island Ecosystem LTER, Massachusetts, United States - Salt Marsh Sediment SW1602-40 ... | reverse complement strand
CCATCTCCATCTAGATAATCAACAATTCTTTTAGCGTCCTCCCCCAAGCCGTACTCCGACGCGAACGCGCTTCGGACGGCCAGCGGGCCGAACAACGCCTCACCCAGTAATTTTCTGGTGGTCCGTCAGCGGCTCCGCGTCGTCGTCGCTCACCGCGACATAGCCGGAGTGATGGGGAATCGGCAGTTCGTCATCCAGCTTCGCGCCGAGCTGTAACAATCCGGAACCATCCCGTTTGCCTATCTTGTGACCCTTGATCTTGTCCTGTATCCGCATCAGTCCTTCCAGCAAGGATTCGGGGCGTGGGGGACAGCCCGGCACGTACACATCGACGGGCACCACCAAATCGACTCCCTTGACAACGTGGTAGCCGTACTTGAAGTAGGGGCCGCCTCCCACCGTACAGGCACCCATGGCAATCACAAACTTTGGATCCGGCATCATGTTGTAGAGTCGCCGCACCCGACTGCCCATCTTGTAGGTAACCGTACCGGCGACGATCATCAGGTCCGCCTGCCGCGGCGTCGCCCGAAAGGCGCCTGCCCCGAACCGGTCGATATCGAATCGGCTCGCTCCGGTGGCCATCATTTCAATGGCACAGCAGGCCAACCCGAACGTCAACGGCCATACGCTCGACTGTCGAGCCCAGTTGATGGCCTGCTCCACGGTCGTGGTAATAACGTTTTCCTCAAACCTGCCTTCGATCCACGGCTGCGTCATGGTACGTTTGGCCCGTCCCCGATTAGAAATCCTTGAAGTTACAATGAAAATCCTCTAGCAACACCACCGTTTCGTCGGAGAATTCGCGTCTCGGAAACGCATTCGTGCTGCTATGTCGGACGCTATTCGGACGCTATAAAGTATCAACTGACTTCGAACGTGCAACAGTTGCCGCCGTCCAGCCGACACTGCGACAAACGCAGATTCTCCCCCAACATTTCCGAAAACATCATCCGTTCAATGGCGCAGATGCTTCGGTCCTGCTCGGCAAGCTCCGGATAGGGACACGCCTGCACAGTCAGAACAGGCAGCTCCTTGCACCGATCAACATCGAACGGTATGCCTTTCTCGCCAAACAATCCGGTCAGTGAATCCATCCGCTCCATCAGGCCATGACCGCGGACCCGATTCCGGTACATCGTGGCGAATCGGGACGCGATGCGACTGAGCAGACCGCGACGCACCTCCACGTCGCGCACCGACCGCAATTCCGTCCACAGCATCATGGCCAGGTCCGCGTAATTGTTGCCCGCGGTGCGAACGCCCTGCTCGGTCAAAGAATACAAATGGCGCGGCCTGCCTCGTCCGGCGCGCTCGACGCGTCGCTCGACAAATCCCTGCCCCATCAACCGCTGCAACCGTTGGCGCACGGCCGTGCTGGTCACACCGACACGCCGGGCCAGCTCGACGATTCCCACCGGCCCCTCGGTGCGGAGCAAATCGATAAGGTGTCGGTCGCTGGATTCGGAAACGGCGTGCATGCGAGATTTTCTTTGGTTGTACCGGTGGACGCGACGGCATGGCTCTTTATCGCAATTTTAACAGTTCATACTGTGAAAAAAAGAGCCGTTGGCGGCAATCTCCGTAAGATGTTGACCGGACGAGGGTTATAGGTTAGAAGGGGGACGCGAATCAGGCCGGAAACGACCACAACTGGGGGGGGACCGACCGTGTCAGAGCAAAACGGGCAAGGCACCGAACGCTGGGCGTCGCGAGTGGGGGTAATTCTGGCGGTAGCCGGTTCGGCGGTCGGATTGGGAAATTTCCTGCGATTTCCAGGCATTGCGGCCCAGCACGGCGGCGGCGCGTTTCTGCTGCCCTATTTCATCTCGCTGCTGGTTCTGGGCATTCCCCTGTGCTGGGCCGAATGGACGATGGGCCGATATGCCGGGGTACGCGGATTTCATTCGGCGCCGGGCATTTTTACGATCATTTGGCGAAATCCGGCCGCCAAGTATCTCGGCGGTCTGGCGCTGCTGATTCCGCTGGTCATTTACATGTACTACGTGCTGATCGAGGCCTGGTGCCTGGGATACGCCATCCATTATCTGACCGGCGACTTGATGCTCGGCCCCAACGCGGACGCTTACACGACGTTTTTCGCTGATTTCGTGGGTCAGAACGAGGACGGTGCGTTGCTCAACGCGGGGAACCGCCGTTGGTTGTTCGTTCTCATCGGCATCTTTATTTTCAACTTCGTTCTTATTTACCGAGGCGTCAGCCGTGGCATCGAAACCTTCTGCACGATTGCCATGCCCCTGATGGTACTGCTCGCCCTGGTCGTGTTGGCCCGCGTTCTGACGCTGGGAACGCCCGATCCGGCAAAGCCGGATCAGTCGGTCGTCGGTGGGCTAGGGTTTATGTGGAATCCCAGGCCCGAAATGCTGTGGGATCCGCAGACATGGCTGGCCGCGTCGGGCCAGATCTTCTTCAGTTTGTCGGTGGGATTCGGCATCATAATCAACTATGCCAGTTATCTCCGGCAGAACGACGACGTGGTGCTGAGCGGGCTGACATCCAGCAGCATGAACGAGTTTTTTGAGGTGTGCCTGGGCGGGCTGATCACGTTGCCCGCGGCGTTCATCTTCATGGGCGTTGCTGCATCCGACTTCACCGGTTCGACGTTTGCCCTGGGATTTATCGCGCTGCCCAACGTGTTTGCTCAGATGGAACCGGCGGGGCGACTGTTCGGCTTTCTATGGTTTTTTATGTTGTTCGTAGCGGCGGTGACCAGCAGTGTATCGATGTTGCAGCCGGTGATCGCTTTTTTTGAAGAAGGTTTCGGGCTGAAGCGGCATGCTTCCGCGTCGGTACTGGGACTCATTGCAGCCATGGGCTGCGGATTCACCCTGTTCTTTTCCAAGGACCTGCTGGCTGTCGACACATTTGATTTCTGGGTGGGGAGTGTGCTGATCTTTATCCTGGCGATGGTCCAGTCCATTTTGTACGGCTGGGTGTTTGGCATCGATCGGGGAGAGGTTGAAGCGCATCGTGGCGCGCACATCCGCATACCGCGGTTTGTGCAGTGGATGTTGAAGTATGTCGTGCCGGTTTACTTGTTGACCGTGTTCATTACCTTTTGCATGCAGAAGATACCGGGCGAGGACGGATACGCCAGGCAAATCCTCAACAACCGCGTGGCATTCCTGTCGGTTTTGTTTCTCTCGTCCGTGCTCGCATTCTTGTTGATTCTCGTTCACATAGCCGGTCGTCGCTGGGCCGCTCAGGGGCGTTTCGACTTGGCCGACCGTCCGCCGGAATGATGCGGAGGACCACCCATGACGTGGGGAGGCTGGATCGTGATGTTGTTGTCGGTGGGATCGGTGTTGTCGCTGGTCAGCTACTGCATGTACCGCGTGTTGTCGCTGCCGCCGGTTGACATCGAGCAGCATTTGAAGGGCCAACTCGATATCGACACGGGCGATACGCGGGACGCCGACTGAGTGCACAACGGGACAGCATGAACATACTGTACGAGCAAGGTCCGTGTCTGGTTGTTAACAAACCGTTCGGCGTCCTGACGCAGGCCCCGTGGGGCATCGATAGCCTGGAAGTCCGACTGAAGAAGTATCTCAAGCTTCGCGACAACAAGAAGGGCGACATTTATCTCGGACTGCCCCATCGCCTGGACCGGCCGGTTTCGGGAGCCATTCTGTTTGCGCGGCATGTCCGCGCCGCGCGGCGGTTGGCGAGGCAGTTTGAAGAGCGTCGCGTCGCCAAGGCGTACTGGGCGTGTGTGGAAGGGCACGTCGAGCCGGATGAAGGCACCTGGACCGATTGGCTGTATAAGGTGCATGGCATGGCCCAGGCCCGCGTCGTGACCGAGGAACACGCCGGCGCGAAGCGTGCCGTGCTGCACTATCGTGTGGTGGCCCATGTTGAGCGCGTCACGTGGTTGGAAATCGATCTTGAAACCGGCCGCACGCATCAAATCCGGGTTCAGGCAGCCCACCGGGGGTTGCCTGTGGCGGGGGATGCTCAGTATGGCGCCCGGCAACGGTTCGGCCCGCAATACGACGATGTCCGCCAGAGGGGGATCGCTCTGCACGCCCGCCACCTGGCGTTCACTCACCCCACCACTGGCGAAAGCATCGACGTCGTGGCGCCGCTGCCCGACGCCTGGCAGGAGCTGGAGCTACCGCTGGCGGCCATGTGACGATCAGGGGAAGGCAACACGGCTCGGCGTCGGACCGGATCAGGTCGTATTCGTTACGAGGCCGACAGATGCTGAGAAGGCGAAGGTGGTGGCGAGTCCCCGTCCGACCGGTTTCCGCCGCCGACTTGCTCAAGAGATGGCGTCGGCCCGCCGCGGCGTGACGCCTTCGGGGGTTTCGTCGCTGTCGATGTCAAACCATTCGCGTTGAAATTCGTAACGTCGGTTTTGGTGCATGGCCAGATTGCACGTCAGCGCAATCACCGCGTCGGCCAGCGCTACTTTGGGGTGACATCGTGGCCGGTTCTCGGGCGACGGGTTGCGAATGCACCACGCCCAGTGCTCAATCTCCTCCCCGTAACCGCGGCTGATTTCCGGACCCATCGCAGCCTTGGCCTCGGTCGCCGCGTATCCGGGGCCGCTCTCAGTCGTGTCCAGCGTGGGTCCGCTGTCACTCTTCTTGACCGCGATGCGACTGCCTGCCGCTGAGCCGGCGTAGAGCATTGCTTCCTGCTCCCGCTCCAGGATCAACGTGCCGGACGTGCCGAACACGGTTTCCCCGTAGGCGCCGAAGCCGTTGCCGTTGATGGACGAGTAGGTGACGCAGATCTTTTTTTCCGGGTTGGCCACTTCGCCGGTCTCGAAATCCTTGTAGTACTCACGGCCCGGATACTCGAAAATACAATACACGTGGTCATCCACGTCGCGATTTGGCGGAAACAGGTGTCGGCCGCCGACAGCCTGGACGGATAGCGGAAGCGCTTTCTGACCGTTGTTCCAGTCCGCCGTAATGAAGATGCCGGCGGCATCCAACTGGTGACTCCCCAATTCGGCCATCAATCCGCCACCGGTGCGGTCCCAGAGGCGCCACCGGATCAACTCTTCCAGCGCGGAACGCTTGGTGCCTTTGCCGTCCTGTAAGGTGGTTTCCTGGTAACCGTAGTCTTTGGCGGCGACGGCTCCATCCTCAAGCTGTTTGCGTTTTTGTTCGATTCTGCGGGCCCACGCGGCCTTTTCGCTAGGCTTCTTGGCATCCCTGTGCTTGCTGATCCAGCTATCGAGTTCGGCGATCAGCTTATACTGCGATTTGAGTTCCCGTTCCTCCGCCTTGTCGCCCGTCTTGCGTACTGCCCTCAGGGCATCGCGATAGTCTTCGATGCCGAAATCGGTAGGCGGAGGGATGGGCGGCGCCCAGCTATCCCGGCCGGGCAGATTGCCTCGATGCCATTGCGCGCGGATGTAGTGCAAGTCGCCTATGAGCCCGCGCTGGATCGTATGCACGGCGTTATCGTAGAGAATGTTGTAGTGCCGCTGGTGGCCCGTCGCCAGCAACAGGCCTGTTTGCTGGGCCACACGCGCCATCTCTTTGCACTGATGCACGCTGTGTCCCATGAGCTTTTCGGTCAGCACGTGCTTGCCCTTCCGCATGGCCTTGATGGCGGCTTCATCATGCAGGTGCAGCGGCAACGCAATAATCACCGCCTCGACGTCGGAATCGTCGAGCAGGTCGTCGTAGCGGTCCGAGTAGACCTTGATGTGCTTGCGAGCTTCGTCTTCGGTCTTCCAATTGTAAACATTGAGCAATCCCGGTCGTACCCTGTAGGCCGAGTCGCTGTAATGATCGCCATGCAGCGCGCGGTAGATGTTGTAGGGCCGAATGTCGGCGATCGCGACCACATCGATGTAGTCCGGATTCAGCGCGCCAATCAACACATTGCCCTCGTCTCCGGTGCCTATGATTCCGACCCGCACCGGCTGCTCCGGCTTTCCGCCGTATCCGAAATACATGGAGCCCATGCCCGCGCCGGAAACGACGCCTGCCGCCAGTCCCTGCTTGAGGAATTCGCGTCGCGTCTGGCCGACAGCCTCGTGAAAATTATCCTGCCCGATAGCTCTTTGTTCTGGTGTGAGATTCATCCCGTGCTTTTCCTCTTTCCGCAGCACCCCGACCAGAGTGCATGAATGAAGAAGTCGAGTCCTCCCCACCGCCCAACGGCAGTGGTGGCTAGCGTCAACAGCGCGACCAGTTCCACCCACTGGTAGTAGGTGGGGTCGGCGAAGGGAACCCAGGGCGGCTGGGTGGCAACCACGCCCAGCAAAAAGGCAACGCCCGCCACCGCGGCCACGCGGGTAAACAGCCCCAGCAGCAGACACGCGCCGACGGCCAGCAGCCAGTAGGGGACGACCTTGTCAATGACGGTCAGGGGAGAGACCGGATACATCACATCGGCGACGGGGACACGCTGGTCGTGGTCGAGCAGGCCCCAGACATCTTTGTGAAAATCCGCTCGCATGTCACGCACCGCCGCGACCCACTTGCCGGGCATTGCCTCAACTTCGGCTTCTTTGGCCACAATCCTATTGTCTTGATACGGTACTTCGCCGGTCGTCGGTTCGTTCTTCCACTGTTCGAGGCGATAAAGTTCGTTCCGGTACGTCGTGATGTCGTCCTGTTCTTGTTCCAGATAGTTTGCCAGCCGCTCGGCGTGGAACGCGTAAATCTCGGCGGCGGTTTCCTTTTGCTGCTCGGTCAGCTCTCCAGCGTCGATGCACTGTGTCAAGAATCCGCGCCAATCCCTGAGGATCTGGTCCTGCCACTCTTTGTACGGCGGTTGGGCGGCAACGGCGTCCGGCGGCTCGGACGCTTCCCCGGCGGGCTCCCGCGCGTCACGCAGCGGCCTGGCCAACAGCTCGGACCAGCGATGCCCGTCGTCGGCCATCATGTGCAGACGTTTCGCCAGCGGTCCCCGTGCCTGCCGGAAGAAGCCGGCAGCGGTAAAACTGTCGGGCTTACGATGCTTGGCAGCGCCTTCCTTGAAGAAATGCCAGCCAATGCACAGTCGAAGCACGACCAGCATCACAATGGTGGGAGCCGTTATTTGCCAATAACGCGTGGGCAGGGCTGTGCTCCTTGCAGTCGTAGACCCGGCAGACGTTCGCACGGAGGCGGGCACCGGAGGGGTTGATCACTGCGGTGGGTCGCCGGGCGTGTTCGGGCACGCTCGAGCGTCCCCTATTCTAGATAATCCACCACAGTTTTGGTAGCCTTCAGACCGCTGGTCGAGCCTGGCGGTGAGCCCCCAAGCGATTGGCACAGTGAAACTTGCGCCTTGAAGCACCCCGAGCCAGCGTGCCCGATGCGGATCGTCCTGTGTTACCCGGCCGAAGATCGCCATTTGGAAATGATTCGCCGCGCCGCGCCGGGTGCCGAAGTCGTCCCCGCCGGACAGGAGCGGATCGCCCGTGAGTTGCCCGATGCCGACATTTATTGCGGGCACGCCAAGGTTCCCGTGCCATGGGAGGCCGTTGTCGACCGGAGGCGGCTGAAGTGGATCCAGTCCTCAGCCGCCGGCGTCGACCACTGCCTGACACCGCCCGTCGTGCGGTCCGAGATAGCGGTGACGAGTCTCTCGGGCGTACTCGCCGACCAGGTCGCCGAACACGCAGTAGCCTTGATCACCGCACTGTTGCGACGTCTGCACGACTTTTTTCGTGCCCAGCAGTCCCGGCGATACGAGCGGTTGCCGACTCGCGACCTGCATGAAAGCTGCATAGGGATCGTCGGACTGGGGGGCGTAGGTCGCCGGCTGGCCGAGGTGCTCAGCGCGTTTCGTACCCGCGTGCGGGCCACGGACTGGTGCCCGGTGGACAAGCCTTCTCACGTCGAAGCCCTGTGGCCCCACGATCGCCTTGGCGATCTGCTGGCGTGCAGTGATATCGTGGTCCTCGCGGCACCGCTCAACCACCTCACGCAGAACATGATCGACCGGCAGTCCCTGGCCGCCATGGCCAGCGGATCGATCCTGGTCAACATCGCGCGAGGGGGACTCGTTGCGGAGCCGGATCTGGTTGATGCCTTGCTCTGCGGGCATCTGTACGGCGCAGCGCTGGACGTTTGCCACCAGGAACCGTTGCCCGCGTCGAGCCGCCTGTGGGAAATTCCCCAGGTGATCATCACTCCTCACGTCGCCGGACAGTCCCGATGGCGGATTGACCGGACGACCGAATTCTTCTGCGACAACCTGACTCGCTACTTGCAGGGCCGGCCCCTTCTGAATGTCGTCGACAAGGGGCTGGGGTTTCCGCTGAGGCGAGCGACCTAGACCCCGCTTGGCTCCTCTGGCTATGATACCGGTCTCGGTGCACACGCCGGTACTGCTGCACGGGTTATCTGCCGGCCAAGATATCCGGGCGGGATTGTTCCGCCCGTTCAGCGTCACAAACGCAACAGGGCCCAACACACGGATGAGTTCCACAACGCTCTGCCACGCAGCACGGACTGTCAACCTGACCGACGAGCCTCGCAAGGATCGCCCCGACGCACTCTTTGAACGATACCGGAAACTGGTCGACGAGAATCGAATCAGCCGCACGGAACACCTGAGATTCCGTCGGCGCTTGGGCTCGGGTGGTCAGGGTGTGGTGTTCTTGACGGAGCGTCGCGGTACCGACGGCTTCACGCTGCCGGTAGCAGTGAAGGTTTTTTCACCCGAACGCTTTGGCGACGTTCGCGGGTACGAAGAGGCCATGGGACGGATCGGCAAAGCCGCGAATCGCGTCGCGGAGATCCAGCACGACAATCTGCTGGATGTTCACAACTTCGTCGAATCCAATCGTATTCGTATGATGGAGATGGAATGGATTGACGGATTCGATCTGCAACGTCTGCTGACCGCCGACATGTTGCACCGCGTTCAGCAGCGAGTCAGCAATCGCCGCTGGCGCTATATCAACGACGTGGTCGTGACAGAAGGGCCCGTGCACCCGCGTCTGAAGCCCGGCATCGCGGTTGCCGTCACGCGTGACTGCCTGGCCGCGCTTGCGCCGTTGCATCGCACCGGCGTTGTGCACGGCGATCTGAAGCCGTCCAACATCATGCTCAAACGAACGGGCAACGCAAAGATCATCGACATCGGGTCGGCGGTGGATCTGGCCGATCCCCCACCATTTCGCATGTGCACGCCGAGTTACGCCGCTCCAGAAGTCCTCGAACGCGATGAATGTTCACCGCGATCGGATCTGGCCAGTCTGGGATACGTGCTGATCGAAATGCTGGCCGGCCAGCCGCTGTTTTCCGGCTACAAGGACCTGGCTCAATTGCTGGAAGAGAAGCGCATCCTGCCCCATCGTTTGGAGTCGGTACTGCCCAAAGAGGTCGTGTGCAACACGCTGTTGATGAACTTCTGCCGCAGCCTGGTCGCGCCGGATCCGGAGCGGCGCATCTCGTGTGCGGAAGACGCGGATCTGGCGAAGGCCGGCGCGGCCGCCTTCCACAGGCAGCTGGTCACGGTGGGTCTGGACAGCGAGTACAAGAATGAACTCCGCATCTGGCTTCAGTCGCTCGACCTGGCTTAAATCAAGGAGTGCGGGAATGCGAGCCTCAGTCGCCGTGATTTGCGCACTGCTGTGCCACAACATTGTGACCTCCGTCCCGGCCCAGACCGCCGGCGGCACGGGCCCGAACGACGCGCCGCGACCGGCGCGCGACGACAGTGGCCGGACAGAGAGCTCCGGTGACGATTCAACGCGGCAGTCGGACGGTGGCGCGGGACGCGTCGTGCCGGTCCGCAGAACCGCTGCCGGCAAGACAGCCGGACACCTGATCGTGGAGTTGCTCCCGCCTGCCCGCGAGGGAACCATCGCGGGTGACCCCAAATCATTGCTCGATCTCGTGGCGGCGTCGGCGGACCCGGTCCAGCAGGACCGGACAGTTCGTGCGTACTGGGACCTGGCGATTGCCATTGCCGACCATCATTGCGCGCGGGAGCTGCTTCAGCGGAACGAAGCGTTGGCCCGTCATCCGACCATGTCCGGCGATTTTGAGAAACTGGTGGCCGCGGCGACCGCTCGCGCCCGGGCAGACGCGGATGCCACTTTGCTAGCCGTGCGGGAAGCACAATTCGCGTTGTTGCAACGACAGCCATCGCAACTGCCCGCCGATTTGCCGCTTCCCAGCGATCGGCCGCATGTGGGCGCCTACCGGATGTACTTCGACCGCTTTTTTGGGGCGGCGGCTCCCCCGCCAGCGCGGCAATTGCACGAAACGCTACCCTTGCACCACGAACTGATCCAGTCCCGCGCCGCGGCGGTCTTGGCAAGCCGGGACCTCGTCGACCATGCGGCCGCAAACGCGAGCGCGTCGGTGCAGGAGACGTTGGCCTTGCATCAAACACTCGGCTCCCAATACCGCGCGTTCCTGGATTCGGTGCGCCGTTACAATCTTCGAATCGCGGAATACGCGCGCCTTGTATCGCCGGGCGCGACCGACCCGCGGCAATTCGTCGCCATGCTGGTCACGACCGAACCGGAACGACTGTCGGCCGATATCGCGGACCGCGCGCAACGACTGGATGATGACGGCCTGATGTCGGTGCTCACCACCAACAACAACAGGATTGCCGAGGGCGCCGCGCCGTCCGGCGTCGTGCCGGCGACTGCCGAAGCGGCGGCTGAAGACGACGACTGGAAGTCGCAGGCCGCCCCCCAACGGCGGGACGGCTTCGTCCCGCGGCACCCGGACCGCGAATAGCACGGGGCGTCGGATGATCACCGGGATGCGCGCACCACGCGATGCCAGTGCTCGGCCAACCGGTGTCGCAACGTTGCGCATCGGCGCGCTGACCATCGATCCGCCCATCCTGCAGGCTCCCATGGCGGGCTTCACGAACTATGCCTTCCGCCAGATCGTGCGCGAACTGGGCGGCGCCGGGCTGTTGGCGACGGAGATGGTCAACGCCCGTGGGTTCGTCTGGATGGACCGCAACGAACAGCGCCATCCCGATCGCCTGTGGGGCGTTCAGGACGAGCCGCGCCCACTGGCCGTCCAGATCTGGGACAACGATCCGGCGGCCATGGCGGACGTCGGCGCCCGGTTGGCGCAGCAATACCGCGTGAGCGTCGTGGATATCAACTTCGGATGTCCCGTCCGCCAGGTCACCGAAAAAGCCCGCAGCGGTTCCTACCTTTTGAAATACCCCCAGCAGATGGGCCAGATCATCGAAAAAGTCGTGACGGCGTGTCGTCCGACACCCGTCACCGCCAAAATCCGCCTGGGTTGCACCCGCGACAACATCAACGCGATCGATGTGGCACAGGTCGTCGAAGCGGCCGGAGCGCAAGCGTTGACCGTACACGGACGCACGGCGCAGGATTATTTCAAAGGTGAAGCGGATTGGGACCGAATCTCCAACATCAAGCCCCACCTCCACCGGATCCCACTGATCGGCAACGGCGACCTCGATTCGCCCGAGCGTATTCAACGTGCCTTGACGCGTTACAACGTGGATGGAGTGATGATCGCGCGGGCGGCACTCGGCAAGCCGTGGATTTTCCGCCAGGCCGCTGCGGCCCTCCGCGGTGAACCGGTTCCTCCCGATCTGGCGTTGCCCCAACAGCGCGACCTCATGCTGCGACACTATGCACTTGTTTGCCGGCGCTTCGGCGACGAGAAAGGGACGGTCCTGATGCGCTCCTATGCCTGCTGCTACGCGCAGGGGCGGCGAGGGGCCCGGCAGTTCCGCACCCACATCTCCCGGGTCGATTCACCACACGCATTTCACGAAGTGGTCACACGCTACTTCCCCAGCGACCCGGCGGACGGCTAAGAACGCCATCGCCAGTGGCCCGCCCCCCAAGGGGCTTTACGGCCCCCCCGCCGATCAGCTACCTTCGGACGCTGGCTGGATCACCGACCACAAGCGATTCCGATTGTTCCGCTGATTCGATCAGGAGATTGGCATCATGGAAAAATGGCCATTGGGCGTATTTGCGAGCATCGATGCGGGACTGGGTGTCCGGTGGGATGTCGTGAAGCAACTCGGCGTCCCCACCATCCAATTGCATGCACCGAGCCGGAAATTGCGCACCCAACAGCAGGCCGACCAGTTCCGATCCCTGCTGAATGATTCGGGGATCTCCGTCACGGCGATCTTTGCCGGGTTTGCCGGCGAGAGTTACGCCGACGTGCCCACGGTGATTCGCACCGTGGGTCTGGTGCCCCCCGAGACGCGTGCCGAGCGAACTCAGGAAACGAAGGAAATCGCCGATTTTGCTTTGCTCCTGGAAGTGGACGTGGTGGCGCTGCACCTGGGATTCATCCCGCACGAGACGAAGGACCCCGCGCATGCCGGTGTGCTCAACGTAACGCGTGATGTGTGCGACCACTGCGCAGGCCAAGGACAAAAAGTGCATCTGGAGACCGGGCAGGAACCCGCGGATGTGCTGTTGGAGTTTCTTCAGCAGGTCGGCCGCGACAATTTGTTCGTCAACTTCGATCCGGCCAACATGATCCTGTACGGGTCGGGGGAACCGATTGAAGCCTTGGAAAAAATCGGTTCGTATGTGCGCAGCGTT
>Ga0315534_1002425_pt1 | contig 12507 bp, 5 predicted proteins | sample SalMarSW160240MG_FD_203094 | JGI IMG/M metagenome (GOLD analysis project Ga0315534, IMG submission 203094) | Salt marsh sediment microbial communities from the Plum Island Ecosystem LTER, Massachusetts, United States - Salt Marsh Sediment SW1602-40 ... | reverse complement strand
AGAGATCTGTAGACGTACTCAATGTATTAGAGGACTGGATAATGGTTAATGGTAGGCCTGATAAGGTAATGCATGATAATGGAAAGCAGTTTACATCTAGAATATTCAGACATTTCCTTGTACACAATCATATCAAGGATAAACGAATTCCAAATTCCTATCCACAGCTACATGTGGGTAATCAAAAATGTAACCTATGTGTATGAGTACGACAATTAATTACATCTATCATACATACTGAGAATAAGCAGTGTAACCCATGTGGGCAATCAAAAATGTAACCTATGTGTGTGAGTACAACAGGCAGTATCAGGAATTAGTCAAAGTCCAGGTATTGCTTGTGACTATTGAAATAGCCAGAGATCAACGCTCCACATCACTAAATCCAGTATCATCGGATGGCCCAATGCTTTGCCCATCACTAAATCCAGTATCGGCAGTAACACTCTCTACAAAATCAGTTCCTGTATTTGCAGCAAGTACTTCGCATAATACTGCCCACGTATTTGGTCCTGTATCTCCATCCACTGCAAGTCCATTAGCTCGTTGAAAGTCCTCAACTGCAAAGTGGGTTAGATCGTCGTATATACCATTTATAGGACCGTTATAATATCCCAGCTGTGATAGGTAACCCTGCAGCTCAGTCACTTTAGGTCCTTCTGAACCTCTGGCTCGTGTTAGTAACGGACTACTTGGATCACATTCCGTTGTTGTTGTAGTGGGAGGCGTTGTTGTTGTATTTGAACTGATTACATCCTCAATGCATTCTTCACCCAAATCAGGAAAATTCGTATTCTCCCAGTCCACTAATAAGGTTCTAAAGACATTTTCTCTTGCCGAGCAACTCATCCATAATGGCATCCCTTCGCCGTGCTGACGAGGAGAGTCATCACCTCTAACATCGCCGATTCGTATAGAACTCATCCTCCATTGGTGATTTGCGTCTAGGCTTCTTGGAAAATCAAGCATTATGTTACTTAGTGGATAGGATTCTCCTTCCGGAGATATTGCCTCAGAGGCATCGTACAGAGGAATGGCTCCATAGTTGAAGAGTAACTGGTTAATATTTTCAGGGCTTAATAGTAAAAGCTTGGCAAAGGCAATTGTATTTTTAACAGCTGCAAAATTATCAGGTTCAAATTTAATGCTCGGATTGTTCAGTCCATGCGATATTCCCATTAGAGCGTCAAGCTTCTGGGACGTATCCTCTGGTAATCCTATTTCAATCGATGTATTCCCTATCATCACATTGCCGGGCTCATTTACATAAGTCGAAGGATTCGAATAAAACGCTTTAAGAGCAGGAAAGTCCAAGCCTGTGCTTTGAAGAATGATGTAGTTTTTAATTTCCTCTACTGGCCGAGCAACAATATCAACTCTTTCATTAACATAATCAAAGATATCATCGACTAGGTTATAAGCAGCGCCCACCTCATCTGGAGCCCCCATCATTGACAGCAAGTGATTACCTACGAACTCGTCCACAACTTCCTCTACTCTGTCCATGTGATCCGCCTCAGTGTTTGTGAATAGATTATATGCGACATCTTGACTCATAATCGGCCATGCTTGGAGACCAGAGTCTATGTCTTTTATCCATTCATCAGTATATGCTTTAAGCTGCTCTACTGCAACCTTCTCGCCGAGTAAGATGATTCGAGAACAGCTTAAATCATCTACTCGACACGCATCTGCTTCATTTTGAAGATCAATAGCCCGGTTTTGCAATTCTACAGAATCTTTTGTGAGTTGGTCCTTTAGAGCGTAGAACGATTCAAATATATCCCCGCGTCCTAATGATTGAGCCGAGTTTCCTTCACTGTCCACAAATTCAGAATCTATTAATACTCGAAATATATATTCACTAGGTGAATTAATAGTTAGTACTGTTTCAGGCGTATGTTCCCCAATATAGCTCTCTACTATTATGTGTCTCGTAGCATAAGGTAGCTTTGCAGGATCTTCAATTATTTCAGTGGGTCCCGGAAATATCCCCTCTGCAAAACCATTCACAAGAGTATGTGCCCATATATCTCCTGCTGCATGAGTAAGAAACCCATAAACAAACGCTAACGCCTTCTTCCCCTCATCATCACCGTTCCTACTGCTGTAGTAATCCCAACCAGATTCATAGATATGCCGTAGCCATTCATAAGAAAATGAATAGCCAGGGCCTCCAACGCATTCGCTATTTGGTAAAAGGCCGCCATCACATCTAGTATCAGGGTGAATTCGGGACTGACCTACATAAATATCAGGGAAAGCATCAGGGCCAACTACTCCTCCTCTATAAAAGTCAGGGTAGCTTCTAATTGCATCAGCTACACGCGGATCCACGTCATATGGATCTCCATTTATTATAACTGCATCCACCCCGTCAAGGATTGGTTCAATAGCGATGTTTCCTGTTAAAAGGTGCGTGTTAGGCTTAAATGCATATGATACTGATACAGTCGAAAAAGCTAGAAATGCAAATATAGACATAATTAATACTCTAAAGGCCATTTCTCACCCTATTGGGGAGACGATCCAATTAAACATTTTTGTACTATACTCATCAACATTCTAGCCGTATACCTAAAGCCCGATCTTGAATTGTGCTTATCCAGGATTCATTATCTCAGCTAATAGTTCGCAACTTCTTGAACAACCACGGTATGAGACCTGTAAGAATGCCTAGGCTGAAGAGTATAAGCGATTGAAACTTGTCCAGCCAACCAAGTATGGAATCTAGGGAGCTAATACTTGAGAGTACCCTTACATCTAGAGTCGCTTGAGACAGAATACTCTTTGTAGATAATGCATGTGGCAGGCGTATCGATTTCGTAGCATTGGTTGGAATGGCAGACGAAGATGGCAAGGAATCTGAATCATCAGATGGGTTTGGGTTAGACATATTATCAACATGACCACCATCACTACCATCGCCACCACTATCATCATTCTCCTCACCATCGATCAAGACGCGTGACTGATCAACAATTGAAGAAGCAGGAAAGCTCGCATTTGCTACAATTGTTACTTTCTTTTGTCCACTCTGTGATCCTTCGAGTGCCCTGATCCCCACAGGGATTGTCTGCACACTTTGAGAAAGGAGATTGACTTTATCTGTTTCAAATCCTACTTCAATATTTGACGAGGCGTTAACCTGCTGTCTGGATGTCAACAGTACTTCTGTTTCAGAATCTGCTGTTGATTTCAATTGAATATCGATTTTCCTTTCTTCTCCGGGCCGGATTTCTATGACTGATGAAGGTACAACGATTTCAAGTGAAGGTGGGGGTATTTGTATCCATTCAGTAAAGTCGGTAAGCAAATTACCCTCATTAAAGCTTTCTCCGTAGAAGAGCACCCGATACTGTTGTGGAGAACCAATTGAAGATAGGTCTACATCAAGATTAATGTACCCACCCTGTTTTTCAAAGAACCCCGTGTAATTGTCATTTCTATATAACGTGCGAAACGTACCGTGGGTGGACCACTGCAAGAATTTTCTAGTCCATGTGCCATTCTCTCCACTAATCTCAACTTGGTAATCCACTCCATCCACTCCTGTGGAAGGGTTAAAATCGGCATCTATGAGCATACCATAATTTATTTGACCTCTATCGGTGCTGAGGGATTCATTAAAAGGGAACAACAGCCACATCGTCGTATTTAGCACTCTACCATCACTAAAATAATTTACATATACTATATCTGTGGATACGTCTCCAAGAAGTGTCGAACTGTTCTTCTCTACGTTTATCCAATCAAGGGGGTCGTCCCTAATTTCTTGTGGACCAAATGAAGCAGCCATCTGTGCAGCGGCAAAATTGCTTTGGGAATTGATACCATCTATTATTATCATTTTAGAACCTGTCACACAAAGTGACAGTAACAATATTGTGTATATAGTAGTCTTCAATCTGGTAATAGACCCAAACCCAAAGCAGTCTTATTCATAGATTGGCATCCACCTGTTTAAAGTAAGTAAGTCTATAAGAGATGATGATGGCGATGCAGCAAGAGAGTATATATAACAGTACCAAACTCCAACAACTATCCGGTGCTAGGTATTTCAATATCCCGTGCGTACAATAAGGGCTCCGAATAACCGTCAGCATCTCCACTATAATATCCGTGTCCATTGCCATCACAGGTCGTCGGCAATTTGGAACCAGTTTCAAGCAACACCTGCCGAATCTCGAAAGGCGAAGCAGAAGGATTGGCCGCTTTATGAAGTGCGGCAGCCCCTGTGACATGAGGAGCGGCTACACTAGTCCCGCTCATTAGTGCGTACGTGCCATTAATGTAAGTAGAATTAATATTTACGCCTGGTGCAGCTATGTCAACTACAGAGCCAAAGTTGCTAAATGGTGCAAATGTGTCATCATGAGCAAATCCAGATACGTCATCAATCCATGTGATAGGTCCGAGCCCTCCACATTTCCCATCTCTATCTGTGATGGCCGAGACAGTAATGACATTCTCATTCTTGGCTGGTGAAAAAGAAGCCGCATCTTCGTTGACATTTCCTGCCGCTACAACTACTGTAACATTTGCTCTTGCTGTCCTTAGGATCGCCTGATCCAGAATCGTAGAGTTACACTTACATCCCAAACTCAAATTCACAACATCTATTTGATCTGAATTTTCAGTTACATAATTAAGAGCAGCAACGACTGAGGACATCGCACCAACACACTTCTCAGTATAAGGATCCAATTCCAGAACCTTGATCGACCATAAACGTGCCCCGGGAGCCATGCCTACTATTCCAGAGGAATCATCTTTTGCCGCCGCTATGCCTGCGATGTGCGTTCCATGACCACATTTATCGTCACCATATTGATTCACATAGCCAGTGGAATTGATCAAGCTAAATGGTGGATAGATATTACTCGTGTTCTTTCCAATCTGCATACCAACCTTAGCCGAATCAATATCGCCGGCCAGAATGCTATTGTCGGTAGCACTTTCCATAGTTACAACCTGCTGTGGTATTATTGATGAAATGTTTCTAAACACGTTGAGGTCAGGATGATCTAGATCTATACCACTGTCTATTATCGCTATATCCGCGTCAACATTATTCTCGCCAATTCCATTCTCTGAAAAAATATTATAAAGCGGACTTGAATCTACTCGCTGCACTCCAGTTGGCACCTCTTCTAATAGAGGGACCATTATCTTATCTGGTTCCTCTATCAGACCAGGAATTGATTTTATTAGCTCCTGGAGGATCACGTCTGCAGTCCTCTGGCTTGGAGCTTTAAACGCAAAACCAAAGCTGTCTTGGTAAAGGATATCTGCTCCCAATCTCTTTACTAGCGCTTCCGTCTGCATGATTAGTGCAGTACTCGCCGGCTGCGAAAAGGAGATCATATGCTGGCCGGGAATAATCTCACCCCCTAGGTCTCTATTAATTTTGTGAACTCTTGTGTCGTGGTCTGGGAAAAATTCTTGGTAAACCATTACCTTTACGTCATCAGAATCTGTGTAACCATATACATCAGAAACTTGTAACTCGAAGGTAAGCTCTATTGCGTTATCTACGCCCGGAGCAGTAAACGGAGCTCGAGGCTCTTCTGGATCTTGATTCAACAATATGATTTGTTTATCGCTCGGATTTACTAGTCTCCACTCGTACTGCAATGGATCACCATCAGGATCATAGCTCTTTTCGCCACTGAGAACAACTTGATGCCCCTCAGCTACCTCTAGGTCAGGACCGGCTACGGCCACCGGGGCGTCATTGCCTTCAAGTACTGTTATATCTACCACCGCCATATCGGTATTGCTTTTGTCAGATATTTCGAAGGTAAATGAATCATCCCCACTAAAATCCTCTTCTGGAGTATAAACTACACTTGCGGTATAAGGGCCCTCGTAAGTTATCTCACCCAAATCGCCATCAGATGGCCCCCCACCTTCTATGGAGAATGTTATGGGATCTCCATCTGAATCAGAACCTTCTAATTCAATAGTGAGCGGAGTATCTTCCTTAGTCTTCACTGACTTGTCATAAGCTATCGGAGGCGTGTTTGGTTCTACGACTTCAAGGGTGATTGTTCCCACCTCCACTCCTGCTCCATCAATTGATGAAGAAGAGGATGCAATAACGCTATAATGTATCAACGAAGAGTAGCTTAGAGCTGATATTAACATGAAACACGAAACTAAACAAGGAATAGAACATTTTTCCAATCTGAACCACGCGGACAGCATCATTTGACTAGCCAGCTGCACATCCGACATACAACACATTGAATTTCATGGTGCCTGTAAATCCTGAAGGGATTTCAATCCTTACCTTATCATTGGCTGTCACATGAGCCTGCCCAAAGTCATTGTTATCGCTGTTATCATCATCATTTGCCGGTTCTATATAATAACAATTTGCGGGTGGACCGAAACAATCATAAAATCTATCTAGAGGCACGCCGTAAAACGAATTTCCAGTGTTAATGATATGTTCTTCAACATCAACATGGGTACAGCTAGTTTCGTGTACAGATTCAGATTCAGGCTCTTGTTCTTCTGGTTGTGGTATACCATCTTCAGATTCAGGCTCTTGTTCTTCTGGTTGTGGTATACCATCTTCAGATTCAGGCTCTTGTTCTTCTGGTTGTGATACTGGTCCTTGCGGAGCTAATTCTGGTACCGCTCTTGGTATGGCTTGTTGAGCCAAGTCAGAGCTACTTAATGCTAGTTGCAAAAATGCATATTGGATTGATAAGTTCAACAGGAGCACAAAAATTATGATTAAGTAGGGTTTTGACGCCATTTTCTCTCCGGATGGCAATTTGGGAAAGCCGTTCAAATTATTTAAGACTACTGGCCATAACTGGTTAGCCTAGTCATTGATTTGAACAAATGAGAACAAATAACAAGACCAGAATTTTTAGGCGCCACAAAAAAATCTCAAAATTACAGACCTGACAGATGGGGAGTTCAGGTAATAAGTCAATAAACGGCAGGAGGTACGTCCGACAAATTTTCAATTAGTTAATGCAGCTCTTAATCCAGTAACATCTAGAATTGAAAGTGCTTCTAAGGTGACCTCTCTTTCGGAATAACCATCTATTATGGATCCCGTATGTGATATCAATTTTGAATCATTCTAAGTATTCTAAGTTAGAGTTACTTCCATCGGAAAGCTTCTTATACTATTTCCTGTTCTGGTGTTGGTCTGTCTTTACCGCTGTAAAGAAAAGAGAAGAAAATGGTGAGGTTAAATGTGGCATCTTTTGCAGGCGCATCTTGAGTAGTAGAGATTTCTCATACCATCCGTTGTCAGACAGACAAAGCAATAGCCCAGGTTGATTTGCTATCCTCTTGAGCTCAATCCCCTCCGCCGCCGTCTGAACCATCCCCTCCGCCGCCGTCTGAACCATCACCTCCGCCGCCATCGCCATCTCCGCCGCCGTCTGAACCATCACCTCCGCCGCCATCGGTCGATTCTTGATCCCCTTCAGCACCTTGTTGGTCATTGTTGTCTTCAGCCGGGCCGGCCGGGCCGCCTGGCGGTATGTCTTCAGCCGGTTGATCTGGCCCTATCACTGGCGGTATGCCGTCTGGTAGCGGTATGTCATCGCTCGATCCTTGATCCTCTTCATCAATGGAATCACCTTCATTTGTATCCCCTGGCTCAATCTCCTCGCATTCATTCGTATTCGGATTTAAGGAGATTGGATGTAAGTGTCTCCTTAAATCCATCTTCGTATTCGGATTTAAGGAGACATATCCAGGAGGACATGACTCCTCACATTGTCCTGAATCTGGATTGAATTCCGTACCAGCAGGACACGATACACACTCTCCATTCTCAATCACCGTACCAGCAGGACACGATACACACTCTCCATTCTCAATCACCGTACCAGCAGGACACGATACACACTCTCCATTCTCAATCACCGTACCAGCAGGACACGATACACACTCTCCATTCTCAATCACCGTACCAGCAGGACACGATACACACTCTCCATTCTCAATCACCGTACCAGCAGGACACGATATAGGTTGACAAATGCCGCCTTGATTTCTCTCCATGCCTTGGACACAAGGCTCCAGCTCAAATGAAGAAAATTCCATCGGTCCGTCAACAACCGGCTGGACCTCGCAATTCTGATCATCAGGCTTACATAGAGCAAGGTTAATCCCGCCGGCGTCTTGTTGATTGTATGAGTATTCTGAATACGCTATCATAGGTAGTAGGTTTCCAATGCTTGTTATAGCGGGTCTGAGCAAAGACCCATCAATGGATTCCTGTATCTTGTGGGATTTGCCCTCTTTGCCCAAAAGCCACATTGTGCTCGCATTTGGGGCCCATTTGTTAAAAGCTACGATGTCCTGGTCATCGGTGTTAAATCCCATAGTCGTCCCGCCTCCTTGCCCAGTGGGCAAGTATGTGGCAGTGTTATCGATACTATTAACCCTGTAAAGTCTAGCATTGTCATTCACCTTGTTTGGGTCAGCGAGTATGTAGATGCTGTTGTTACCAGCAAGACGAGCTTCTTTTACAGGAAGTAATACATTCGACAAATCTGTTGCAAAGCTTTCATTTCCTAATCTCTTGGTCGCGGTGACAACTTTGGAATCATGTTCATCACCTTTGCTAACCAATCCTGCTACCCTTAGGTCTCCTCCTTCGAGCCTCATGTCTTCGATCAGTGAATTTGGTTTGTAGTTTGTGGAGTTCGAGAGTACATTTGAAGTTCTAATCACATCAGCAACTGGTTGGTACACTCCATTATGTGGAATTATAGCACTTGTAGCAATATTCGAAGAATCATCACCAAGTATTCCTGGATTCGTACTCGAAACTGGAACATTAGAGAACGGGTCGAAGTGAATCAATTGCGTGCCATCATTTTTGATTTCAACTACCTCTGCATAGTAGCGCTCTGGCTCAGGGGCGTAATTATAGTATGTAGTTTTTTGTTGGTCCGTTGTAACGAGATCTTTTTCTGAACCAGGATACAAATTCAGCTCAGTAGAAGAAAATGCATTAAGCCCTGCAGCCCAGTGTAATTGTTTGCAAGATTCTTCAAAAGGTGTAGATGACTGAGTCGCAATCGGTTCCCTGAAAAAGGTCGTGCATACCAATGAGTCCTGTTTGTCAAAATTCTGCTCTAAAAATGGTGTGTTAATAACTATATCGACTGTTGGGCTCCCAGCTTCTGTCTGCATACCGGGCTCTCCCATTGCTTCAGGATTTCTTGGTCCGAATTCAAAGATTTCCGGGGCCGTACCGCTATTTTCAAGACTACCATTCTCGCTATCACCACCATTATCGTCGTCATTCTCTGATTCATCCCCATTATCATTATCGTTGTTACCATCATTACTGGACTCGGACGAAATTAGAAATAGCTTCGCTGGCATTAGATTCTGATCGCGCCTGTCCGAACTGACTGCAGGCAAACCCGCGGGAGCCATAAAAGATCGGCCATTTATTCCTTTAGATATTTCAGCAGAGTTGAACCCATCTAACCAAGCATTAATATCTACGTTCTGACAGGACATCGTCTGGCTGCCTTTATATGAATCAGGACCATAGCCTGCACCTTCGCTCTGAGGAGATATGCAGATCTGCCCCGTGGTGGAGGCCAAATTTTTGGGTAGTGTGGCTTTTACAGGAAGTGTGATGGATTCTCCATTAGATAGGTGCAGATGAATGTTAAGATCTATCGCAGACGTATCAACTGGATAACTCTGGAGAATGTTCTCAGCATTCTTAACGCCGTATACCTTTAACAAAACCCTTAGACCATCTGAAACAGTGTTTTCCATCGAAGCGCCTCTTTCACTTCCAATGAGCGGTTGCGATGAGGTGCCCAGCTCGCCTGACATTGGTAACGATCCTGACGGGAAATTTGTCCATGATACATATGTTGCATCATCGGAACAGCCTGCCATCTTTGTATCCATCTTGTACCTTTTTTCATCCTTGTATCCGTCTATTCTTGTCGGAAGATCGAAGCTCTGTCCTCTGTCTGAACTCTTGGCAAAATATACATGAGAAGAGCCTGTTCTGTCCGCAGAAATCCATGTCACGCAAACGTTATCTCCATCAGCAGTGATGGAGGGGTCATACGAATCCGAGGTCGAATCAGGCTGACTCAATGTGACCGTTGGCTCGAAGACCCTGCCACCGTCCACACTTCTTTTGAATTGAATCTTATCACTGGAAGCATCGATCTTGTCTGCGGTACCATTGGTTGAGAGGGCAGCGCTGTTGTTCTGCCATGTCAGAAAGACTCCTGAGCCTGAAGATGTGATGTCTACATTGGTAGACCTTGATACTCGTGTAGTGCTTGGCTTGGGTGATGGTGCAGGCGGTGAAGTAGGAACTGCATCACTACTTTCACTTTCCAGTGACCGGCTCGTTCCTGGAGGTTCGATTTCTCTGACACTCATCCACTTGATATCAACATCATTTGCGTCATCCCATCTATAGGTCGCAAAAGGTCCTCCCCATGTAATGGGTTCGAATGGTGCTCCTCCACACCTATCTCCGCTCTCCCCGAAGTAGTTAGGATAAGAATCAACTGTCTTTTTTAATAATTTCCAACCATTATTGTTATTGGTATCGACATAACTTTCCAATACTACCGAGGGCTTGCCCCCCTCCATGACATTATAGACGACAAACTTGATCCCTACCCACTCTTTGGGTCCAGGCACATCTGTTATCGACACGGGCACCTTTTCCCACTTGTCATAGCCGTGAGGATGCCACATCTCTTTTTCATGCACTATGAATCCTTCCGAATTGTCTCCATCCCCATTCCCATCTCCATCCCCATTCCCATCTCCATCCCCATTCCCAGTTCCAGGTATGAGAAATGAGGCTTTCAATGCAACACCTTCGCATTTATCATCTGAACTATGTCTTGCTCCGTGGGTATAAAATGTGAAATCCGTGTCCTTCGATACGTCGTTTCTTTTCACGTAAGCGGTCATCTCTACGTTCTTCCAGTCCTTTTCTGTTTGCATGAAGCCCTTAGACGAGAGATCTGGCATATTTGTACTCGCAATTAGTTCTGGTCTGTACAGCTGTGAGGTCAGTACGTTCAACCTGACCTGGTCAGATTCAATTTTCCATGAAGAGTCGTTATCATGATTGATAATAATGTCTGTATCATCTCCCCCGTCCAATCTTTCATCCGATGTATTGGCAGGATCAACAAACCACTCCTCACCACCTGCCTTGGATGGATATATCTCTTGAACGCCAAATTTATCATAGTTTGGAGTAGAGCGAACATTTGATATGTTGCTCATTTCTGCTTGCTGAACACTATCAGCACTATTTCCACCGTCATTAATATTGGGGGTGCTGTTAGCAAATTCATCAACATTGATATTCCTGGCCGTAGTTGCCCACGAATAGGGTGTAAATGATCCGGCCAGTAATGACACTAATAGTACTATCACAAGAGAACACCGCCAGATCAATTCGAATTTCTGACGTGTTGGATCAAATTTGACTGACATAATCAGTTCATTGGTTTATCAATTAAAAAACTTTCTTAGTATCCGGAAGTATTTTTCTAATTTACTAGTGATAATTAGCTGTACTTAATTGTAGGGAGGCTCACAGTAAGTAAACTTCTCTAATACCATAAAATACCAGCTTCGAAAGTTTATAGAAGCTATTGTAAGCCGTATCTAATTGATAAATATATATTATAAATATTGATTTGTCACCTTTTGCCCAATGATCGGTAATTCTAGGATTTCAACAACAAAAAGCTGTATCGGTAAAGCTTTCTATTCCATGGTAGTAATGATATATGTTGAATCGAATTTATCTGTCTATTCTTTGTCATTACCTGGACTAATGTCAACAACATTCGATGCTATCCATTAGTGAGCGCGGACTCAGTGAAGCTGGTATTGCAAGACCTTGCACTGCAAACACAGAACAGAGGGGGTATTGTGTGCGAGACTCTATCTATTCATCAATTTTTCATAAAAGCACATTAGAAAATGTTGGTGTTAGATAAAAAATCGTATTCCAAGCGTCGTGCCGATATTTGTAATATTAGGCTCTAACGAATCTGTATTGGTGATTAATAGTTACGTATACCTAATAGTTATACTTATATAATTTCCTTGTACATTGTCATTCGTGAGGTGCTTTCATCTACTATGATTTCAACCTTGACAACGTCTTTGATACATTATCTGCCTCTTTATGTTCCTTCAGATACAGGCAAGGAAGTGAGAGTGTAGCTCCATGAGGGAACTAGAGTTGGCTAAAAATGCATTTCTAGTAGGGATCTTGTTTTTGGCCTTGTTTGGTCTGATTTCTAACGTTGTTATTGCTCAGGATGATGGAGATGATAACGGCGACACCAATGGTAATGATGATAAAGACAGCAATGATAAAGACAGCAATGATAAAGACAGCAATGATAAAGACAGCAATGATAAAGACAGCAATGATAAAGACAGCAATGATAAAGACAGCAATGATAAAGACAGCAATGATAAAGACAGCAATGATAA
>Ga0315534_1002423_pt1 | contig 12511 bp, 3 predicted proteins | sample SalMarSW160240MG_FD_203094 | JGI IMG/M metagenome (GOLD analysis project Ga0315534, IMG submission 203094) | Salt marsh sediment microbial communities from the Plum Island Ecosystem LTER, Massachusetts, United States - Salt Marsh Sediment SW1602-40 ... | reverse complement strand
TTTTTCAAGCAAAAACCGGGTTTTTTATTTGTATTTCGGTGGTATCGGTATGCAATTTGCTCCCTAATAAGGGTATGGACCGATGGTCTTAGTGCTTGGAGTGTCTACTTTGTGAGACAAAGAAGAAGTTAAAAATCGAGTTATAACCCAACAAGTGAGAGTTAATGAGAGTCGGCCTTTTTTTATCTGATTTTCCTATATATTACCTTCCCTGGGCATGTGAGATTGTAGATGGGCTTGCTGCAAGGGGCCTTGAAATCGATTTATATCTACAAAACGCCGGTGAAAAAGCCCCTGTTCTCCAGAATAATATTAACATGATAAATTTGTCAAATCCCGGCTTAAGGTGTTCTCAAGAAGAACTTGATTATGTTGCTCGGCAAAACATACCCTTCTCACATTTACTATCCCCTGCAAGTATTGGTTTAACACAGATAATATCTGAAAAAAAGAAGTATGATTACTGCATAGGGCTGGAGTCCAAAGGGCTTCTACTCGCAAAAATTGCCGCAGATGCTTCAGGGTGTCGACTTGGCTATCTTAGTTTTGAATTATACGAGGAGAAAAATCCAGGTGTATGGGGTGACGAGATACACGATGTAAAAAAATTCGAATCGTTACTGATGCCTGAAATAGACCTGTTTATGATTCAGGATGAAACTCGCAATAACGAGTACTTCAAGATTTTAAACACCAACCGAAGGCCTCAAAATACCATGTATTTTCCGGTTTCCCTTCCGAGGGTTTGCTTAAGTGAAAAACCACGATATTGGCACGAAAGATATAATCTGCCGGAGGAGTTCAAGATAGTTTTTTATATAGGCCAGATAACCAGCAATAGATTGTTGGATAAGATGGTCATGGGGGCCCAGTCTTTTGATGATGACCAACTGTTGGTTGTCCATGGTCCGGCCTTTGGCAATATAAATGATATTTTAAGACAATTGAAACAATTAGATAAGAAAAACAAGGTGATATTCTCAACAGATGAGGTGGATTGCAATGAGATGAAGTACCTGGTGGCTTCGGCGGATATAGGATTGGCATTCTATAGTACTGACCGGATTAACGATTTTACGACGGGAAAATCATCAGCCAAGCTTGCGCGATACATGCAAGCGGGTATTCCAGTTATATGTCCGGAGTATCCGACCTTTAAAGATGTGGTGGATAAATATCATAATGGAGAGTACTTTTCTGATTTTGCCAAGCTACCGCAGTTAGTGAACAGGATATTTGACAATTATTCATATTACTGCAAAGGGGCCAAACAAGCTTTTGGATATATATATAATTTGGATAAATATTTGAATGTCCTCAGCAAGCATATAAAGAACGGAAATTGTTCTAATATATCAGGAACACTTTCCGTTGATACTACATGGGAGCAGGTAAGGCGGATGCCGGTTATCCGGCTCTATGCCGGCGATGTTCCCAAACAGAAAGAGTATGAGGGTGTGATTGGTTTGTCACTGAGTAAAAACGACCAAAATCATCTGCAACATGACATCACCCAACCGTTTCCACTTATAGATAACACGGTCGATAGTTTTCAGACAGAAGATGTGTTTGAGCACATCCCATTTGAAAAACTGGCACCCGTTGTAAATGAAATATACCGCGTATTGAAACCGGGAGGATTATTTAGGCTTTCTGTTCCGGATTACGGGTGTGACGTATTGCAGAACCGGTCCATAAAAGATGAAAAGGGCCAGATAGTTTTCGACCGAGGCGGAGGTGGAACACCGGAAAATCCCGGACATGTCTGGTTTCCAAGAATTGATACTGTCATGCAACTGCTAACAAAAACAAAATTTCATGAGTCGGGGAAAATAGAACTTTTACACTATTACAATAAGGACGGCACTTTTGTGGCGAAACCGATAGATTACTCTAAAGGTCATGTTATGCGCACCCCCGATTTTGATGAACGCGTAAAGGCACCATATCGTCCAATGTCCTTGGTAATAGATTTAACAAAGGGGAGGGAAATGGTGCCTCAGAATTCAGTAAAACCCGTGCCAACCCAACTTTATAAAAATTCCCAAAACAGAGAGGAATTTTTGCCTTTGATGACAGTGAAAAATGACAAAAAGAGTCATTATGGAAAAGAGTATTTTGATTGGCAAAAAAATATTGGAAGTTTTGGTGGTTTAGCTAATCTTTTTAAATTTAAGGAATTCATTAATATAACTGATACAGTGATAGATTTTGGCTGTGGCGGAGGATATTTGCTTCGAAATCTGCAATGCAAAGAAAAGATGGGGATTGAAGTAAATCCACATGCGAGACAAGAAGCCAAAAGGAATGGGATCCAGGTAGTTGAGTCAGCCGATGAGGTTCCTGATAAGTTTGCTGATATTATCATATCTAATCATGCATTAGAGCATGTGGGAAACCCTCTTGAAGTACTAAAGAAACTAAGAAAAAAGTTAAAAAACAACGGCAAGATTATTTTTGTCGTGCCACACCAGGATACGAGGGAAGAGTATGATTCTGCGGATAAAAACAAACACTTATACACATGGAACCAGATGACGTTAGGGAATTTGTTTTCAGAGGCTGGATACGAAGTTTTGAAAGCAAAGGCATTTCAACACCAATGGCCTCCTAATTATATAGAAGTGTGTTCCCAATATGGAGAGGAAGAATTTCATAAAAGATGTAGAGAATACGCGATTAAGAATGACAATTATCAGATAAGGATAGTGGCAACACAAAACTCAAGGATCAGGAACTATGTTATGAAAGATATTCCGGTAATATTGGTATGTTATAATCGCCCATGGCATACATTACAGGTCTTAAAGGCCCTGGAGAAGCATAATATCCAGAACTTATATATCTTCTCAGACGCCCCAAAGACAGAAAAAGACCAGGATAGTGTTGCAAAAATCAGGAAATTAATAAAAAGTATTTACTGGACAAAACCTGAGATTATATACCAGGAAGTGAATCAGGGTCTAGCCAAGTCAATTGTAGGTGCAGCAAACTATGTATTCCAACGCCATGACAGATTAATTCTTTTAGAGGATGACTGTGTCCCGAAGAAGTATTACTTTGATTTTATAAGAAGATGTCTTTCAAAATACGAAAACAATACAAAGATTTTTGGCATTAACGGATATTCAGTTCCAATCCCTGACGATTTGCTGGCAAACCATCCCTTTGATATATACTTTTATCCCCGGATTGGAAGCTGGGGATGGGCAACATGGAAGAGGGCCTGGAAATATTATGACCTTGATCTGACCAAATTGTATAAGCAGGCCATTACCAGCAATATCGATATTAATCAGGGCGGTCCAGATATCCATGATATGGTACAAAGATTTATAGCCGGGAAATTAAAGGATGTATGGACACTGAACTGGATTTTAGCAGTATATTTAAATAATGGTTACTATATATATCCGACAGCTTCGCAAATTCAAAATATCGGTTGCGATGGAACCGGGCTACATAGTGATGCATCAAACCATTTTGATAATTTCTGCGATGACAAAGAAATCAAGAGGCTTCCTGACAATGTTATTGTGAATCAGGATTTGGTCGACAACTATAACAGTTTTTTTGGCCAACATAAAAGCAAATTAAAAGTTCCTGACATTCAGGATGCACGTCATAGCAATGTGTTGAAGATTAACAATACTCAGCATAGTCGGAATATACATGTAAATCGAGACAAGCTATCAATAGTCCACATTAACACTCATGATATCGCCGGTGGAGCGGCAAAGGTCGCTTGGCGACTTGCAGAGGCCCAGCGCAATGCCGGACTCGATTCAAGAATGCTTGTAGGGATAAAAGAGAGCGACTCAGAACACTCTTCGGCTTTTCCCATTGAATGTGACCCGGCTCGACAGTCATACTGTAAAGAGCATGGGCAATTATTTTATGATTGCCAAGGAAGCCACAAACTGATAGCAAATCCCATTGTGAAATCTGCTGATATTGTGCATATGCACAATCTGCACGGCGGATATTTTAATCCTTTTTCTCTTTCGGCCATCTCATATCTAAAACCCCTGGTCTGGACATTGCACGATATGCAGTCAATCACCGGACACTGCGCACATTCATTTGATTGCCAGAGATGGCAAACCGGCTGCGGCAGGTGCCCATATTTGAATGTTGAGCCTGCAATTCAACTCGACACATCTGCACAGTTATTGAGGGACAAGAAATTAATCTACGACCATTCCCGCTTGTGGCTGGTTACACCTTCACAGTGGTTGAAAAGCAAAATTGAAAGAAGTGTTTTACAGTCCCACCCAGTAGAATTGATTTACAACAGCATTGATACTACTGTTTTCAAGCCCTGTGATAGAGTTGAGGCCAGAAAGAAATTCGGCGTTCCTGCAAAAGCCCTGGTAATAGGTGCTGTAGCTCACGGCGGCGCACTGACAAATCAATGGAAAGGTGGCAAGTACACTCAGAAAGCGTTGGAGGCATTAAAAAACAAACTACCCGACCATGTTTTTGTAAATATCGGGGGTGATTATGAGACAGACAACCCCAAAATCATCAATATACCACATATCAATAACGAAAGCGAACTTGCCCGGGCTTATTCCACGCTTGATATATTTCTCAATACATCAGTCGCTGATAACTGTCCGCTGGTTATACTTGAAGCTTTGTCCTGTGGCATTCCAATAGTAACATTCGATACCGGCGGGATTCCGGAACTTGTTTGTGACGGCCAGCAGGGGTGTGTAACAACCCGTGGAGACCAGCAAAAATTAGTACAAGCCCTTCAAAGATTGGCTGTTAGTCCAGACTTACAAAGACATTACGGCCATAATGCGCGAGAAAGAGCGGTTTCCAGGTTCGATTGCAAGATAATCTACAGTCAATACGAAAATCTTTATGAGCGCATCCTGGAAGAAAGTAAAGCCGGGAGAAGTCAGGTAAAACTATTTCCCTCATCGGAAATACCAAAAATAATTATGAGCCGGGCTTTTATAGAATCCGAAAACAGCAAGTTAAATGCCATAACTCCAAAAGCTAAGCCGGCAACACCGGATGCAGATTCCTCGCAGACAGAATATGACGTCAGCATAGTTTTGTGTACCAAGGACAGGGCCCAGCTGCTTGACCAGATGCTTGGCAGCTTAAAGGAGGCTGCGGACGACTTTGATGATTTTACTTATTCGAAAAAATCGCATTTTGCTTTGTTTAAAGGATATGACGTTGAATTATATGGAAAATCAATTGACCCCGATGCATGCGACTTAAAAGCATATCAGGACCTGCTTGTGTTCTCCTTTATCAAGGAAAACATCCCCAGGGGTTCGCGAATATTGGATATCGGTGGAGGCAAATCCCGAATATTGAACTATTTTAAAAATAATTATGAATGCTGGAACCTGGATAAATTAGAAGGCCTTGGAAATGGTCCTGTTGCTGTTGGCTCTGAGGGCTGCCGGCTGGTTAAAGATTATATCGGATGTTTCAATAAGGAATTGCCGGACAATTATTTTGATTTTGTATTTTCCATTTCTGCTTTGGAGCATGTCCCTGAAGACGACGAAGGTTATTTTAAGAACATTAGAGATGATATAGACCGTATCTTAAAGCCTGGGGGGTATTCTCTGCATTGTTTCGATGTGGTAATGAAACAAGATTCGGTATGGACGAATAAACTATTACCGTTTCTATTTACAAATCTGGAAACTGCACATCCTTTTATACTCTTGGAAGAATTAGATAAAGATTCTGATTTGTATTGCATGTCAAAACAAGCTTATTCCAGGTACTGGGAGCATACCACTAAAAGACCTTATGAAGAATTTGGCAAACCTCTATCATATAATATTATGTGGAGAAAGGCGTTGAAATTTACCCCAATACTAGGCAAAAACAAACAGGAGGATAAGCATAGTCTGCCGAAAATATCAGTAATCACCCCATCTTATAATCAGGCAGAGTTTTTGGAGGAATGTATCGATTCGATTTTGAGTCAGAATTATCCAAATCTGGAATACATTATAATGGATGGAGCAAGCACCGACGGATCGGCTGAGATTATCAGGAAATATGAAAAATATCTGACTTATTGGCAAAGCAAGCCGGACGCCGGCCAATATGCTGCTATAAATGAGGGTTTGCAGATGGCGACCGGCCAGATTATGACCTGGCTGAATTCAGATGATAAGCATCATAAGGATTCTTTATTTAAGGCTGCATATATTTTTGAAAAATATCCGGACCTGGAATGGATGACAGGCAGACCTACAGCCTGGAACGATAAAGGTGAGCTAATCCTTGTTTTTAACTATTTGCCTTTGTGGAGTAGAGAAAAATATCTCCAGAGATTTTTTAAAAAGATTTGCATACAGCAGGAAAGTACTTTCTGGAAAAGAAGCCTTTGGGAAAAGGCCGGCGCCAGGTTACGAACTGATTTGCAGTTTGCCGGCGATTTGGAACTGTGGGTCCGTTTTTTCAGGCACGCGCAGTTGTTCACGGTTGATACCTTGCTTGGCGGCTATCGGTATCAACCCAATCAGAAAACGAATCTGTACCTGGATAAGTACATGCAGGAAGGCGATCGGATAATCGACCGGGAAATTGCTGATATTAAAAGAAACGAATTAACTCGGATGCTGCCGGCTCCGCGGCCAATCTCGTTTGACCGAAAGGAATTTCAAGGATATAAGAAAAACTTTTCGTTTAAAGTCAATGATGCTCACCTTGTGGGGACGGGCAATGAACCTGAAGCTGTTTTGGACGTCCAAGCCCCCCTGAGGCGGACTGCGCAAGATATTAGATGCCGGGGCGACTTCAAAATAGGGGAAAACACCCCCTTGACCATCGCCACGAGCATAGCTCCGAAAGAGCTTGAGAAACAAATAAAGGCGATAGAAAGTTGGATAAGAATCGGTTTCGACGTTGTTTCAATCAATTGCAGAGAAGAAATCGGGATATTACAGGAATCCTTTCCTGACGTTAAGTTTGTTCAAGCCAGGCGGGATGCGAGAAAAACCCTTGGTAAGCCCTTCGTATATCTTGACGATTTTTTAAAGTATTTTCAGGAAAGTGATTCTGAATTTTGTAGCATCGTAAATTCCGACATTCGCCTGGTTGGTGATGAAGGCATCATTTCTTTTATTAAAGAACAGGCAAAAGATTCAATTGTTTATGGGTCGAGAATAGACGTCGATTCATCAGAGGCTTTGAACGGCCGGGCGTATAACAAGGGATTTGACTTTTTCTTTTTCCATAAGTCTCTGATATCGTCTTTGCCGAAATCTGATTTCTGCATTGGGGCCCCCTGGTGGGATTATCTGGTGCCGTTAGTTCCAATTTTAAAGGGGATACCAGTAAAGAAACTCGTTTCTCCGTTTGCATATCATATCAAGCATCCACATACATACAGTCCAAAGCAATGGTTGTCCTTGGGCGAGAAGTTTTTTGAATATTTATATAAGAAAGTTTACGGCAACATTGATTCGCGTTCCGTTCGTAATTGCCGACTTTTTTGGCAGACGTTATTTTCTAATTATCCACGTCCCCATCTTGCAGACGAAACGAAAGTTATAGAAGATGAGGGCGAACAGGCGGGTAAATTATGTACGAATCGTGCCAATTATATTCTTGAGTTTTTGAGTACGAAATCACTTCCGATTTCCTATCTCAATGGTTCTCGAAAAGCATGTATCCTGAATCAAAAAGCTGAAGACCTTTCAATCAAAGACGATTTTGATTGTACGCCGAATATCGCTGCCAAGGCCCCTGAAGATGTAGAAATAAGTAGGGCATCAACAAAGTTGGATGATAAAAAGGAAAAAGGTTTTTCAATAGGAAGCAAAGAAATCTCGTATCCTACCTTCGCGCAGATACAGCAGAGACTTGATAAGTTGGAATATTGTCAAAAATTTGTATTGGATAAAAATGAGATAGTCAGGCCGATTCCGGGGGGGCAGACAGACGTCAAATTAAAGCAGATGGGAGAATGTTTTCCGGCCTCTTTTCATGGAAAAAGATTCTTGGAAGTAGGAGCAAATAAAGGTTTTTTTACCATGTTGGCGGCGAAGAGAGGAGCGTCTGAAGCCATTGCTCTTGAACCCATGAGTGAATACGTGGAATTGATGGAGGACATAAAACGATATTTCAAACTGGAAAATTTCAAACCTGTTGGAGAAAGTTTTGATGAATCCATAAAGAAATATGGTTTGTTCGATATTGTCTTCGTCGGTTCAGTTTATCATTATATATTTTTAAGCCTTCGTGATCATGCTAAGTTTTTTTCTATATTATCCGACATTACGTCTGATTATGTAATATTCGAGGGCCCCACGTCACTGGATGACGCATATTTAAGAAGACATTGTGAGGAAAATGGCCAGTTGGAGTTCATGACAAAGAATTTCACTCCTGATGCTATTTTCTCAGCAGCTAAAAAGTATTTTGGTGAAATAGAATATATTTCAAAATGGATGCCGGCCAGAGGCATTTATGTTTTCAAGAAGAAAAAACACACCTATCGTACAGTTGAATTATTACATAAGAATACTACTCCCGGGCACACTTCAGAAGCTTTTTTGGCATTGGACGGAAATAGGAATCAAGTGTGTCTGAAGAAGTCATGTACCCCTCAATGTTTTACTGCAATACCACGTTTTTTCGGAACAGGCATAAAGTCTCATCCCCTGCTGGTGGAATTACACGATTGCTGGATAACAGATGGCATAGTGTATCAAGTTATGGAGTATTTAGAAGGTTATGAAGTTCTTGGAGACAGGTTCTGGCAGCTTGAGAGGATTACAAAAGCGGTATTGATTAGCAGGATACTTCGTATGGAATTAGAATTGCTGCGCCATGATTTACTGTTTTGTGATTTGAGTCCCGCTAATTTTATGGCAAAAGGTGATAAGTTTAAAATAATTGATTTGGAAGGGTTGGTGTATACAAATGAGAAAAGTAAAAATGCTGAATTGATTACCGCATTTGGTGCATTAACCTTGACTGAGTTGATCCTAAGGTCCTTTTTTGACTCGAAACTTACACGGAACACACTGATGGAGTTATTCGGATTGGACACTGCATTTTCATATGTGGTAAAAGAATCATCTCTTAAAAAGGGATTGAATATTTTATGTGATAATTATAGCGGGATTCAGCCGTTTATCAGTGATATCGAAAAGATTTTTCTTGATTGGAAATACTTACATCAACCTCAATTATATCGTTCACTGCTTGATAATATCAAGTCGCTTATCAAACCTGCGGGCATGGTGGAGTCACGAACGGACCGGGCCGTTAGAAATCATGACCGTGAATACCTTGTGTCCGCCGTTATTTCAACTTACAACTCAGAGAAGTTCCTAAGGGGTTGCCTGAACGATTTAGAGCAGCAGACAATTGCCGATAAGCTTGAGATAATCGTTGTCAACAGCAACTCTGAGGAAAATGAAGAAGCAATCGTTCATGAATATCAGCAAAAGTATAATAACATAGTCTATATTGAAACTGAACAACGTGAGGGAATTTATACTTCCTGGAACCGTGCAGTCAAGGTTGCTCGGGGGACTTTTCTAACCAATGCCAACACAGACGACCGGCACCGTGAAGATGCCCTGGAAATAATGTCTGAAACGCTGCTGACCAATCCTGATGTTGCTCTTGTTTACGGCGATCAGATATGTACCGATACACCGAATGGCACCTTTGCCAATCATCACGCTATCGAGATGGCCAGAAGAGCTGAATACAGTCACGAAAGACTACTCTTCGGTTGTTGCGTGGGCTCACAGCCAATATGGCGCAAATCACTTCATAATGAGTTCGGGTATTTCGACGACACATTGACCTGCGCAGGCGATTGGGACTTCTGGCTGCGCATCTCAAGAAAATACAAATTCAAGCACATACCCAAATTTTTGGGCCTTTACTACTATAATAAAGAAGGCATCGAACATGGCAAAAAAATTCACAGCCTGTATGAAAGATATGTAGTCGGCAGGCGATACGGAAATCCATATATATCGGTAATACCTCTGTACACGAGCAAGGACAATCCTCTGGTTTCGGTGATAATGCCGGCTTACAATGCTGCTGAACATATCGCAGAGGCAATTGAAAGTGTTCTAATTCAAAACTACCAAAACTTCGAGCTGATTGTTGTTGACGACGGCTCCACAGACAATACCAATGACATTGTAGCAAGCTTCAAAGACGACAAAATCAAATATTTCTATAAAGACAACGGCGGTCCATCAGGTGCGCGAAACCTCGCCATAAATAAAGCCAAAGGGCAGTATATTATGCCTCTGGACGCAGACGATATGATGATGCCGGACTCCATTGCCAAGCACCTGGCGGAATTTGAAAAACATCCTGACGTTGACCTTGTTTATTGCGATGTTTTGCTGATTGGCGAGAATAGTAATCCGATAAGGATAATGAATAAGCCCGAATATCAGGACCGCAGGTATCTGATTAGAGACCTGCTCCGGGCGGGACATCCGATAGTTCCGTTTAGGCTTGGCATAAGAAGAAGCGTTTTCAATAGAATCGGCTTTTATGACGAGGACCTATTGATTGCTGAAGACTACGATATGATGCGGCGTTTCGTAAAGGCCGGTCTTAAAGAACATCATCTCAGCGAACCGTTGCATCTAAGAAGAATGCACGCTGACAGTCTTTCAGGAAATCAATCCGCCCAAAAGGCAAAAAGCCATTTTGAGGTCATCAAGCGATTTATTGATACGTTTGCGTACGATGAGTTATTCCCGGACGTCGCGTGGGACGAGATAGCGCCCCAGATGAGGCAATTACATGCTAAATGCCTGGCTGCCGGGACCTACCTTACAATAGGACAAAATTATGTAAGAACAAAGGCTATTGAGTGTTCAAGAATAGCCTTTGACTTGGCCTGTTCAGAGCTAAATGACTGTGTAAAAATGGACCAGGAAAACCAGGGCCTGCGGCAGTTATTGCAAAAGTCTAAACTCATACGAGCTAAGTACACCGAGGCACCACAACAAGTTGTTTCTTAATGAACACAGATAAGGCGAGCAAATATAACATAAATAGTTAAGCCAAAAGTGCGGGCGTCACTCCTGTGGGCTTTTCTTTTTTTGAAAGCGAGGTGACAATGAAGTATAAAAGCTATATCAGGATTCAAAAAAAGGTAGGTGAACACACGATTCCACAGTTAGCTACTATGGACCCATGCGCCAGACCAAATCCCTCCTGGGGTGGTCGTATGTTCGGAACGTTCCCCCGCGGCGCAAGAATCGGCACTTTGAGAAATTGTGGGGGAAGAATCAAGTAATGAAACAGGAAATCTGTCATTTCTCCAAAAATGTCAGGTCGGAGTTAGTTGTTTTCAATAATGGCGGTTTTTATACACTATGACTTATCTATTGTCGGCAACACAGACCCCGACACAAAGATCTGACAGGTCGTAGGTTCGAAACGCGCCCCCGCTATGAACCTCTAAAGACAAAATCCAGATCCATTTAGCTCTGAGACAATCGCCCTGCTTTCCAAGAAAGAGTTTTTCAATTCGGTCGGCCCAGAGTATAATAGCGATGCAACTTTTGAAAAATTAAATTGGGGTAGCAAGAAAGGAGCTTATTTATGGCCACATTCATTTCCCTAGTCAATTTTACTCAGCATGGGATTCGAGATTTTAGAGATTCTCCTGATAGAGCGGCTAAATTCAAATCCATGGCCGAGAAGGTAGGAGTAACAATCAAGGAAGTCTATTGGACCATGGGAGTTCATGATGTTGTACTCATCTTAGAAGGTCCGGATGACGAAGCGGTAACCGCGGCAATGCTGGGCTTAGGGTCGCTTGGCAATGTAAGGACACAGACTCTACGGGGCTTTAGTTCAGCAGAGATGAATGAAATTATTTCTAAAGTGCCAAGCTAATTAACTGATATGTCTTTTGATTTCGACCATTTCAGTTAGCTGGTCAACTATATCTCTGAGAAAAAGGATTTCCTTGTCTTTTTCATTGATGTCCATGGTGGCAAGACGTCTCAAACTGCGTTTCCGAGCCCTTCCTGAGAATCGGGCAGCAATTAAGGCTGCTTTGATGGGGCCACTCCCGGAACCCCCGCCAACTATGGATGGGACAAGCTCAATCTATTTGGCCGCATTCATCTTCAATAAGAGAGGATGGGACCAATCCTTCTGGTGCCGAAGATATAACAAGTTTTTCAAATTTCCTATAGCTGTCATCCCGGGATTCAGTTTTACCACTCCTTTTAAGCGTAACCAAATTTTTATAAATGAACCATTCAATATAGCTGTTACATTTAATCAGACATCCCCGATAACCAAGTGGGGGAGCGGATGGTGGCTCCCTTTGCATTGGAACAAGCGAATCCCATATTTTTTGTAGTTCTTTCACGATAGGCTCTTCTATTTTCCATGTAGGATCGGGACGCCCCGAAAAAACTAAGGCTCTGGCAATACACTCGTTCATTTTCTTATTTTATTTTAATATGACCGTGCATTACTTTCATAAACGTGCAAAACTCTGTATACCCAC
>Ga0315534_1002419_pt1 | contig 12518 bp, 10 predicted proteins | sample SalMarSW160240MG_FD_203094 | JGI IMG/M metagenome (GOLD analysis project Ga0315534, IMG submission 203094) | Salt marsh sediment microbial communities from the Plum Island Ecosystem LTER, Massachusetts, United States - Salt Marsh Sediment SW1602-40 ... | reverse complement strand
TTGGGATCCACGCGAAGCGCGCGGGACGCCGAACGTTGTCCGTCGGGAAACACGACTTCGATCCGCCCCGCCGCGTCCTTGACAACATGCCAGTTGGTGACGATCAGGCCGAATTGGTCCCGCACATCGACCAGCGTCCCACTGCCGTACGAAGTTCCATGTTGTTCCGACACGATCACGCGCACGACGGCCGGGTGAGGCGTGTTTTGTGGGCGGAGGGTCCCGCTTCTTTGCGGTACGCCGCCACCGCCCGCTCGCCCAGCGGGTTCGTCTTGGTGCGCCGTGGCCCCGGGTGCCTCCCAGCCCGGGGCCAGGCTGACCAGAACGCAGAATATGCTTGCGAATGCTCTGAACATTGCGAGATCACACGCCATTGGAATCAAAATGGACTCGCCGCCGCGCTTCGTTGCGCAGGATCATCTGCAAAAGCCGGTGGCGGAGCTCCGCGCGATGCGGATTGTCCTCGGGCTGCCGCGTGATCGTGCAGCCGGTCCGGCGGAGCAACAGTGATTCGCCGGAATCGCGCGCGTTGGGCGCGGCAAACCGCGTGCAAGTGGCATGGTCGTCGCCCGGGGGGGCAACGCATCTTCCAGGTGCCGCGTGCATGGCAGCCTCTTTTCTGCGGCCGGGCCGCAAATCAGGAGGGAACAATTCGCGCCGGCGTGGCGCGGATTGTCGTCGGGGTGGGATCAGGCGGCGATGGGTCGACCGCCTTTCAGGTCTTCGGTTCGGGGGGGGAAGTCTTTTCCGTCATGGTAGAGATCCTTAAGCCGGCGCAGTTCGCGCCGGAGGGAATCTTCCATCAACTTGGTCAGTGTCAGCCGCACGGGGTTACCGGCCAGGTGGACCGCCGCATTGCGAGCGTCCTCCAGCACGTCCGAGGGAAGGTACAGCGTCGCGCGGACTTTGATTGGGCGTAGTGGCATGTGCGGGTTCATGGCTCCTCCTTGACATATCTCATTTCGATGTTTGGTGTGTTTCGCCTGTGGGCGTACGACGACCGCCGTTCTCGAGCCGGTTTCAAAACCCGATCTTGCAGTGGCCCTTCGCGGTCATGCAGCGCTTGCAGGGCGCTTTGAAACCGCTTCCAGTCAAAACATCGGACGTTCGCGCACGTATCATCAAACGTATGACGTTGGGCCGGAAAGCTTGCCAGGTCGGATGGGCCGGCAACAACCGCAGGGCTTCGCCGACCGTTCGACTCCGCGGCCGAACGCGCGTTCGGAAGACGGCGCTATGCCTCCCGGCCGGAATCGCCGGCCACAGCCGCCACGACGGCGTCGACGACGCCCGCAGTCGTATAGGTGGCCGCCTCGGCGTACGGCGTAAAACCCTCCGACCGAAGCGTGGCCGACGTGACCGGACTGATGCTCACCAGACGGGTGTGTTGCAGCGCGCCGCCGAATTGCCGGATCAGCGAGCGTGCGATGGCGGAACTGGTGACCGTTGTCCAGGCGATGTCGCCGGTGGCGAGTGCCTGGGATACGTCCGCGTCGCTCGTTTCTACATCGCGGCTGGCGTACACGACCACTTGCCGCACCGACGCTCCGGCCGCCCGTAACTCGTCGGCAAGCACCTCGCGACCACGACTGGCCCGCGCCAGCAAAAACGAGTTGCCGGCAGCGTGAGGTCGCAGCACGCTGGCCAGCCCCTCGGCGCGATACGATTCGGGTTGGACGTCCGCGCGCAACCGGTACGACGCCAGGCAATCCGCCGTTCCGGGCCCGATGGCGGCGAGACGTATCGCACCCAGACAACGCAGGTCGCGTCCGGTGGCGAGGATACGATCCAGAAAGAAGCGAACGCCGTTGGAACTGGAAAAGACGAGCCACTCGAAATTGGAAAGATCCGCGATGGCATCGTCCACCGGACTCCAATCGGCCGGCGGAGCTATTTCGATGGCCGGATGCGTGACAACGCGGGCCCCCAGTTCGCTCAAGGGTGCCCGCAGCGACGCGGCCTGGTGCCGCGGACGGGTCACCATCACCGTCTGGCCGAACAGCGGACGGGAGGTAAACCAGGGGACTGCCTGATCGCTGTGCGCGGCTTTCCCGACGATGACAACGGCGGGCGGCCGCAGCTTGCCCGGCGCCAGCACGTCGGGAATCTCGTGCAACAGACAACGGATCACACGCTGGTCCGGCCAGGAGCAGCGGCGGACCACGGCCGCGGGCGTGTCCGGCGACATTCCCGCTTCGAGAAGCCGCCGACTCCACGCCGGTGCCGTGGTGACCCCCATGTAAAAAACGAGCGTGCCCGGGAAGCGTGCCAGCGCGTGGTAGTCCAACATTGCGGCGCGGGACTGGCCGCCCTGCTGGCCGGTAACGAGTGCCACGCACGACGCATAGTCCCGGTGTGTGATCGGAATGCCGGCGAAGCTTGCCGATGCCAAAGCGGCCGTAATGCCCGGAACAACTTCCAGCGGGATGCCGGCGCCGCGGACCGCGTCGGCTTCTTCCGCCGCGCGACCAAAGACAGCCGGATCGCCCCCCTTCAATCGCACGACGATCCGACCCTGCGTGGCTTCCTCGACCAGCCGCCGATTGATCTCGTCCTGAGACTTCAGGCGACCGTGACCATGACGTCCCAGGCAGATCAAGTGGGCGCCGGGCGCGGCGTGCTCGAGGATCTCGGGATTGACCAAATAGTCGTACAGGACGACATCCGCCCGAGCGAGACACTCAACGGCCCGCAACGTGATCAAACCTGGATGGCCGGGTCCTCCGCCAACCAGGAAAACTATTCCATTATCCGGTTTTGCCACAATGCCCACCCTTTGCGTTACAGTCTATCACCTCGTCGGCGCTGTCGCGCCGCTACGTTGTATTGGCACCCGGAACTGTTAAAATACAGACGTTCGCCTGCGCGGTCCTTGTCCACCTGGACGCAGGTGGTCTCAGTGTACGGTGGGTGACCTGCCGTTCGGCGGGATGTCTTGAGAAGATACGGCTCGGTATCAGGCCAAGGGGGCGATGGGGCGGGCATCAGCCAATGATGGCCGCCGGACGGGCTGGAAAAGGCGGCCGCATCCGGCAGCACGGGTTGCGTCGCCTGGCCGGCTCCTACGCACGCCGACATCCGACTGGACTGCGTACCGTATGCGGTGAGTCGTGTCCGACTCGCGCGGCATGCCCATTCTTTCGCGCAATAGAGAACTTCAATCAGCAATCATGTCCGATCAGCAGCCGACAGACGCCCCTGCCCCGCGTCAGCCCATGTCGCAAGCCAAGCGCCGAAGACTGCAGCAGTGCTTCGAACACGCGACACGCAATTCCACGAAAGGTGACCACGATTACGCCCATAAGATGTTTGTCCAGTGCGTCACCGGCGATCCGGGGAATCTGGTGTACGCGCAGAGTTTCCTGGGTAACCTGCAGAAAAAGTACCACAACAACAAGAAAGGCGGAAGACTTGCCGGACTTAAGGGAGCCGGCGCCCGGGCCACGATCAAGAAAGCGACCGGCAAGGAAGACTGGGACACCGTAATCAAATCCGTTTGCGATGTGCTGGCCTTGAACCCGTGGGATACGCAGGCTCTGCTCGCGATGGCAACGGCGTGTGAACGCTTGGAAAATGACGAATGCGAACTGTTTTACCTCAAGACAGCGCTGGATGCGAACTCGAAAGATGCCGACGTCAATCGACGCTCGGCGCTGGCGCTCGAACGCATGGGGCATTTTGATCAGGCGATTGCGTGCTGGACGCGTGTGCAGAAGGCCAAGCCGGGCGATGAGGAAGCCCAAAAGATGATTGCCAACCTGACGGTCAACAAGACGATCAAGCAAGGCGGCTACGAAGAAAAGGTGGCCGAGGGATCCGGCGAGAAGACTGCGGAAGAGCCTTCCCGCGGGGCTCCGGCGCCGAAAAAGCTCACGCCACAGCAGGAGCTGGAGAATGCCATCGCGCGGCAGCCCGAAGAGATCGAGAATTATCTCCAGTTGGCAGACCTGCACGTGCAGTCGGACCGGCTGGACGAAGCGGAACAAGTGTTGTCGACGGCTCTGAATGCGTCGGGCGGGGGTGATCCGACTGTCAGGGAGCGACTGGAAGACGTTCAGATTCAGCGCGCCGAACGGCGTCTGGAGATTGCGGAAAAGCGGGCGGCGGAAGAAAAAACGGAAGAATCCAACACGCTGGTCAAGCGCATCAAGGCGGAACTTAACCGGCTGGAACTGGAGATCTACGCGGCCCGTAGCGAAAGACATCCCGGCAATCCCGCCCTGCAGTACGAGCTAGGCATCCGATTGAAACGGGCGGGCAAATTCAATGAAGCCATCCGTGCCCTTCAGGCGGCGCGCAGCGACGCCCGACACAAGATCAGCGTCCTGATCGAGTTGGGGGACTGCTTTTACTTCATCAAACAGTACAAACTGGCCATGAACAATTACGCGCAGGCCGTTGACGCCAGCGACCAGCGCGACAGCAGCCAGCGGAAACTGGCCCTGTACCGGGCCGGAAAGCTGGCCCTGGGACTCAAGGAGGTCGAAACTGCCGAAAAACACCTGACAGAACTGGCCGGGCTGGACTTCAGCTACAAGGATGTTGCACAATGTCTAGACAAAGTTGGACAGCTCCGGGATAAAGAGAAGCGGGACGACGATTCCTGACCCGCCAGGCGAGGGGTCGCCGCGGTCGTCCCGAACGGCTGTCGGCGATGCGGACCGGCCACCCGCGGCTTTCCCGCCCCCGGACGCCGCCCGCGACATCCCGGGCTGCGCGTTACCATTGAATCCAACACGCGAACAGAACGATGCCCAGTACGAAATCAGCGAAGAAGCGACTGCGTCAGAATCTCGCCCGCCGGACCCGTAATCGTGCGACCAAATCGGAAGTGCGCACGCAGGTGCGTAAGGTCCAGCGGGCGGTTGCTGATGGCGACGCACAAGCCGGCGAAACCGCTTTCCGGCTGGCCGTGAAAAAACTCGACAAAGCGGCCGCCAAGAATATCATTCATCCCAACATGGCCGCCCGCACAAAATCCCGCCTGTCGGCCGCGCTGAAGGTCGTGAAGAACGCCACCTGAAGCGGCGCTCTCTACCACACGATTTGCGCCGCGTCGAATACCGGCCCGTCGACGCACGTGCGCTTGTAATCCCACCCCCCTTCGGGCTGTTTGACGCGGGCCACGCAGGAAAAACAAATGCCGATTCCACATGCCATCGGGGTCTCCAGCGAAACGTCGCACGCCACCCCGGCGCGGGCAGCCAGCCGGGCGGCAGCCGCCATCATCGCTTCGGGGCCGCAACAAACGATCCGGCTTGCAGCGGTCGTCTCCCCCAGCACGTTGTCTAGCACCTCGGTGACCAGACCATGATGGCCCCGACTGCCGTCATCGGTCGCCAGGCGGACATCGACGCCCGCTGTCACAAAATCATTCACGCCCGCCAGCAAGTCGCGGGTCCGCGCCCCATAACAGAGCGTAATCCTTTGCGCACGGGTGACCTTTTTTACCGGCGCGCCATACTGGCCGTGGTGCAGGTACTGCTTGGCCAGCGGCAGCAACGGTGTCTGACCGATCCCGCCGGCGACCATGATTAAATGTTCGGCGTGCCGTACGGGAAACCCGTTTCCCAGGGGGCCCCATATCGTCAACGACTGGCCCGGTGCCGCGCGGGCGAGCCATTGCGTCGCCTTCCCGATTCTCAAGAAGACAAAGTCGATTTCTCGGGCGTTCCCCGACGCGTCTTTCAACGAATCGTAAATGGCCATGGGGCGTCCCAGCAACGGGTCATCCCGGCCGGGCAAACGAACCATGATGAACTGTCCCGGTACGAAACGGGCCGCAATTTCCGGGCAACGGACACCGATGCGGAAGATGTCCGGCGCGAGCCGCTGGTGGCGCGTGATCGGCACCGTTCGTTGCACCGCTTGATCGGCGTAGAATCGCGCCCGTACGGGATGGCAATCGCTCACACTCAACGGCCGGTTCTCTTCCTGGGATGGCGCCGCGCCGGCACGGGATGGTCTCCCGAGGCGGCGCCGCGCAGCGCGCGAATCTCCTCGATACGCAAGGGTCGGTAGGCGCCCGGCGGGAGGTCTCCCAGCCGAATGGGGCCGATTGCCGTGCGAACCAGCCGGAGGACTTTGTGTCCCACGCGAGCCAGCAGGCGCCGAATTTCCCGGTTCCGACCCTCACGCAACTCCATCCGCAGCAGCGTGCTCATCTTCCGGCGGCGCACGACACGCACGTCATGCGGTCGGGCGAACCCCTCCGCCAGTTTCATGCCATTTCTCAGTTGCGCGATGACGTGCCGGTCGGGTTTTCCCGCAACTTCGACGTGGTACGTTTTCACGACGCCAAACCGCGGGTGCGTCAGAATATTGGCCAGATCGCCGTCGTTGGTCAGCAAGGCAAGTCCTTCGCTGCTGCGGTCCAGTCGTCCCACACAAAACAAACGCCCCGCCGATGGTGGTACCAGATCAACGATCCGTAACCGACCTTCAGGATCCCGGCTGGTCGAGACCACGCCCGGCACCTTGTGCACGGCATACCATACTCGACGCCGCGACCGAAGGGACTGACCGTCGACGCGAATCTCCTGCAGATCCGGGTCGACCTTTGCGCCGAGTTGAGTTACCGGCCGGCGATCGACTTCGACGCGCCCCTCCAATATCAACTGCTCGCACTGTCTCCGGCTGGCCACGCCGGCCGACGCAAGAACCTTTTGCAGACGTTGCAGACCCTGCGCGGAAGGCGAGTCGGTATCGCCGGATCGGTGCTTTCGAGCACGGGACAAAGCGCACACAACAGGGCTCGCTTAACAGTAAGTCCGACTAGATCGCGCCACGGACAAGACGAAGGCGGGGCGTGCGCCGCCTGGATGGTGGCGCCCAGCGCGACGCGTTTTGTTTGCCTAACCCGTCATGACATCATCATATCTCGCCGTTGACGCGCCGGACAGGGCGGCATCGATCCGCGGCAGGGGGCTCGCAGCGAGACGGGCAGGACTCAGGTGGTTCCGCCGGCCAGCGGCACGCGACTTCAAAATCCGCGCGCCGCGCCGCTCAACGAACGGGCCAGCGCCACCAATTGCTCATGCCCGTTGGCTGTCGTGCTCGAACCGTTTCGGCACGTGGTCTTTGATAGGCCAGCGGACGGCCCCCCACCACCGGCGGTCCGATATCGTCCTCGGGGTAAGGATCGAATTCAACCGCCATTCTTTGCTGGAATGGTGCGGGGCCCGGATGGAACCAGTTGGGACGGGATACACCACGACATCCCGCCGCGAGCACCAGGCAGGGCAAAGCCAGAGCGAGTAGTCCTGAGTGTCGCGACATGGCAAACGGCTTTCATTCTTATTGACGCGCTGGATGGCGAACTCGCGTCCCTTGAGGCAACATTCTCGTAGTAGCCGAACTCGCCGAGAGTTTGGCTAACATGGGTTCGGCCAAAGTCTGGCGCCTTGGCTACCAAGATCCTTCACGGCGTTGCCTTGCCGCCGGGCCGGTCGCCTGGCATACCGCCACTCTCCTCGCGCGCGAAGCCGCTGGCAAACCGCCGGATTATAGAAAGCACCTCCAACCGGTAAAGACCGAAAAACGGCAATCGCGGCCGCTCGGCACGTCGAGGTTCGTTCGCTCGAGCGGATCGCTTTCAGCGTGCGGCAAGCGTCCCAGGCCTACTGTTCATCGACCGGACTCCCGTGCCTGCTTGATAGCGGTCTTGCCGGCCTGCACGACCGGTCGACATGCCGATAAGCTGTAACGATTCTACGGAACGCCAGCCGCACGGCACTAGGGCGGGTACATATCCAGCAATTCCGCGTCTGCTTCCGGAGTCACCTCGACGTCAACCAGGCTGGCCGGCAGCAGAACCGTATCGCCTTTTGTGAGAGGCTGCCGCGAAGGGTCGCCGGCGACGCGGACGGTACCCCGGAGCACGGTGACAATATGGCACCGATCGGCGCACGGTATGGACCGAGCGGTGTTGATCTGCCAGTGGTCCATCAGAAACATGTCGCAGGAAACGAGTCGATGGACCGCTGCCCGCCCAGTCGGCTCGGGAACGAGCGGATTCACAGGCCCGTAGTCGAAATCAATGACGTCGAGTGCCTGATCGATATGCAGCGGTCTCGGTTGGCCGTCGGCATCGACCCGATTCCAGTCGAATAGGCGGTAGGTGGTGTCCGACGCCTGTTGGATTTCCGCGATGAGCAGGCCTTTGCCGAGCGCGTGGACGACACCGGCCGGCAGAAAAATGCACTGTCCGGCCCGGGGATGAAACCAATGCAGCGTCTCTTCGCAGGTGCCGTGGGCAATGGCCTGTTGCAGCGCGGCACGATCGACATCGTGTCTGAGTCCCGCGTAGATGCGGCTTTTCGGATCGGCGTGCAGCACGAACCATGCTTCGGTCTTGCCGAGATCGGGTGGATCGAGTCGGGCAGCTTGCTGATCGTTGGGGTGCACCTGGACCGACAAAGGACGGTTGGCGTCGAGATATTTAAACAGCAACGGGAAGCGCGGTTCGGGCCCGTGTCGACCCATCAGTTCTTTGCCGTGCTCGACGACAAGCTCGTGGAGAGTGACGCCTTTCAGTGGACCGTAACGCACTTCACTCTGGTCGGAGCCGCGATCGACGATCTCCCAACTCTCAGCATAGTCTTCGCCCGGCCCGGTTCGCTTGCCGAGCACAATTCCCAGCCGCCTGCCGCCCCACAGGTAGCGTCGCAGCAGCGGCCGAAAACGAAGTGGGTACAACGCAGCCATACGCTATCGTTTTTCCAACTACGGGGAAGCACCCCAGTCCGTGGTATCGGCGGATCCCGCGCCACCTTGCGCCCCGCTGGCGAACGACCAACGGCATGAATCGCTCGCCGCCGCAGCCGGCTACCGCCAATTCTACCGCGCGCGATCGGTCGAAAGAAGCGGATCCTCGGCGAGTGGCGTTCGGCGCAGCTGAAAACCGGCGAATGGCGCCGAGCGTTTGCACGCGCGTGACGAGCCACCCTGGTTCTGGTCCGCCGCCCTGGTTATCATCGACGGCAACGTCTCGCCGTCGCCGCCGTTGCCTGGCCTCCCGAGTGCAGCGCTGAGCGGCACCTTTGCATCTAACCAGGGGCCCTCCAACCGCGCTTTTCCGTAATCTTCAGTGATCAGCGCTGCCTCGCGCCATGCGATCCGCATACGACCAAGATCTGTTTGAAAGCTCGAAAATGACCTTCGGGGAACACTTGGAGGAACTGCGCGTTGCGCTTTTCAAAAGTGTGATTGCGCTGGTGCTGGGCTTTATGGTCGGTCTGCTCCTGGGAAGAAACGTGGTTCGGTGGATTGAGTATCCATTGAACAGGGCGTTGAAAGCGCACGCGAGCGACCTTTCCGCCGATGAAGTCGACAAGATGGTGGCCTCGCTGGAAGCGGCCGGCAGGCCCATCCCCGCCTGGCTCGAAGCGATGACCGACTCGGCGTCCGAGGAGCCATTTGAGCTGGAAGAGATTTACGTCGATCCGGCGGCGATCCTGGAGGAACTGAGGAAGCAGTATCCCGAATTGGAGACGCTTCCGACTCCCGGCACCGCGAGCGACCCGGACGACCCGACCCGCGGCCTGTTGAAGCTGTATATCGCCCGCAAAAACGTGGAAGAGATTCCCATCATCAGCACGGGCATCCAGGAGCCTTTCATGATCTACGTCAAGGCGGCCCTGGTGGCGGGGGCCTTGCTCTCCAGCCCGTTTGTCTTCTACTTCATTTGGGAGTTTGTGGCGGCCGGTCTTTACCCGCATGAAAAAAAGTTTGTCTACATCTTCATGCCTTTCAGCATGGTGTTGTTTCTCGCAGGCGCGGCGCTGGCATTCTTTGTCGTGTTCCGTTTCGTCCTGGCATTCCTGCTGGGGTTCAATAGCTGGCTCGGAATTGAACCTTACCCACGCATTAACGAGTGGTTGGGGTTCGCCTTGCTGCTGCCGTTGGGTTTCGGAATCAGTTTCCAGTTGCCGCTGGTGATGTTGTTCCTCGAGCGGATTGGAGTCTTCTCGGTCGAGGCGTATCTTGACAAGTGGCGGATCGCGATCCTGGTAGTGGCGGTTTTGTCCATGGTGCTGACGCCGGCGGACCCGGGCAGCATGATCCTGATGGGCCTGCCCCTGTCGCTTCTATACTTCGGCGGCGTCCTGCTGTGCCGATTCATGCCGAAGCGCAAAAGCCCGTACGACTAGCGCGGATGATTCATCACTCGAAGGGCGGTAGCCCACGGTTACTGGATTCGTCGCACAAACCGGGCACTCCCCCGTTCCGGCCGATTCCGCGCGGTGTTTTGGACAAGATGGACGTAGCTCTCGTTCTGCATCCCCGTTCTGCATCCCCGTTCTGCAGAATGCTGGCTGGTTGATGGTTCATCCGGGCGAGCGGTCCCGCGTGCTGTGTGTGGAGCCACTTCACGGGCGCTAGATCGCTTCGCCGCCGCGTTCTCCGGTGCGAATCCGGATGCAGTCGTCGAGCGGCAGCACAAAGATTTTGCCGTCCCCGATCTCGCCTTTCTCGCCCGATCGCCCGCCCTTGATGATGGCGTCGATCGTCGGCTCGACGAACTCCTCGTTGACGGCGATCTGCAGTTGCACCTTACGGAGCAGATTTACACTGATTTCGGTCCCGCGGTAGACTTCCGTGTGGCCCTTTTGGCGCCCGAAACCTTGCACATCCATAATCGTAAGACGAAAGACTTCCACGTCGGTCAACGCCGACTTGACGTCTTCCAGCTTGCTGGGCTGGATGATGGCGATGATCAGCTTCATAGGGAGCGCCTCTTCGGGCTGGCGTTTGCCGGTCGGGATCGACGGTACGACCGGGCCGATGGATTCCGGTGATCGTAGTCGTTCGATCTTTGTGTCTCAAGACCTCGTCTCCCGTCCCGGCCCAGGCAGCGCGTCGCTACCACCCGCAGGTCCACGGGCGCCTTCCATTCCGCGTCGTGAGCCCGGTGGCCATCGAGCATGGCACACCGGCCAGGAAAGAATCCGACACCCCAGCCCAAGAGGGCTAGGCGGAGCGCCGACTCGGGCTTTTGGGGTGTCGTGTGGTTCCCGCAGTCGCCACCCTGCCTGCGGGATTTCCCTTTCCCGCGAGGGGGTTCCGCCTGAGCTTGGAACCAGCGAGCACTACAGCGCTAGGTTGTGGGTCTCAGAAAGGGGAGACTGGCTCCGAGAGGATTCTGCCTTGCCTGTTGAAATCCAGCATGGCTGGGTGCCTGTCCCCTTTCTGCGCACTGTAAGTACCAGCATCGGATTCTTCCTCTTCTCGTCAAACCGCGCCGGCGCCCACTGGGGTGGGCGCTGCGCTGTGGGAGCCCCCGGGCGTCGAATCGACAATCAATTGCGGCGGGTAGGCGTGCATGCCGTGTTCGCTCAGGTCGAGTCCCATTTCTTCCTCTTCGGGCGTTACGCGCAACACGCCAAAGAGTCGCATGGCCGTGAACAAACCCAACATGGTGGCAAATGCCCAGGCCGATATGGCCAGTGTGCCGAGCGCCTGCACGTACAGGCTGACGCCTTCCGCCTGACCAAACAGGCCCGTGGCGATGCCCCCCCAGATCCCGCACAGGCCGTGAACGGGCCACGCGCCAACCGGGTCGTCAATCCTCATCTTGTCCAGCAGCACGACTCCCAAAACCACGAGCACCCCCGCGACGGCACCAATGATCATCGCTGCCGCCAGGCTGACTTGATCGCAGTTGGCCGTAATTCCGACGAGCCCCGCCAGCGTGCCGTTGAGCGCCATGGTCAGGTCGGGCTTACCGAACAGTGTCCAGGCGACGACCATCGCTGCCACGGCACCGGCGGCTGCCGCCACCGTCGTTGTAACGGCGATGTAGGCCGTGATGTTGGCATTGGCGGCGCCGGCATAGGTCAACTGGCTTCCCGGATTGAAGCCGTACCACCCTACCCACAGGATCAGCACGCCGAGTGAGGCGAGTGCCAGGTTGTGGCCCGGCATGGGGATCGACTTGCCACTAACGAACCTTCCCAGGCGGGGGCCCAGAACAATGGCGCCCGCCAATCCGGCGAAGCCGCCCACGGCGTGCACGACGACCGATCCCGCAAAGTCGTGGAATCCCAGCGCGTCGAGCCAGCCGCCACCCCATTTCCACATGCCACTGATCGGATAAACCAAGCCTGTCAATACGGCACTGTAGACCAGATAGGCTCCAAATTTCATGCGGCCGGCTACCGCCCCCGACACGATCGTGGCGGCCGTGGCGGCGAACGCCACTTGGAACAGAAAATCGGCGCTGGGTGCATAGTCCGCCGTCGCATCGACGGATTCAGCAGCGGCATAACTGAAGCCCCCGATGCCCGAACCGCCAAATCCGAACCCCTTGCCGGCAAAGTCGCTTCCGGGATACATCAGGCCAAACCCCACGGCCAAAAACAACAGCACGCCAACGGCCAGGTCCAGCACGTTCTTGGCCAGAATGTTCACCGTGTTCTTGGCAGCGTTGAGTCCGGCTTCGAGCATCGCGAAACCGGCCTGCATGAATAAAACCAGGACTGCGCAAATGAACATCACGAGCGTGTTGATGGTGAATG
>Ga0315534_1002415_pt1 | contig 12540 bp, 12 predicted proteins | sample SalMarSW160240MG_FD_203094 | JGI IMG/M metagenome (GOLD analysis project Ga0315534, IMG submission 203094) | Salt marsh sediment microbial communities from the Plum Island Ecosystem LTER, Massachusetts, United States - Salt Marsh Sediment SW1602-40 ... | reverse complement strand
TGTCAATGAGGATTATTGGATATGATCCTTTCTTGAGTCGGGAAGACTTCCCACCTGAAGTAGAATCAGTGAACGATATGGACGTTGTCTTACGCGAAGCAGATTTCATTTCGTTACACGTTCCATCCCTGTCAGACACAAAAGGATTAATTGGGTCGCGGGAGCTGAAACTGATGAAGCCTACAGCGTTTCTTTTGAATCTATCAAGGGGTGATATCGTGGACGAACGCGAATTAGTTGCCGCGCTGCGAACAGGGGAAATAGCTGGTGCAGGGATAGATGTCTATGCTGAGGAGCCGCCTAGAAAGAATCATCCACTTTTTGCATTAGACAATGTATTAGTGTCGCCACACAATGCAGCACTGACCAGCGAATGTATGGTTCGGATGGCCCTGCAAGCCGCTCAGGGGATTCATGAAGTTCTTGTAGGGAAGAAGCCGACCTGGCCCGTGAACAATCCGGGGAATAAAAGGAGACATGTATGATATTCCAGCCTTTAGGTGTGGTGCCACCGGTGGTTACACCGTTGACTACAGAAGAAGGGATAAATGAAGGAGGGTTGCGTACACTGATCAACCATGTGATCAACGGCGGGTGTCATGGCGTCTTTGTACTTGGAACAACAGGGGAGTTTTATGGGTTTACCGTAGAGGAGAAGAAAAGGATCATTCAGGTTTCTGTGGAAGAAACGGCTGGTCGTATTCCTGTATACGCTGGCACTGCGGGAATAACCACCCGTGAATGCATAGAGCTTACTCAAATTGCACAGGAGAACGGGGTTGATGCTATTTCGATATTGACTCCCATGTTTATTCGGCCAACTCAGGAAGAGTTATATCAGCACTTCAAGACGATTGCCGAATCGACGAATCTGCCAGTGGTCCTATACAATAACCTGCCCAAGACCGGGGTGACAATCAGTCCCGCCACCGTGGAGCGGCTTGCAGAGATTCCCAATATCGTGGGCATAAAGGACTCAACCGGCGATTTCTCTCTAACTGTCGAGTATATTCGGAGGACCCGCAAGAAGGAATTTCATGTGCTCGCCGGTAGAGACACGCTCATTCACGCTTGTCTGTGTCACGGTGGGAAAGGTTCAATAGCTGCTTGCGCAAATATTGTTCCACGACTTGTCGCAGATATCTATGATAAGTATGTCACGGGGGATGTGGCTGGTTCTTTGGAGGCACAATTTAAACTTGCACCATTGCGAATGGCTTTCTCTCTTGGCTCTTTCCCAACAGTTATTAAAGAGGGACTTGAGCTTATAGGTATTGAAGTTGGGCCATGTATGCGACCGGTAGGGCGCATGAGTACGGAGGAGAAAAGAGAGCTTAAAAAAATCCTCATCGAACTAGGAGTGATTTGATACTATTTAATACGCTGCTCTTGATCCGACGATAGTAGCAATCCCAACGCCGAAATCGGCGAGCAGGTATATGCACGCAACTCCTTCTATAGACAATTAGCTTTGGGGGTGGCGGACTGCCTTGAAATATCAACTACTTGGAGGTCAGTAAGTGAAAGTTGGATTCATCGGACTCGGAATTATGGGTAAACCAATGGCAAAGAATTTAGTCAAAGCCGGTTATGATTTAATTGTTCATGACCTGAACGATGTGCCGGTTAAGGAGCTCGTCTCTTTGAGGGTTGATTCGGCAGATTCGTCGAAGGAAGTTGCCGCAAAATCGGAAATCAAATCACGATGCTTCCGGACTCGCCGGATCTCGAGAAGGTTGTTTTGGGAGATCACGGCGTAATTGAGGGTGTGCGATCGGATAGTATTCTGGTAGATATGAGTTCTATTGCCCCTCTTGTTTCCAGACAAATCTCTGAAACACTGGGAAAAAAGGTGTGGAAATGTTGGATGCGCCGGTGAGTGGAGGTGAGCCAAAAGCGATTGATGGAACTCTAGCAATCATGGTTGGGGGCGAGGAGAGAGTATATGCCAAGGTCAAGGACCTCTTGCTTACTATGGGCTCTTCAGCGGTGTTAGTCGGCAAAATTGGGAATGGGAACGTGGCAAAACTGGTAAACCAGGTTGTCGTGGCTTTGAATATCGCTGCTGTCTCGGAAGCGTTTGTTCTAGCCTCAAAGACTGGTGTGGATCCTGGAAAGGTCTATACAGCCATTCGTGGAGGGCTCGCCGGCAGTACAATGCTGGATGCGAAAGTGCCACGTATTCTGAAAGATGATTTTCAACCGGGTTTTCGCATCGAATTACATATTAAAGATCTAAAAAATGCTATTGAAACAGCACATGCGGTTGGGGTTTCCGTTCCCCTCTCAAGCCAGGTTATGGAAATCATGCAAGCACTGAAAGTAGACGAGAGAGAGAAAGACAATCATGGAGGACTTATCCAGTATTACGAGAAATTGGCTGGAATTGAGGTTAGAGAGTGTGCGGTGGATAACTGAACATGGTAATGAAGGGATGTGGTTGAGCAGGATAATGTCTGCCGAATTTTAGTTTTGATATGAATTTCCACCGGGCGGCAAGAACCGGTGCATGCTATCATGCAGGGCTGCAGGGCTGCAGCTTCTGCAGGCCGCAGCTGCCACAGGGAAGGTTTCCACGGTCGGGTAGTTTTCTGCTGTTTCTCGATTATTTTTCGATCGAAATCGAAACGTTCTTCGGCAATGCCATCCCGGCGGCGACTTCGATAGCTTTGAGGAAGCCCGAGTAGAGCGGACAGGTCACGTGAGGCAGATGACGGGAGAGAGTCTGGTACACGGTTGTCTCTTGGGATTTCTTGAACAGCTCCTGGAAAGCATCCACGGAGGTGAGCTCCGTCTTGGCTTTGTTAACATAGGGGCAGTCGGATTCGTAGGAGATCTGCACGGTCTGCATGTCCGCCGAAACCGTCTGGATTTTGGTGGTGAAGCCGCAGATCCCTGCATCAACCGTTACCTGTGCCATAATGGTTCGATCCTCTCCAATGTATAGTATATTTAGTATATAATAACATATCTATATAAAAAGTCCAGAAGACAATCCCGAATACAGAGGATATAAGTGCCAATCTTTGGAAGCGGCAATCAGCCGACGTGGGCGTGCCTGGAGTGGATGACCCGGATCAGGAGTTTCTCCACCTCCACGGCCAGGATCATGATCAGGCTCAAGCCAAAGCAGATCCCGATCCGGGGCAGAGAGAGCGGCACCGTGGAGAAGAAGCCCTGCAGGAACGGCAGGTAGATCACGGAGAGCTGAAGACAGAAAGTCAACAGCACGGCGAACAACATGTACCTGTTGGAGAGTAGGCCGATCCGCAGCAGGCTGCTGTGCCGCGAACGCTCAGCCAGCCCGAGGGTCAGCTGGGAAAAAACCAGCGTGGTGAAGAGCATGGTTCTCCAGGTGACGGTAGCGGATAAGACTTTAAGCGCGGCCGGGCCGAACAGTCCGTACTGGCGGCCCCCGACCCACAACGCCAGAACGGCCATCAGCAGGCCTACCCAGAGGATATGCACCGCCGTGTTTCGGCTGAGGATCGGCCGGTCCGGTTCCCTCGGGGGCCGGCTCATCACGTCCTTCTCTCCGGGCTCCACCCCAAGCGCCAGAGCGGGGAGTCCGTCGGTGACCAGGTTCATCCAGAGGATCTGGACGGGAAACAGGGGGATGGGAAGACCGAACAGCGGGGCCAGCAGCATGACAAGGATCTCCGCCCAGTTGCTGGCCAGGATGTAGCGCACGAAGCGGAGGATGTTGTCAAAGATGATCCGTCCCTCTTCCACGGCCGCCACGATGGTGGCGAAGTTGTCATCCTGGAGCACCATGGCCGCTGCCTCTTTGGAAACGTCGGTGCCGGTGATCCCCATGGCCACTCCGATATCCGCGGATTTCAGGGCCGGGGCGTCGTTGACCCCGTCACCGGTCATGGCCACGATGTGACCCCGCTCCTGGAGAGCGTCGACGATCTTCAGCTTGTGCTCCGGGGCGACCCGGGCATACACGGAAACCTCAGCTACTTCTTCCACCAGATCGCCGACCTCCATTCCGGCCAGATCCCGGCCGGCCAAAACGCGGTCGGCATTCTCGAAGCCCAGTTGGCTGGCGATGTTACGGGCGATCAATGGATGGTCCCCCGTGATCATGACCGGCCGGATACCGGCACGCCGGCAGGTATCCACCGCATCCTTGACTTCCGAGCGCAGGGGATCGAGCATGCCGATCATGCCCACGAAGGCCAGATCCTTCTCCCACTGCTCATGATCCTGCGCACTGTCGGTGACCTTCACGGCAACGCCCAGAACGCGGATGCCCCGAGCCGCCAGATTTTCATTGGCTCCCCGGATGCGCCGCTCCCAGCTCTCGGTCAAAGGCTTCACCATACCCTCATGCCACACGGAGGAGCAAACCTCCAGCAGACTGTCCACCGCACCCTTGGTGAACACCACCATCGGAGAGCCTGTTGAATCGATCTTTCGGATTCCGGTCCAGGGCGAGAAGATCAACCCAAGTCGGGCGTGCAGCTGTGCTGCCGGTAGCGATCTGCCCGATGATCCATCGGGCAGATCCGCGGGGTCAGCGTCTGCACTAAACCCAGACACAAATCCCGAGAGCGAATGCGCCGTGGTCATGCGTTTGCGTTCCGAATCGAAGGGAAGCTCCCCGATACGGGGAAGCCTGTCCTCCAGATCGGGTTTGTACAGGCCGTTGCGGGCCGCCGCGGAGACCAGGGCGCCTTCGGTGGGATCTCCGAGGGTATCAAAGCGCTTGTTTTGCGCAGCGCCCTCCTCGAGCATGGCATCGCTGCATAAAGCGGCCGCGCTCAGCAGCAGTGTCGCGGCCGGATCCTGCGCAGCCTGGGTAGCAGCCGCTGATCCCGGATGTTCGGGCCCGGTGTACTCGATTCCGGTGTGCTCGTGTCCACCATGCTCAGAGGCAAATTCCACCTGGTGATCCAGCAGGTCCAGGACGGTAACGGTCATCCGATTCTGGGTCAGGGTCCCGGTTTTATCCGAGCAGATCACAGTAACCGAACCCAGTGTCTCCACCGCGGGAAGCTTGCGGATCAGTGCCCGGCGGCGGAGCAAACGTTGGGCCCCCAAGGCCAGAGCGATGGTCACCACCGCGGGCAGCCCCTCTGGGATCGCGGCCACGGCCATGCTCACCGCGGTGATGAACAGCTCTTTGAGGCTCTGACCCTGAAAGATCCAGCCCTCCACTGCCACCAGGGCGATCAGGCCCAGAGCACAAAAAACCAGAACCAGGCTCAGGGCGGCCAGTTTCTTCTGGAGAATCGTCTTTTCCGGTGCTGTCTCCTGGATCAGGGTGGCTATTTCCCCTAGCTCGGTGGCCATTCCGGTAGAGGTAACCACGGCCCTGCCCCGTCCGTAGGTGACAATAGTACCCATGTAGAGCATGTTGTGCCGGTCACCGATGGGCAGCTCCACTTCCTTCACTGAGGGGGTGTCTTTCTCCACCGCCTCTGCTTCCCCGGTCAGGGCGGCCTCCTGGACCTTGAGATTGGCCGCCTCGATGATCCGGCAGTCCGCCGGCACGAGGTTGCCCGCCTCAATCAGGACGACATCTCCGGGAACCAGTTCCCGGGCTGGTATCTCCCGAACCTGAGCCTCCCGCAGCACCCGAACCGAGGGCGCGGACAGGCTCTTCAGCGCGGCCAGGGCCTTCTCCGCTCGGAACTCCTGCCAGAACCCGAGAAGCGCGTTGAGAACCACGATTACCAGAATGACCAGGGCATCTTCCCACTCGCGAAGCAGGAACCCCGATACAGCCGCCGCGGCAATGAGCAGGAGTATCATGAGGGAGGTGAACTGCTCGGCTAAGATGCGAAGGCCGGATTTAGCCCTCAGATCGAGCAGTTCGTTCGGACCCTGTTCTTTGAGCCGCTGCGCCGCCGTGGTAGCCTCGAGCCCTCGCTCGCCTTTCACTCCCAGCCGATCCAACGCCGCTTCGGACTCGAGGACGTGCCAGGCTGTTGCTTTGCCAGGTGTGGTACCTGATGTGTTGCCCGCTGTGCCGCCTGCTGTCGCTTTGCCCGATGTGTTGCTGCTTGCCATGGCTACGCTTGATTCAAACTTTCCGTCTGCTGAATCTAGGCGTAGCCTACGTGCTTCGGTGGATCTTGTCAAAAGGCTTGTTCGGGGTTTATGGTGATTCCTGAATCGGCTATGGAATATCCAAAGCTCCGACCCTTAGAGGCATTGCCCACCCAGCAGGACATGATCTGCCTGCGCGATCCGCAGGGTTTTTCCGACAAGCTGCTGCTCATCCCCCCGGCCCTCTTTTTCGTGGTGTCATTGTTCGACGGCAGACATTCGGTCCTGGATATTCAAGCCGCCTACACAAGCCGCTTTGGGGAACTGCTGTTCGGCGAAAAGGTTCGGGAGATCATCGATCAACTGGACGAGGCCCTGTTCCTGGAATCCGAGCGTTTTCAGCAGGCCAGGATTCAGGCTGTCCAAGATTTCCGCGGTGCGGCGGTTCGAGAGGCGACCCACGCCGGATTGTCCTATGAAGCGAAAGCCGCGAAGCTGGAACAGCAGCTGGAGGCGTTGTTTACCGAACCGGATGGTCCCGGCATTCCCGACACGGCCCGGCCTTCGGGTCGACTGCGGGCTCTGATCGCTCCCCACATCGACCTGCGCCGGGGCGGGCGCTGCTTTGCCTGGAGCTACGCTGAGCTTGCCCGGGAAACTCGGGCGCGTACCTTTGTAGTCCTGGGAATCGCCCACGTGCCGACTAAACATCCCTTCGTACTGACCGCCAAGGACTTCCAGACGCCCTTCGGGACGGTGACCACGGACAAAGAGTTCTTGGAGAATCTGAGCGCACACTGCCGTACCGATTTCTACGAAGATGAGTTCTGCCACCGAAGCGAACACTCCATCGAGTTTCAGACTCTCTTCCTGCAGTACTTGTATCGAAACGAGGAGCACCTGCGCATCGTTCCGATTCTCTGCTCCCTGCCTCCGGAGCTCTATCTGGGAGCAGCCATATCCGAGCAATCAGAGGTAGAGGAGTTTCTCCAAGCGTTGGGCGAAACGTTGGAGCGCACGGATTCGGAGGCCTGCTGTATCGCCGCGGTGGATTTGAGCCATATCGGGCGGCGCTTCGGGCAAAATATCGCTCTATCACCGCAGCTTCTCAAACAGGTGGAGCAGGAGGATCGGGCCATGATCGAGACGATTCTCAGTCTAGATGAGGAGGCCTTCTTTCGGGGCATCCAGAAGGAGCAGGATCGACGGAATGTCTGCGGCGTGCCGGCCATTTATGCTCTGCTTCGGGTCGTGCAAGCGCAGGAGGGCAAACTGCTGCGCTACGAACAGGCCGTGGATCAAGAGGCGCAGTCGGTGGTCAGCTTTATGGCCGGCGCTTTTTACAGCGCCGGTGCCTAGCAAGGGGAGGCAGTGATGACCCCGCGGGAGAGGATCTTCGCCGCCCTGGAGCATCGCTCGACTCCCGGGTGTTCGATGCCGGACAGAGTCCCGGTTATGGAACTGTCTATCGACTGGAAGGTGATCCGGGGTTTGAACTGTTCGGACTACCTCGACCTGATCGAGCTGCTCGATCTGGATGCCGTATCGGTCAATCAGGTGATGTACCACCTCGGCCTCAGGCCCCTCGTATTCCGCTTCAAGAAAACCTACACCGACGTCTGGGGGGTACGTCGCAGGATCACCACGGAGCTGCTGCCCTACGCTACCGGCCACCCGATCCGGGCTATGGAGGATCTACGGGATTTTCGCATCCCCGATCCGCGAAAGGACCCGCTTCTCAAGGCTGTGCGCAAGGTGGTGCGGCGTTTCAGGGGCAGGAGGGCGGTCATGTTCGTAGGGCGGGCAGTGTTCGCCGCCTCCTGGTATCTGTGCGGTATGCAGCGGCTGCTGGAGAGCTACCTTCTGGAGCCGGAATTCGCCGGAGCGCTCGCACGCATGGTGGTGGAATACAACCGGGAGCTGCACCGCCTGGCCATCGCCGAAGGGGCGGATCTGATCGTTCTAGGGGATGACTATGCCCACAAAACCGGAACGATCATGTCCCCCGCCCACTTCCGGGAGTTTGTCCTGCCGGGCCTGGCCGAGGTGGTGCAGAACATCAAGAGCCACGGTGCCTACTGCGTGAAACACACGGATGGAAATATCTGGGCGATTCTGGATGACATCGTGAACACCGGGATCGACGGAATCGGCCCTCTTGAGCCGGGCGCGGGGATGGATCTGGCGGAGGTCAGGCCGGCCGTGGGGCAGCGGGTCTGCATGGTGGGCAATGTAGACGTGGATCTGCTGTGCCGCGGAACTGCCGAGCAGGTCCGGCAGAGCACCCGGGCGCTGATCCGGGCCGTGTCCCCGGGCGGCGGCCACATCCTCTCTTCCGGGAACTCGATTACCTCGGCGGTGCAGCCAGAGAACTTCCGCGCCATGATCGAAACTGCCCACCAGCACGGCCGTTACCCCATCGTTTCCTCTTGACCTTCCTGAGCTGTCAACGGGCTTGACAAAACCTGCAAAGTACTATACAAATAATAAGTATATTATATCAGGAGGTTCAAAAGGTGAACACGCATCCCGATACAGCCTTGAAGATCCTGCAGCTCCTGCTGCGCTGCGGCATGGTTTGCCAGGAGGAGCTGAACGTGGTGCTGGAGATGATGTCGGCCATCCCCGACAGCCGGGCGGTCGCGATGAATGAGTTAGGCGATGCGACGCCACAGCATCGGCAGGCACCGCAGCCACAGTCTCAGCAGAACACGTTGAGTTTGATTGACAACATCTGTGCAAGGGACTAGGCTGACCTCGGAGAGAGCTTGTGGCAGTTTTACGTTGGGGATTGATCGGTTGCGGGGACATCGCCGCAAGACGAGTGGCTCCGGCCTTGCGTGATCTGGACAACTGCCGGCTGGTCGCCGTCAACAGAGCACAATACGATCTTGCCGAGCAGTTCGCCCGGGAGTTCGGAGCGGAGCGCTGGTACAGGGAATGGCGGGATCTGCTGAAGGATGAGGAGATCGATGCCGTGTACATCGCCACACCTCCGCATCTGCATGCTGAACAGACGATCGCCGCGGCCAAAGCGGGAAAACACGTCATCTGTGAAAAGCCCATGGCCCTGGATGCCCAGGCCTGCAGGCGCATGATCGCCGCCTGCCGGGGAGGAGGTGTGCGGCTCAGCATCGCCTACTACAGGCACTTTTACCCGGCGGTTGACCGGGTCAAACAGATTTTAGACTCCGGGGAGGTGGGAAAGGTCGTCCTGGCGGAGATCCGGGCCTTTGAGAACTTCCGACCAGAAACCGAGGATCCCCGCTACTGGATGGCTACCAAACGGCAGGGCGGCGGAGGGCCGTTGATGGATTTCGGCTGCCACCGTATCGAGGTGCTGCTCAACATCCTGGGAGCGGTGTCCACGGCCTGGGGGAGCCAGGGCCGCCTGGTCACGAACTGGGACGTGGAAGATACCTCGGTATCGATTTTCGAGTTTAAAAATGAGTCCCGCGGAATACTGGCGGTCAGCAGAGCGGTCGAGGAATCCCAGGACAGCCTGGACATATACGGCAGCGCCGGATCGATCCACATCCCGGTGCTCAACAAAGGTTCGCTGACGGTCATCACTCCCGAGGGTGAACGCCGGGAGAGACACCCGCCCCACCGGAACCTGCACCTGCCCTACATCCGCGCGGTCACAGAGGCGTTTCTGGAAAACAGGGAACCTCCCGTTCCGGGAGAAACGGGCTTGAGGGTGGCGGAGATCATCGAGGAGATCTACAGTTCCTGATGCTCTCAGGCGGAGTGGAGTTTACCGCGAACCATTGAGGGGAAGATCCCGCCGAAGCAGAGCAGGGCGAACACGCCGAAAGCGATACGGATGCTCTTCAGCAGTTGTTCATAAACCGCAGTGTTGATCTGTACCTGGCCAATAATCAGGGTGAAGATCAGGACGGCGATGGACATGCTCAGCATCTGTCCGATCAGACGAACTGTTCCCACCGTAGCCGAAGCAACTCCGTACAAGTGTGTATCGACGGAGCTCATAATGGCGTTCATGTTGGGAGAGGAAAACAAGCCGTAGCCTAAACCCAGGACGATCAGAGCGATCACGACGAAGGGCAGCCGAGTCTGCTTGTCCAGGAAGGCCAACAGAGACAGTCCTATTGCGACCAGGGCCATGCCTATCGAAGCCAGAGTTCGCACCTCGATCCTGTCGGAAAGCCTGCCTGCCAGCGGTGAAACCGCGGCCATCACAATCGGTTGTGCAACAAGAACGGTACCGGCACTTTGGGGCTGCAGCCCCTGGATATGCTGCAGGTAGAGGCTGAGCAGGAAGGTCACTGCGAAGGTTGAACTGTAATTAATCAGGGCGGCCAGAGATGAAAAAGCGAAGGTCCTATTGTTGCGTAGAAGCGTTACTGGAAAGATGGGAGAGGCTACCCGTGCCTCGAGCAGAAAAAAACCGGCTATTCCGAGCAGACCCGTAGCCAGCAGCAGGATACCCCGAAGCGAAGGAAGGATCGAAGAGCCGTAGATCACGGCGGGAAGAGAGATCGCCAGAATAATGGACCCGGCCAGGTCAAAAGACTCACCTCTGGCGTCGGCCCACTCTCCTTTGAGACCGAGAAGTACCAAAGCAAAGGCGGCTAATCCGACGGGAGCCGTGCTCAAGAATATACTCTTCCAGCCCAGGTAATGGGTTAGCAACCCGCCGACTACGGGACCGAGGGACAACCCCAGGTAAGTAGCGCCTGCCACGATCCCCAAAGCCATCCCCCTTTTTTCGACCGGAAAAACCGATGTCACGATCGCCAGACCTGTGGCAAAGATCACACCGGCCCCGAATCCCTGGAATACTCGAAAAAAGATCAGCGCGATGCTGGAAGCGGCCAAAGCACAGAGAAAGGACGCCCCTGAAAAAAGACCCAAACCAATTAGGTAGAGTTTTTTCCTTCCCAGAATGTCCGCCAATTTGCCCGCCGGCATGAGAATCATGGCTGCAGCCAAGAGGTAGGATGTGGCTATCCAACCGAGAGTCGCTGCGTTCAAGGAAAACTCGTTTCCGATTACCGGAAGTGCTACGTTGACGGAGGATACCATAAAGGGAGTCAGGAACGAGGCCAATATCCCAGCGGTCAGGGCAATTCGCTGTCCTGCTCGGTCCTTCGATCTCGAACTGCTATCTGCTATCTCTGAGCTCATTTTTCGCCTTTTCTCCCGGAACATGCCGGACCGCCGCAAACCATGTTTTCTCCAACATACGGATAGATTGTTATAAGATAATGCTATAATCCAAGCAAGAGAGGGAGGGTGTTCTATGTACGATAACCAGTCCGCTTTTTTAGTTCTGCTGAGAAAGAGGGTGTAGAAGTGAAGGCTGCGGTGTTCGAAGCCCCGGGGAAAATCGAGGTTCAGGATCTTCCGCTTCCCGAACCGGCCCCCGGTGAGGTGCGGATCAAGGTGCTCGGCTGCGGGGTGTGCGGAACCGATGCCCACATCTACGCCGGGGAAATCCGCAACGCCGAACCCCCCGTGGTCCTGGGCCATGAGATCTACGGCCGGGTGGACGGACCGGCAGAGACGATTGGCGGATTGCGGATTGGCGACCACGTGGTCGTGGATCCTTTCATCTTTTGCGGCTCCTGTGACAGCTGCAAGCGCGGGGAGTACCGCTTCTGTGAACGGGAAACCTTCGTCGGCTATCACCGGCAGGGAGGATTCGCCCAATACACCTGCGTTCCGCAAGCCAACATCTACAAAATCGCTGCGGGCATCGGAGTCAAAGAGGCGGTACTGGCCGAAACCCTCTCCACGGTACTGGCCGGCCTGTCCAGGCTTCAACCGGAGGCGGGTCGATCCGTGCTGATCCTGGGTGCCGGCACCGTGGGCTTGATTTGGAATGTCCTGATGAACAGGAGCCTGCCGGTCACGCTCATCCAGAGCGAACCGGTGACTATGAGGAGACGTACAGCCGAACGGTTGGGAGCCGCCGGCGTCCTCAATCCCGTGGAAGCAGACCTGGAGCGGGAGATCCGGCGGCTCTGTCCGAAGGGTGTCGACTACCTGATCGATGCCTCCGGATCTACCGCCGCGATCGAGCAGGCGCTTCCGCTTCTCAGGCGGGGAGGGACCTTCCTGAGCTTTGGCATCTGTCCCGAGGAAGAGCGGCTATCGTTGTCTCTCAACTGGTTCTATCACCGCCAGGCTCGTATCCTCACCTCCAGGCGCCCGCCCCGGGAAATGCAGCGGGCAATCGAGCTGCTCCAGAGCGGGAGGCTTGCCCTGTCCGATTTGGTGACCGGAACCTATCCACTGGAGAAGATCGACACGGCCTTCCGGTGCTTTAGCGAGGCCAGGGACCGAGAGATCAAGATGATGATCGATCCCTGGATGTAGAATCGCTTTGTCCGCTATACTGGCAACCTGTCATTTGCATCGCCGGAAGCAGGAAGGAGAGGGGCATGCACGAATCCATAGAGGAATACGTCGGGCAGAGTCTGTACAACTACCAGGCCGCTTTGGTGGAGAGCGGCAGCTCTCTGGGGGAGTTCATCCGTAAGGACTACATCGACAAGTGGCTGGGGGATGATC